>ENA-OQJH01000583-OQJH01000583.1-human-gut-metagenome-genome-assembly--contig:-NODE-583-length-19192-cov-1.745607_pt1 | contig 19192 bp, 23 predicted proteins | sample MGYA00242597_ERZ504763 | MGnify/ENA primary metagenome ERZ504763 (study PRJEB26092, sample SAMD00036359) | human gut metagenome | host: Homo sapiens | study: EMG produced TPA metagenomics assembly of...
AGCCTGGCAAAGGAACTTCACGCCGAAGTAGGTGCAAGCCGTGCCGCTGTTGACGCAGGTTTTGCAGAACACGACCGCCAGATTGGTCAGACAGGTGTAACGGTTCGTCCGAAACTCTACATTGCTTGTGGTATCTCAGGACAAATCCAGCATATCGCCGGTATGCAGGAAAGTGGTATTATCATCTCTATCAACAACGATCCGGATGCTCCGATCAACACGATTGCAGACTATGTAATCAACGGAACCATCGAAGAAGTTGTGCCGAAGATGATTAAGTATTATAAACAGAATAGCAAGTAAAGAAAGATGGCTAATTTTTACACAGAAATACCGGAACTCAAGTATCACTTGAACAATCCGATGATGAAACGTATTTGCGAACTTAAAGAACGCAACTACAGAGATAAAGATGAATTCGACTACGCTCCTCTGGATTTTGAGGACGCACTGGACTCTTACGATAAAGTATTGGAGATCACCGGAGAAATAACAGGCGAAATTATCAATGCAAACGCTGAAGGCGTTGACGAAGAAGGTCCACACTGCGCCAACGGACGGGTGGAATACGCTTCCGGCACTAAAGAAAATCTGGATGCGATGGTCAAAGCCGGTCTGAACGGAATGACAATGCCACGCCGTTTCGGCGGACTGAACTTCCCGATCACTCCGTACACCATGTGTGCCGAGATCGTTGCTGCCGCCGATGCAGGTTTCGGAAATATCTGGTCTTTGCAGGACTGTATCGAAACACTGTATGAATTCGGTAATGCCGACCAGCACAGCCGCTTCATCCCCCGTGTATGTCAGGGTGAAACCATGTCTATGGACCTGACCGAACCGGATGCAGGTTCCGACCTTCAGGCAGTGATGCTGAAAGCTACTTACAGCGAAAAAGACGGTTGTTGGCTGCTGAACGGTGTGAAACGTTTCATCACCAACGGCGATGCAGATATCCATCTAGTACTTGCCCGTTCGGAAGAAGGAACGAGAGACGGTCGCGGTCTGTCCATGTTCATCTATGACAAGCGTCAGGGTGGTGTGGATGTACGCCGTATCGAACACAAGCTGGTATCCACGGTTCTCCTACCTGCGAATTGGTTTACAAGAATGCCAAAGCCGAACTTTGCGGTGACCGCAAACTCGGTCTGATCAAATATGTAATGGCATTGATGAACGGTGCCCGTCTGGGTATTGCCGCACAATCTGTAGGATTGAGCCAGGCTGCTTACAATGAAGGACTGGCCTATGCCAAAGACCGCAAGCAGTTCGGAAAAGCAATCATCGACTTCCCTGCCGTGTATGACATGCTCGCCATTATGAAAGGTAAGCTGGATGCCGGCCGTGCGCTGCTTTATCAGACAGCCCGCTACGTAGACATCTACAAAGCACTGGACGACATCTCACGCGAACGCAAGCTGACTCCGGAAGAACGTCTGGAACAGAAGAAATACGCAAAGTTAGCCGACAGTTTCACTCCGCTTGCCAAAGGTATGAACTCCGAATATGCGAATCAGAACGCTTACGACTGTATACAGATTCACGGAGGCTCGGGCTTCATGATGGAATATGCCTGCCAGCGCATCTACCGCGACGCACGTATCACCAGCATCTACGAAGGTACCACCCAGTTGCAGACTGTAGCCGCTATCCGCTATGTAACCAACGGTTCTTACCTTGCTACGATCCGCGAATTCGAAACAGTACCTTGTTCACCGGAAATGGAACCGCTGATGTCACGTCTGAAGAAGATGGCAGACCTGTTCGAAGCCAGCACCAACGCCGTTAAAGAAGCACAGGATCAGGAACTGCTCGACTTCACAGCCCGCAGACTGATGGAAATGGCTGCCGATATCATCATGTGCCACCTGCTGATTCAGGACGCAAGCAAGGCTGCCGACCTGTTCTCCAAATCTGCACATGTATATCTGAACTTTGCTGAAGCGGAAGTTACGAAGCATACCAACTTTATCAAAAATATGGATAAAGAAGACCTTGCTTTCTACAAAAAGTAACCCTAAAAGGGTGACTAACGATAAAAGCATCCCTTCCAACGAAGCGGATGCTTTTTTTGTCCTCTTCTTTCCAAAAGGAACTTACTAAATCTCAAAGTATTAGTATTCTCGTTGTCCGCATAAATATCCCCCTCCCATTTACCCTCTATTTCATTATTATTCTGTACTTTTGTACAAAAAGAGAGTAATATCAATCTACGACTTAATAAAAGAGAGAAATATGGCGTTTAGATCAGACCTTTACACGAGGATAAGCTACATTTTGCAGATTTATCAAATACACAAATTCTGATACTGGCACTCGAAGCGTCTCAGAAACTTGAATGGAATATCGAAGGAATCGCTCTTCGTGAAGTCATATTTTATGTTCCAATGGGTATGCGTTCCCAAGGAGAAGAAGTGACTTTCACCATCGAAGAAGGAAACAGCGGTGAAATATCCGTCCGCAGTCAATGCGCCTCCGTACAACTGGTAGATTATGGCAAAAATCGCAAGAATATCCAAAAACTACAGGAAACGATGGAAGAGATTAAATCTGCTCTGACACCGGAGGAACTGGCACAAAAAGCCAACGAACTGGAAGAAGAACTCACCCGCCCGCTGACGGAAGAAGAACGGAGGCTTCAGGCAGAAAGCGAAAAAGAGTCGTCTTTCATCCATTTCTTTATCCCCCGGAAAGGATTCATCGCGACACCGGTTCTGATAGACATCAATATCCTTGTCTTCATACTGATGGCAGCTACCGGAGCGGGAATTCTGGAACCTTCCACACTGGCCTTGCTGAACTGGGGCGCCGACTTCGGTCCGCTCACCCTGACCGGTGACTGGTGGCGTGCCGTGACCTGCAACTTTGTGCATATCGGCGCTTTCCATCTGCTGATGAATATGTACGCCTTTATATATATAGGTATCTGGCTGGAACATCTGATAGGTACGCGTCGTATGTTCGTCTCTTATCTGCTGACAGGACTCTGTTCGCTGTCTTCAGCCTCTATATGCATGCGGAAACGATCAGTACCGGAGCTTCCGGATCGATCTTCGGACTCTACGGTATCTTTCTGGCTTTCCTGCTGTTCCACCGCATCGAGAGGTCGCAGCGGAAGGCTTTGCTGACCAGTATTCTTATCTTCGTAGGCTACAATCTCATCTACGGCATACGGGCCGGAGTAGACAATGCCGCACACATCGGCGGTTTACTCAGCGGATTCCTTTTGGGATTCATCTATGTATTCGGCGAACGGATGAAGAAGCCCGAAGCCGGAAGAACGGTTTCCATCATCGGAGAACTGATCATCTTCAGTGTCTTCCTGTTCAGCTTCCTTGCACTCTGCCGCAATATCCCCTCGACGTATCAGGAAATACGTAACGAATGGAAAAGCGGACTTGTAGAAGCCTATTATAAGGAACAGGAAGAAGAACAGAAAAAAGCGCCAGCCGCCCGGTGACCGGCAGTCCCCGGAAATCTTCCACTTCCGAACAGTTCCCGTATACTCCCATGTCGGATGAGGATACGTGGCTTTCATGCTATGATGCTGTATCAAAGTTCAGTTGCCAGTATCCTACCAACTGGTACAAGATAACCGGCACGAAAGCGCCGACTCCCGATTCGGAGCCTCCCCTGCTGAAACTCGTCAATGGCGGCAGTCAGCTGACCGTGACCAGCAACAGCTATGATACGCAGGATGAGTTCGAACGTATGAAGAAGCTGCTCCTCACCCTCCCCCGAAATGAGGAAGGAAAGCCCTCGGAGGATTACAAGCAGAGCAAAGTAACATCAACGGCCTGCCTATGACGAAGACGACCAATCCTTTGCGGATCGGCCACCCCGACGAAAAAAGGAGAAGAAATGCAACAAACCGTATTATTGTACTTTCAGGAGAATAAGAGAAGAGTCTTTGCCATCGTCATGCTGGTTGCGGACGAAAAGGCTCAGGCTGATCTGGACGCAATCACGTCCAGTATTCAAATCGAAAAATAAAAGTAAGTATGAAAGCATATATCCAAGTCAAGCAAGTAGGAAAAAGGAAATGCAGCATCGAAAAGATGCCGATCGATTTCCCCACTCCTCCTGCCAGTGTGCAGGAACTGATTGAAGCGGTCGTCTGCTGGCAAGTAAAGGAGTACAACGAACGGCTGCAACAAAGTGAAATGCTGAAATACCTCACCTGTGAAGAGATGGAGGACAAGCCGCCGCCGGCAAAGTAGGCTTCGAAGCAAACTATAACGGCAGACCGGCTGTGGAAACCGAAGCATCATCAATGCTTTGCAATCGTATGAAGACGGAATCTTCCGCATCTTTCTGGACGATGCGGAACTCGGAGAATTATCCTCCTCCGTCCAACTGAAAGAAGAATCTACACTTACCTTTATCCGGCTGGCAATGCTGTCAGGAAGACTTTGGTAACTGCAATATAAACTCTAAAAGCTTAAAGTCATGAGAATTACTTACAACGACAAATTGAACAAGCTGCTAAACCCCTATTTGGAGAGTTTACTAAAGGAAAAATCAAGCCTGGAGCCGGAAACGCTTACCCTGTTCGACCTATTCATGGAGGATTTGGACATGGGAGGACGGTATGGTATATTCAGTGAGATACTGGAACCTCGTCTGGAGGAGATCATCCGGGAAGAAAACATCGAAAGCATTGCCAATCTGATGGATGGCAGACTTAACACGCTGTTCCGCTATATGTTGGGCGACGAATTCGCCGGACTGTTCCATACTTATCTGCAACTCGAAGCACGCTGTCCGCATACCATCGGATACGACCGGCGCGCCCAGCGTTCCGCCCATCCGTCCAATCATCTGGACCATGCCAGAGACGCATGGCTACAGTTTTTAAAGTTACGCGCTACCGGATTTTCAGTGGAAGCGATCTTAAAAGGAGGAAATACACCCGAAGATACAGAAGAATTCAGCGGCTATATGAACTCTTCCTACTGGCTGGCCGCACAAATAGCGCAAGGTAACGAAAAAGTAATCGAATACCTGAATCAGGTACTGACCAGCGAAAACAATGTCCACCGCCTGCAACGCTGGTATCTCCACGCCATCGCCATCAGCGGACACCGCCCGCTGTTGGAACTGGAAGGCAAACTGCTGCTGGCAGCCAAGCTACAAGAAGGACTGCGCCAAGCCATCGTGGAAACGATGGACGAAGGATGTCCCGAAAGTTACCTCTACCTGTTCTCCATCATCTACAACAACGGACTGCAACGTTTTGCCTCCGTCAAGCGAAGCATCGCCGTATGCACCGGAATCGGCGAACAGGACAGCAGCGAACGGATTACCAACAAGTATGTCGAACTGATCTGGAATTTCCTGAATCATCCGAAACAGCCCGCAATACCCTGCAAAGCAAGGATACAGTCGAACTTTATCTGGCTTTGTGGAGCATCGGATTCTATGATACGGACGAGATCAGAGCCATCGTACCGGACATCATCCGAAAGGGAGCCAAGCATCAGATACAGACGTTACTGTACTTCCTGCGCTGCACGCAATCGTCTCAGATGAATCATCTGATCAGCAAAGACGCATTCGAAGTGTGGCACGACGATCCGAAAGTGGTGGCGGCTATCCTTCCTCTTTATATGGACGGGCTTTATCTAAGCCGATACAGCGATAACAAGGAAGCTCCCACACTCAGCGATTATTTTGAAACGCCGGAAGAGGCGGTCCGTCACTACGGATATCTGAAACAAGTCTACCAGTCTATTTCCGCCAAGGAGATTTATTCGCCTTATGTGTTCCCGTGGGATTGTGTAGTGCTCACCCGTTCGGATGTAGTCCACAAAATGGCATACATCGCATGGATGACCAACGATATCCGACTGAGAGAGGAACTTTGCACGTATCTTCCCGCACTCGAATCTTACAGCCGTGCCAGCTATATCGGAATCGTTCTGGCCCATACCGAAAGCAAGGTGGAGCAGGAATATGTACTGCAATCACTCGGCGACCGTTCGTCAGACATACGGGACGAAGCATACAAAGTATTGTCCGAAATGTCCCTGTCTCCCGAACAGTATCAGAATATAGAAGAACTGCTCCGTTTCAAATATAGCGAGATGCGTATCAATGCCATCAATCTGCTGATGAAACAGCCGGAAGCACAACTGGCAGCCAGTATTCGCCGGTTGCTGAGCAACAAGAATGCCGAACGCCGCCTTGCCGGGCTGGATATGATGAAGAGCATCCGCAATGTCGATTTCCTGAAAGACAGATATCAGGAACTACTGTCCACCGTCAGAGAGATTCAGAAACCGAACGCCAAAGAGAAGGTTCTGATCGAATCGCTGATCGGAGACGGTACGGAACAGAGCACGACAAGCAACTATACCCTAGAGAATGGCTTCGGGCTATACAATCCTGCACTTGAAGTCAGCCTGCCTCCGATTACTCCCGATACCGGATTCAATGTGAAGAAAGCATTTGAGTTTATTCGTTTAGGAAAAGCCAAAGCGATCTTCGACAAGCTGAACAAATACATCGAAAAGCATAAAGAAGACGAATTCACGGATAAATACGGTGAAGTACGCCTGGTGGGCAACAGTGTCTTACTGAACTGGTACAAGCACTACGACGGACTGAGTGAACTCGGACTTCCGGAACTCTGGCAGAATTTCTATCAACAGGAAATCGGCAGTTACGACAAATTGCTGATGATGAAGTTCATGCTGGCCTCTACCGGAGCACCCAACGAAATAGAAGAGGACGAAGACGATGAATTTGACGAAGAAGAACAGGAAGACAAGGAAGCCGCTATCCAATCGCTCAACACGTTCGAACCGCTTATCAATAAGATGTATGCAGGCTTCACTTACCGCGGGCTGCAAAAGTCGCTCCGCAAGCTGACCTATTACAGGCAGATAGAAGATATTATCGACGGACTGGCACATGAATACAGAAACGAGGCAACTTATCAGCAGTTCTCCGTCAATATGCTTTTGCAGTTGCTTCCTCTGCTCAATACGAAGAATATCTTCCGTCAATACACCAATAAGCATACATGGCTCAGAGACAAGCAGGAATATGGAGCAAGGGAGATCGTTTACCCGATACACAACAACAAGTTTGTACGGTTCTGGCTCGACGCGCCTCAGCATCCCATCAATGACGCTCTCTTCACCCGTTATTTCACCGTCCGGTACCAGCTCTACAAGCTCACCAACTATATGGAGCATACGCCCGAACTGGAAGAAACGGATGTCTACCTGCAAAGCATGGACTTTGCCCACGCATGGATGCTGGGACTGATTCCCACCGAAGAAATATACCGGGAACTGATGGGACGTGTCAACTCGCCCACACGCATCAAAGATATCACTTCGGCACTGGACGAGCGCAACCACTCCCTCTTTCATTCACTGACCCAGAAAGTAGTGAACCGGATTCTGGAAATAGAGTTACAGCGGGGAGATTCCGAGACTCAGGTCACCCGTCTGGCGGAAGAGCTTCACCGCGTCTACGGAGCAGAAACACTGATCCGTATCCTGCAAGCGTTCGGCAAAGATACCTTCATACGTGACAGCTACAACTGGCGCAATACCAAACGGGGAGTATTGAGCAGCCTGCTCCATGCCTGCTACCCGTCTCCGGACGACGACAGCGATACACTCAAAAGCCTCGCCAGTCAGGCCGACATCAGCCATATACGACTGGTGGAAGCTGCCATGTTCGCCCCACAATGGCTGGAACTCACCGAAAAAGCGACCGGATGGAAAGGACTGGAAAGCGCCGCTTACTACTTCCACGCCCATACCAGCGAGTGTTTCGACGACAAGAAGAAAGCGATCATCGCCCGATATACCCCGATTGCCATAGAAGACCTTCAGGAAGGTGCTTTTGACATCGACTGGTTCAAGGAAGCCTACAAAGCCATCGGCAAGGAACGCTTTGAAGTAGTGTACAATGCAGCCAAATACATTTCATTAAGCAACACGCATACCCGCGCCCGTAAATTTGCCGATGCCGTCAACGGCAAGACCAAAGCGGCAGACGCGAAGAAAGAAATCATAGCGAAGCGAAACAAAGACTTACTGATGAGCTACGGCCTTATCCCGCTGGGCCGGAAGGCCGACAAGGAATTGCTCGAACGCTATCAGTTCCTGCAAAAGTTCCTGAAAGAAAGCAAGGAATTGGTGCACAGAGACAGGAAAGTGAGAAGAAAGCCGTCGCCATCGCCCTGCAAAACCTGGCACGTAACTCCGGTTACGGAGACGTCACCCGTCTGACATGGAGCATGGAAACGGAACTAATCAAGGAGATCACTCCTTACCTGACCCCCAAAGAAATAGAAGGCGTGGAAGTCTATGTGCAAGTCAACAATGAGGCAAACCGGAAATCAAACAAGTAAGAGCCGGAAAAGAGCTGAACAGCCTGCCTCCCAAACTGAAAAAGCACCCATACGTGGAAGAGCTGAAAGCGGTACACAAAAAACTGAAGGAACAGCACGCCCGTTCCCGCATCATGCTCGAACAGGCAATGGAAGACTGTACCCGTTTTGAGGAAAACGAACTGCGCAAACTGATGAAGAATCCGGTTATCTGGCCGCTACTGAGAAACCTGGTCTTCACCAGCAACGGCAGAACAGGCTTCTACACCGATGGCCTATTGATAACGGCTGACGGCATTTGTCTTCCGCTCACTCCGAAAGAGGAACTGCGCATCGCCCATCCCACAGACCTGTATGCAAGCGGCAACTGGCATGCTTATCAGAAGTTCTTGTTTGACAAAGCTATCCGCCAGCCTTTCAAGCAGGTATTCCGCGAATTGTACATACCGACACCGGAAGAGAAAGACGCTACGCAATCCCGCCGTTACGCCGGCAATCAGATTCAACCGCAGAAAACGGTTGCCGTACTGAAAGGACGACGCTGGGTAGCCGATTACGAGGACGGACTTCAGAAGATATACTATAAAGAGAATATTATTGCCACGATTTATGCGATGGCGGACTGGTTCTCTCCTGCCGACATCGAAGCTCCCACGCTGGAATTTGTCTGCTTCCATAACCGCAAGGATTATAAGCCGATGAAGATTTCAGAGATTCCGCCTGTTGTCTTCTCCGAAGTGATGAGGGATGTAGACCTCGCCGTCAGTGTGGCTCACGCCGGAAGTGTCGATCCGGAAACCAGCCATTCCACCATCGAGATGCGCCGTGCATTGGTAGAACTCACCCTGCCCCTGTTCCACTTCAGCAACGTCAGGGTGAAAGGGAACTTTGCATACATCGAAGGTAAGCTGGGCAAATACAACATTCATTTGGGCAGCGGTGTTATCCATAAAGAAGGCGGTGCACAAATAGCCGTTCTTCCGGTACACTCGCAAAGTCGCGGACGACTGTTCCTGCCTTTTGTGGATGAAGACCCGAAAACTGCGGAGATACTGACGAAAATCATCTTCTTCGCAGAGGATGATAAAATAAAAGACCCGAGTATTCTAAACCAAATCAAATAGAAAAGAGATGGCAGAAATTTACTGATCCACACTGGTAATAAAGAAGAGAAATATCGTGAACTGCTCCCACAGCTACAAGCATTGGTAAGCTCGGAAACGAATCGTATCGCCAATCTGGCAAATATTGCCGCCGCCCTGAAGCAGACCTTCCACTTTTTCTGGGTCGGCTTTTATATGGTGGAAGGCAACGAACTCGTATTGGCACCGTTTCAAGGTCCCATCGCCTGTACACGCATTCGTTTCGGCAGAGGAGTTTGCGGCACGGCATGGAAGGAAGCGCAGACGCTGATTGTTCCTGATGTAGAGCAGTTTCCAGGTCACATAGCTTGCAGTTCCGATTCCAGATCGGAGATAGTAGTACCTATTATAAAAGAAGGAAACGTCATCGGAGTGCTGGATATAGACAGCGATACACCGGACAGCTTTGATGAAACGGACGCACGCTATCTGGAAGAAATCTGCACGTACATCGGATAGTTTTCTTTGTACTGTACCGCCCGAATAAAACAGAGGCTCTGATCTATGTGAACAGAGCCTCTGTTTGCTATAAATAGAGCCTTCGTTTGCACCAAACAGAGGCTTCGTTTTTTCACCAGTCCGCTTCTTCTATTTCCCTTTCCCGAAACAACAGAAGTTGCTTGCGGAGGGAAGTAATTTCACGCCTCATATCGTCCATTCTTTCCAGCATATGATGAATGGCGTCAATGCCTTCCATATTGATGGATAAGTCATAGTACATCCGGCTATAACGTTCCACGTTCGGAAGTTCGGAGACAAGCAGATAATGCTTTCCGGCTTCGGTACGTACATTAATCAAACCACCTTCTTCCAGCATCTCAATGAATGAAGGTTCAATATGACACTTCTGACAGTATTCACTGACAATAATTAATTCGGTCTGCATAGTGCTCATTCATTTTAGTTCATACTCTGTAATTGACGGAACAACTCCTTCTGCGCTTCTGTCAGATTCGTCGGAATCTTGACGGAATAGGTAACAATCAAGTCACCGAATTGTCCTTCTTTCTTATAGACCGGGAATCCCTTGCCTTTCAGACGTACTTTCGTACCGTTCTGAGTCTCCGGTTTGATCTTCAGTTTCACTTTACCGTCCAGCGTGTCAACGACTTTATCACCACCCAATACAGCAGTATAAAGGTCTACTTCCACGTCTACGTACAAGTCATCGCCCAAGCGCTTGAATACAGGGTCTTCGGCAATGACGAAAGTGATATACAAGTCACCGGCCGGACCTCCGTTCACACCTTCAGTTCCGTAACCTTTCAGTTAATCACCTGCCCGTCGGCCACGCCTGCGGGAATCGTAATACGTACTTGTTTACCATTGACAGTCAATATCTGTTTATGCGTCTGAGCAGCATCACGCAGTGAAAGATGAAGCTCCGCATTAAAGTCCTGTCCACGGAATCCGGCAGAGCTTTGTCCTCTGCCCGATGCCCGAACATCGATTCGAAGAAATCGGAGAAACCACCGGCATTACCTCCGGAGAATCCTTCGCCACCGTCGGACGAATACCAATACGTTCCGTCACCATCAGAGAATCCCTGACCGCCACCACCGAATCCGCCGAAGCCTCCGGCACCGCCAAAGCCACCGGCTTGCTGCCGCGCTTTTTTCTGAGCTTCAAACTCATCGGCATGTTTCCAATGCTCCCCATACTCGTCATACTTCTTACGCTTCTCAGGGTCACTCAGTACTTCATTGGCTTCATTGATTTCCTGAAACTTGTCCTTCGCACTTGGGTCATTAGGTTCAGGTCAGGATGATACTTCCGGGCCAACTTACGAAAAGCCTTCTTTATATCATCCTGAGAAGCTCACATTTGTTCAACTCCAAGAATCTTATAATAATCTATATAAGCCATGTTTTATGAATTTAATCGTTCATACTTTATATCGCAAATAACACGCCAATCATGCTTTGGATATAAGAATTAACAAGGATTAATGAATAAGTAATAGGTAATAAGTATTAGGTATTAAGTAATAAGTATTACACCGTAGCCGTACAGGCAAAGCTTTACGAAGCTACGATTAATACTTAATACTTATTACTTAATACCTAATACCTAATACTTGACATTTCTGGAAGTCAGGCTGTTTCATTCCCAGATCATTCAAGGGGCGGGGTTCGTTATGGTCGTTCAGATATACTCTCGGCTTCATGGTGTAAAGAGGGCTGACTACAGATGAGGAATCGTTGCGGTAAGAAGTTTGCACTCCTCCCAGTTCCAGCATGGTAGGAAAGAATGAACGGCTGGAAGATAGGTCTTTATCCTTATTCTTGGTCACGGTTTGCCAATGTTCGGGATAAGCTTCCCGATAGGTGTCGGACATCCATATCAGAAACGGAACATGAAGCTGATAGTAAGAAGGAACCGGAGAAGCATGAAGGAACAGATGACGGGAATCATCAAAATATCCTCTCCATGATCGGAGGTGTAGAGCATTGCAGCATCCACATGCTGTTCTTCGAGCATATGAATCAGACGTGACAGAAAGCTATCTGTATAGCGGATGGTGTTATCGTAGGCATTCACCAGGTTATCACGGTACTTCACTTCCGCTTCTACCGGATAATCGGGCAGAAAGAAAGCGTCTTCCGACGGATAACGTTCACGATAATTGAAATGTGAGCCGTATGTGTGAAGTACGATAAACTGTTTCTGATTTCCCTTGGATAATTCTTTCGCTACTAATGCCAGCAGTTCATCATCAGAAGGATTGTAGGCGGAATCCAGCGAATCTTCTTTTATAAAATCGAATGTATCGGCTTCCTTTCCGAAGAAATCGATAAAGGAATGATTATAGCGCTGGTTGGAGAAAAAGGCTGTCTGATAACCTGCCTCCTTAAAGGCCGTGATGATTCCTTTTTGATGGTAAATGGAGTCGAAGTTACAGGCTGTAATATCGGACATCAGCATGGGTACGCTTTTATGGGTGGTATTCGACTCCGTCAGGACTTTGGAGAAAGCAACAATTCCCGGTTGACGGGACAGAAGCGGATTCGTCTCCCGCTCATATCCGTAGAGTTGCCAGTTCAATGCGCGGGAAGTCTCTCCCACTACCATTACATACACTTCACGCTTGTCCACCGGATGAGTGGCTTGGGCATGGAAAGTAAAATCTTTCGAGGTATGATGGTAATTTTGCGTCAATGCCGTCCGTTGAAAAGCAAGTCCCACATTATAGCATACATTGAGAGGATAAAGATCGGATTTCAGTTCATAGCGGGAGTCTTCCCAGTAAGCTCCGCCCAGGGCGAGAAGAGAGATTCCAAGCAGGATGAACGCTCTCTTCCGTTCTCTGCGAATAAATGCCACAGAAAGCCGGCGCTTGCGGATAATCGAAATCATGCCCAATATCAGGGCAGGAATGTAAAGTATGACTACGGTGACTATGGCCGGCAATAAGTTGTCCAGCAACTCCATCGCTTCACTCGAATTGGTGGTTACCAGATTTAGAAACATATCTACAGCGATGATGGACTGTCCGAACAGATAAAGACAGCACAATCTGAAAGGCGCCGAAAAACAGGAAGATGAACAAAATCCATAGCATCTTGCCACAGTTGCGGGACAAAGTCATCAGCAGATAGTAACAGCTAAAGGCAACAAGACATTGCTTACCTTCGCCATCAACGGTAAGGGTTCTGTGAAACCCAGAACGATGTTGGGCATTATCAGGATGATCAGGAACAGGTAAAACAAGTGTTCCTGATTTTCAAACCATTTCTTTATGTTCTTAAAAAGCTTCATTGATATTAAATATAAATCCGGTCTGGTGCTTGCCAAACCCTAAATCCAAACGTACATTTACTCTCTTCTTAAATTCCCAGCGATAGCCGAAACCATAATTGGGAAGGATATGCTTCGGCGTAAGTCGGAGAAGCGTGGAAATACAGTTCCCGCTCCTGCCCATACAGCCACTCCGTTTCGTTTCCATATATGCTGACGGAGTTCTATCTGTGCATCCATCGCACACTTATCACGATAACGCCCTTCATAATAACCACGCATTGAGTAAGAACTTCCGAGGGTTGCCATCAATCCCCACGGAGGATTGCCATAGTTCAGTAAAGTGTGAAACTGTCCTGCAAGGACTCCGCCTTTCCATACCGATGGTAATAGCTGGTTGTCAGTTCCGTACTGCTAAACGCATATTTATTACCGAGAAAAGCCGGACTAAACCGTTGGTCTATCCGCAAGTAATATCCCTGATAGGCATTGGTCAGAAAATCACGGGAGTCATAAAGAAGGGAAAGGCCGAGACTCGTATTTGTAGTGCGTGCCGACATTCCTTCCCAGAGTTCCGGTTTCTCAAAGTCGCGCCCGTCTATATAATCGAATACAGCCATCGGTCCGATATAGAAACTTTTCGCTACACGAAACATGAAGTCGACTTTCACTTGTGCCTGAAAGCGTTTGTAGTCGCTTTCATTATCAGAGTTCGCCCCATTATCATATCCCCTTCCCCAATAAAGACTGGGGAAAGAATAAAAATAAAGATTATAATTCAACCGGTATTTCTCTTGCGGAAACAGGTGATTGCCTCTTACTCCCAACAGATAAAAACCAACAGTAGAGACATCTCCATAAAGAGAAACATTCGAAGGGGGAAGGATCGAATCATTGCGATCTGTACGATACAGCCCCGCCGCCACCAATCCAAGACCGAATTTAGTATCACTGGAATAATGAGGACCGCCAATCACACTGAAATCGAACTTTTTATTTTTCTTTTCCTTATTGGCGTCATTAAAATAATCAAGAAACTTCTTGAAAAAACCGCGCTTTGTCTGAAGCGAGTCTGAGGTTGCCACAGAGACAGAATCTATCGGCACATCTTTGCCCATAGAATCAGTCTGCGCACTTATAGTGGTTTGTGTCAACAACAATAGCGCCAATAATACAAGTCCGTTTCGTCTAGCATCCATCATAACAAGAAGCAATATTACGGGGACAAAGTTAGCCCCAAACTTCCTATTACAACAGTATTATAGACGCTTTTGTTGTTCCATTCTTCTCCTTTAACGTCTCAAAAGTCGAATAAATTGATTTACATCCTCTTCCGTTGTGTCAAAAGAAGTCACCAGGCGGATTTCGTGATTCGCCTCATTCCAGAAATAAAAGAAATAAGATTCCAGCATCCGGTCGATAGTCGGACGGGGCATGGTCAGAAATAACTGGTTGCTCTCCGGCTTTTGGGTAAAGGTGACTTCGGGCAGTTCCTTAAGTGCCGATAGAGCTTGCCTGCCATCGCATTGGCATGAGCGGCATTCTTCAGCCACAGGTCATCCGTCAAGTAGGTAGTAAACTGACAGGAAAGGTAACGCATCTTGGAAGCCAGTTGGGCAGATTGTTTCCGGACAAAACGGGCTTCCCGTTGCAGGTCCTTATTAAATATAATCACACATTCCCCCATCATCAGTCCGTTTTTTGTTCCGCCGAAACTAAGGATGTCAATTCCACAGTCTACAGTCAGTTCTTTGAGCGAAAGATGAAGAGCGGCACAGGCATTGGCAATCCTTGCTCCGTCCATGTGGACATACATACCGTTCAGATGGGCAAAGTCAGTCAGACGTTTCAGTTCTTCGGGTGTATAAATCGTTCCGAGTTCGGTGCATTGAGAGATGTAAGCGCACGGGGTTGCGAATGATGCTGGTCGCGAAACCGTGCAGATAAGGCTGCATCAGTCGGGAGTCAACTTACCATCGGTTGTGGCAATCGGCCGAATCTGACAACCTGTCATTTTCACGGGAGAGCCGCACTCGTCTACATAAATATGGGCAGTTTCCGCACAGAAGATTGAATGATACGACGCGTCATTACTTGCAAAGCCACCACATTGCTGCCCGTGCCATTGAATACAAACAAAGGGACACAGTCCTGTGTAAAGGTTTCTTTTATCTTGGCTACGGCTTCTTCCGTCCATCGATCATCACCATAACCCAACGCATGATCTGCGTTTGCCCGGCTCAATGCTTCCATCACCAACGGATGCACACCGGAATTATTATCAGAGGCAAAACTTCTCATTGTTTCTTCTTGTTTCTTCGCATTGTTTTAATTGTCATGCAAAGTAACAGAATTATTTCCAGATATACTTCTTGCGCAGCCAATAATCTAATCCGAGCAAGACCAATGCAAGAAGTGCGATATAGACATAAAATGCAAACAAAGAAGAATCCTGCCGGACATTCATTTGCGGCATCACATCGGCAAAGTTAAATTCCAGATAGAAAGTCAGCACATAGACACCCAGCCCTACCAACGCCAAAGCCGATATCAGCAAAGCTGCCCAACCGATTCTCGTTTTCCGCTTCGTCTGCTTCTCAGCCTCCTGATGAACACGCTCCATCATCCGATACGAAAAATTGGAAGACAGTCGTTCCGTTTGCCTCCGTTCCAATGCTTGTTTCAGCATATTGCCCGTATTCTCGTTTATCTTTCTTCCTCTTCCATATCCTCTCTTCTATTTATTATTCATCAATACACAAATCTTTTTCCGGGTACGATGAAGCCGTACTTCACATTACTGATCGAAAGTTTCAGCACCTCACCGATCTCTTCCATTGACTTTTCTTCATAATAAAACAAAGTAATCAATGCTTTCTCTTCTCCGCTCAACTGATCTATCGCCATCTCCAAACGCTCCAGTTGTTCTTCGGTTTCTGCCGGAGCAAGCACATTGTCCGCCATCTCATCGGGTACATTATTAATCGTATTCTCTTCTATATAAAGAAACTCCTGTTTCTTTTCCGGGTAGCCGAGATAGCGGCATTGTAAGCGATGCGATAAATCCATGTAGAAAAACGGCACTCGCCTTTATAACGATTCAAGTTGCGGAAAGCTTTCAGAAAAATATCCTGAAGTAGTTCCTCCGCATCTTCGGGACAACCGACGATCTGCACTACCAACGTATACAACGGACGACTGTAGCGGTCAAGAAATACGGAAAAGTATTCCGTCTCTCCATCCAGTATGCGTTCGATATAGTATGATTCGTCTTTCTGTTCCATCTTGACTCTTTAGACGCTGCCCGATACAAAAGGTTACAATCCGGGAAAGAAAAAATACAGGATTATAAATTATCCGCTTTTCAGTGTAACCTTTTTCCGTCCACTGCGTCAAACGATACAAAGAACGAAAATATTCACTTAAAAACAGTATAATTATGATGGATTTTATCACCATTCCCTTGGTCGTAGGTACTATTACATTAGGAATCTACAAATTATTTGAACTTTTTGTATGCAAGAAAGAGCGGATAGCCATGATTGAAAAGCTGGCTGACAGAGTCAACACAGGAGAAATCAACAGTAACTTATCCCTCAACCTTAATTACTCCCGCTCCCGATTTACCTTCGGTTCTTTTAAAAAGCGGTCTGCTGATGCTTGGAATAGGATTAGGTCTACTGGTCGCCTTCTTTATCTGCATCAACTCATTTCCGGGATACACCGCTTCCAGAAACTGGGACGTGGAACGTCAGGCAAGTGTCGTGTATGGCGCATGCGTACTTCTTTTCGGTGGTGCAGGGCTGCTGACAGCTTTCCTCATCGAGATGAAAATACAGAAGAAAGAGAAAGAATAAAAACCAAAATCCCCGAAGCCTCATCTACAAAGATGTAACTTCGGGGATTTAATCTGTTCTCATTAAAACATCAGACATTCTTTCATCCAATATAAACATTTACGCAGAGATATACATAAAGTTCCTCATCACACTGATCGAACTCTATCTTATTCTCTTTCGATAACCAGCCCAGAGCGGCACCCAATTCTTTATCCTTCAACCCGGACTTTCTCTTTAAGGTACCATAGCCCCATTTCTCATTGTTGCTCAGCAGTTGCCAGACTTTACCAGCATACACACCGATTTGCTTTCTATCCATTTTCTACAGCTATTAAGAGGTTAAAAACATTAGGTTAAGATTTCGCCTATAAAGATAACAAATGGATATCACAATTGTTCCCTCCCCGATGCTAAAATTAGTTACAAAATTATTTTTAACATAAAACCTGCGATGTGTACCGACACAACGGACTTATTAGCATATGTTAAAACAGAACTTTTCTTGGCATACATCTGTTATTACATTAAGAATCAATCCTAAACCTATTAGAAATATGGCAAAAAAAATAGCAGAACAACTGATCGATACATTAGTTGAATCGGGCGTAGAGCGCATCTATGCCGTGACGGGCGATAGTTTAAATGAAGTAAACGAAGCTGTCAGAAAGAACAATAAGATACAATGGATACATGTACGGCATGAAGAAACCGGAGCCTATGCCGCAGCAGCCGAAGCGCAACTGACCGGACGGATAGGATGCTGCGCAGGCAGTAGCGGCCCGGGGCATGTTCACCTCATCAATGGACTATATGATGCACAACGCTCAGGCGCACCGGTCATCGCCATCGCTTCCACCATCCCAGCGGAGAATTCGGGACTGAATATTTTCAGGAGACCAATACTATAAAACTCTTTAACGATTGCAGCTACTATAATGAAGTGGCAACTACTCCGGGACAATTCCCGCGTATGCTTCAATCAGCCATTCAGACAGCCATCACCCGAAAAGGAGTAGCCGTTGTAGCTTACCGGGAGACCTGGCCAAAGCATCTTCCGTTTCCGTCGATTCTTCGGTAAAGAATTATCCGGCTCCGCCAGAAGTCTGTCCGGCGGAAGAAGACTTGATACAATTGGCAGAGTTGCTGAACAACCATAAACGCATTACTCTTTTCTGCGGCATCGGCTGTCGGGGAGCACACGAGGAAGTGATCGCGCTTTCGGAGAAGCTGAATGCTCCTGTGGTATATACTTTCAAAGGAAAATGGAAGTACAATATGAAATCCTTATGAAGTCGGAATGACCGGACTGTTGGGAATGCCTTCCGGCTATTACAGCATGCACGAAGCCGAAGTACTTCTTATGCTCGGCACAGACTTTCCTTATTCCGCTTTCCTGCCCGATGACATCAAGATAGCACAGATAGATATCAAACCCGAACGGCTCGGACGCCGTGCCAAAGTGGATATCGGACTTTGCGGAGATGTAAGAATGACTATTCAGGCATTATTGCGTATGCTGGACCCCAAGACTGATGATACTTTCCTGCTGAAACAACTGAAAAGATATGAAGGAGTAAAGAAAGACCTGGCAGCCTATACGGAAAATAAAGGAGATATAAAAAAAATCCATCCGGAATATGTGATGTCCGAGATTGATAAACTGGCGTCGGACGATGCAATATTCACCGTAGATACCGGAATGACTTGTGTATGGGGTGCACGTTATCTGCAAGCTACGGGAAAACGGCATATGCTGGGTTCTTTCAATCATGGTTCTATGGCGAATGCTTTGCCACAGGCCATCGGGGCAGCGCTTGCCTACCCCGACCGTCAGGTAGTGGCGCTCTGTGGTGACGGAGTCTGTCGATGACTTAGGAGATCTGGAAACCGTTGTCCAATACAAGTTACCGATTAAGATCATTGTCTTCAATAACCGCTCCCTGGGAATGGTAAAACTGGAAATGGAAGTAGACGGCCTGCCGGACTGGCAGACAAATATGCTGAATCCGGACTTCGCGCAAGTAGCCGAAGCAATGGGAATGACAGGCTTCAATGTCAGCAATCCGGAAGAAGTACTGACTACTTTATTAAATGCATTCGAACTGGATGGTCCGGTACTG
>ENA-OQJH01000584-OQJH01000584.1-human-gut-metagenome-genome-assembly--contig:-NODE-584-length-19189-cov-9.726524_pt1 | contig 19189 bp, 20 predicted proteins | sample MGYA00242597_ERZ504763 | MGnify/ENA primary metagenome ERZ504763 (study PRJEB26092, sample SAMD00036359) | human gut metagenome | host: Homo sapiens | study: EMG produced TPA metagenomics assembly of...
TTTGAACGTTTTAATGTTTTCAGGTTCATTCTTACCACAATTTCCGTAATTCCATTCCCGCCTTTGGGTCCCACGATCAACCGAGTTTCGTTCCGCGCATTCACCGTTTCCCATATCGTAGTGTGGTGGTGACCACGCTGCAGTCCCGTAATTCCATCGAAGATTCATTTCCGATGTATACCTGAATACCGGTATTTTCCTCTCCGTCCTGCTCCTCGGCAGCTCCTTTGATCATATCGACCAGTTTCTGCCGTTCCTCGAATGTGGAGATCAGCTGGCTGGCTTTGCTGCTGTCGGAAAGCTCAGGTACTTGAAAATGTTGGTTGCGCCGCTGGTGTACACCGGCACATCTTCTTCGCTGACTGCGATGGCTTCCGCTACGGTATCGACCACTTTGCTGATGATGCCGGAGTGGATGCTGCCTGCTCTTTCATCTTCTTGATCATGCCAAGATTGATTTCTTCAATGGTCAGGCCATTGAGCTGTGTGTTCAGAAGCAGGTTCAGCTTTAATATCTGTTCATCGTTGATGGTCTCGTCGAGGTCGATCATCTGGTTTTTCACCAGGTTGCCTTCTACGACGATGACGGCCAGGAGCTGCTCTTCATTGACTTTTGAGAGCTGGATGAATTTCACTTTATTTCTGTGATATTCCGGTCCTGTAATCAACGTTGCATAGTTGGTAGATGAAGCGAGGACTTTGACAACCTGCTGCAGAACTTTTTCCATCCGGTCTGTTTTTTCAATGACCATGTTTTTGATGTCTGCAACTTCCTGTTCTTTTTCCCGCATCAGCTCATCTACATAGAGGCGGTAGCCTTTATCGGAAGGAATGCGTCCTGCGGAAGTGTGGGGCTGTAAGATGTAACCCATCTCTTCCAGATCGGACATTTCATTCCGGATTGTGGCGGAGCTTAAATTCAAATCCGTGTATTTGGAAATCGTTCTTGAGCCGACCGGCTCGCCCGTTTCCAGATACGTCTGGATGATCGCTTTTAATATTTTTCTTTTCTTTCATCCAATTCTGCATCCACTAAGATAAGCTCCTTCCTGTTGTATAGTCCTGTTAGCACTCGTTTCAGTGGAGTGCTAACATCTATGCTCTTAAGATAGCACTCTGCCTTTTGTTTGTCAACACCTTTTCCCAGTTTTTCTATGAAGAAATTGTGAAAAAGTATAAACCGTTTTCTTTCTGAAAAGGAATCTGACTTTTCTTTTTTATTGCATTCTACTGTTTCAAAGGCGCTATAGCCGTATGGTAGGATTCTGCCATTTCGATACGACCATTTAGTAGCATTTTCTCAGAGGTGATGAATCATGAAATATCAGAGACTGGAGGATCTGCGCACGGACCACGATCTGACGATCCGCCAGGTTGCCGACTATCTCGGCTGCAACCGCGATGTGTATACCCGATATGAAAAAGGCGTCCGGCAGCTGCCGATCTCCATTGCCATCCGTCTGGCGGAGCTGTATCAGGTCAGTCTGGATTATCTGGTCGGCATCAGCGATGAGAAGCGGCCGTATGGATCCTGACTTTCCGGTGTCTCCGCCGCAGCAAAAGCAGGAGGACAGTTTTTCTTCTCCCTGTCCTCCCTGTTTTGCTTTTTCGTTTACAGATTCTGCAGATATTCCATCATCCGCGTTTCGCTGAGTTTCCATCCGTCCGGCTCCCCGCAGAGATACAGCGTAAAATGCCCGCACGGGACTCCGTTTTCCAGGTGGATGCCGGTATACAGTTCTACAACGAGGAGTTCTTCTGCTTTTTCTTCATATATATTAGTGATCTGATAGATGCGCTCTCCCTTTTCGTCCACCGGCCATTCTTTCTTCAGCACATCCCTCAGACGGCTCTCCTGCCCCTGCGCTTCGCATTCTTCCTCCCGGCTGATCATTTTTTCAAACGCTTCCGGCGTCTCCATCCGTTCCACTATATTCTGGACAAAATCTTCTATTTCTATTCTTTCTGCTTTTCCCATTCGTTCCCCCATTTCTGCCGTACATATTTTTCTGTTTTCTGCACAGGCTGTCTTCACCCGCCGTTTCTCTCTCCCGCCCCATTCTCCAATTTGCGACCATATGATCTGATTTAACTTTGTCCATCCAACCGTTTGGTAGTATGGGTTTGAATCTGAAAGGATGGTACAACGTATGAAATACCAGAGAATTGAAGATATGCGGATCGATCAGGATCTCACCATCAAAGAGATTTCTGCCCTGCTCGAATGCAACCGCGACGTCTATTCCCGCTACGAAAAAGGAATCCGCGACATCCCGATCGACTATGTGATCCGGCTTGCACGGTTCTATGACTGCTCGGTCGACTATCTGCTGAGTGTCTCCAGTAAAAAGAGAAAATTCGGCGATTAATTTTTTTATTGTTGTCTTTTTTATTTTTGTGTTTTTCGTTTTGATACGACCATTTGGTCGTATTTTATATTATAATGGTATTCTTATTTTGCGTCAATTCTGAACAAGAAGGAATCAAAATCGGACGCAAAAAGCGTGCCGGAAGTTTTCTGTCGCTTTTCCGGCACGCTTTTTTCATGCTCTTTTCTTCTTTTTTATTCTTCCATGTCATCCAGGCTCTTCTTCAGTGTGATCATTTTGTCACGCAGCTCGGCGGCCATTTCGAAGTTGAGTTCGGCAGCAGCGGCTTTCATCTGTTTCTGTACCTGGCCGATCAGTTTTTCCAGTTCTTCGCGGCTCATGGACTCCGGGTCTTTTTCCATCTTTTCTTCTGTCTTTGCCACTTCTTTCGAAATGCTGATGAGATCGCGGACGGCTTTTTGGATGGTGGTCGGAGTGATGCCGTGTTCTTTGTTGTAGGCTTCCTGCAGGGCACGGCGGCGCTTCGTCTCGTCGATCGCGAGGCGCATGGAATCGGTCATCACATCGGCGTACATGATAACATGGCCCTCGCTGTTTCGCGCGGCACGGCCGATGGTCTGGATCAGGGAGGTTTCGGAACGCAGGAAACCTTCTTTATCGGCATCCAGGATCGCCACGAGTGTGATTTCCGGGATGTCGAGACCCTCACGCAGAAGGTTGATGCCGACGAGCACATCGAAGACATCGAGACGCATATCACGGATGATCTCGGTCCGTTCCAGGGTGTCGATATCGGAGTGCAGGTAGCGCACGCGGATGCCGGCCTCTTTCATATAGTCGGTCAGATCCTCTGCCATACGCTTCGTCAGCGTCGTCACGAGAACTTTGTTGTGTTTTTCAGTTTCTTTCTTTACTTCCGAAATCAGATCGTCGATCTGTCCCTCCACCGGGCGCACCTCGACATCCGGGTCGAGAAGGCCGGTCGGGCGGATGATCTGTTCGGCGCGCAGCAGCTCGTGGTCTGCCTCGTAGTCGCCCGGCGTGGCAGATACGAAGAGGATCTGATCGATCCGGTCCTCGAACTCGCCGAAGTTCAACGGGCGGTTGTCTTTTGCGGACGGCAGACGGAATCCATAGTCCACCAGCGTCGATTTCCGCGACTGGTCGCCGGCATACATGCTGCGGATCTGCGGAACAGTCTTATGCGACTCATCCACGATGATGAGGAAATCATCTCCGAAATAGTCCATCAGTGTGTAGGGCGGCTCGCCTGGCTTTAATCCGGAGAGGTAACGCGAATAGTTTTCGATGCCGGAACAGATGCCGGTTTCTTTGAGCATCTCAATATCGAAATTGGTCCGCTCCTCGATGCGCTGGGCCTCGATCAGTTTTCCCTCGTGCTTGAAGAACTTCACCTGCTCTTCCATATCCTTTTCAATCTCGCCTGTTGCTTTCAGGATCGTGTCCATCGGCACAACGTAGTGGGAGGCAGGAAAGATTGCGATATGGTTCAGTTCACATAAGATTTCACCCGTCAGCGTATCGATCTGCACCAGACGGTCAATCTCATCCCCGAAGAACTCGACGCGCACCGCCTTGTCCGTCTCCTCCGCCGGAAAAATCTCCAATACATCACCGCGCACGCGGAACGTACCGCGGTGGAAATCCATATCATTCCGGTCATACTGAATATCAATCAACTGCCGGATCACATCGTCCCGGTCCTTTTCCATTCCCGGGCGGAGCGAAATAATCATCTCCATGTAGTCCTTCGGGCTTCCGATTCCATAGATACACGAAACACTGGAAACCACAATGACATCGTTCCGCTCACTCAGTGCAGAAGTCGCGGAAAGCCGCAGCTTATCAATCTCATCGTTCCGCGCAGAGTCCTTCGCAATATACGTATCCGAAGACGGCACGTAAGCCTCCGGCTGGTAGTAGTCGTAGTAGGAGACAAAATATTCTACTGCATTCTCAGGGAAGAATTCCTTAAACTCACCGTACAGCTGTGCTGCAAGTGTTTTATTGTGCGCTATGATCAAGGTTGGCTTATTTAACTGTGCAATAACATTTGCCATGGTAAAGGTCTTGCCGGAACCTGTAACGCCCAGCAAAGTCTCGCATTGATTGCCTTCTTGAAAGCCTTTGACCAGTTTTTCGATTGCCTGGGGCTGGTCGCCTGTAGGCTGGTATTCGGAGTGTAATTTGAATATTTGTTGTGAATTCTGCAAAAAAGCACCTCCTGGTTTTTATATCAAAAAAGTTCGTCTATCAGTCAGAAATTCGTCGAAGCACATTCTCTGATTTTAGCCGAATATGCCTCTCGACGAATTCTGTTCACCACCCGATATTTTATAGACTGATAAAAAGTAGTAAAACTAACGTGGACGAATTAACACTCAAATGTAAGAGATATTATATCATGGAAATTTAAAATTGTATATATGATGCGAACATTAGTTCTTCAAAAATTCATTTACATTTATCATTGTATCCAGAACAATTTCCGTATCCAGCTCCTTCTTTTCCGGTAATACTTCTTCCATATAAGAAAGCAATTCCGGCGGAATCTCCTCAGCTATAATATTTCCATTGTGGTATGGGGAGCATCCGTTGCGCTTATTAGAATAATATACTTTTACATAAAATATCCCTCAGGGCTTCAAACCCTGAGGGGCATCCTCGTTCATTTCAATTTTCCTTTTGTTTTTCAAGCTGTTCCATACAATATTTTTCTGCCAGAATTATAAATTCATCTGCAACTGAAATCTGCCGTTCTGATTCTTCTTTACTTGCAATATAAAAATCATCATAATCGCTGGCATGGCGAATCTCTTCTGCCTGTCCGATTTTCCTTCCCATTTCTCTTGGAAACACTGATGTTTTCACATAATCCTTATTGAAGTTAGCCACAGCATCCTTATGCCTTTTATATGCTTTACCGCTTACAGCATGTACTGCATTAATTGCATGAAAAATAGAATAGTATGCCCTGTTATTGGCTCCTTTATAATCTTCAATAGAAAATAATGCTCTTGCTGATTTCAGATCATTTCGGGCTGTTTCCAGACGATATAACACCAGATCCCGTCTAGTACCGATTTCCTGATTATGCTGCTCCATACAAAACTACCCCTTCTTTATGAATATTGGAATAAAATGGATAGTTCACAATCCACTTGTTAAAATGTGCTTCACTTTTTGCAATAGGCTTAATATCCGTGTCATAATCCATATTAAAGTCATAGGTCATGTACGAGAGCTGTTGTGCATATGCCTTTAATTCCAGATCTGACATATCTACCAGAATCATAATGTCCACATCAGAATCCGGACGGAAGTCACCCCTTGCATAAGAACCATAAAGGATTATCTGACGTACATGGGAACCATAAATCTTCTTGACCTCTTCCACATACTGTTTAATTAAATCCTGCATAATCTTTGGCATACATCATCACCTCATTTTCTGCTGATAATACTATAAGTTTCTCGATTCACAAATCTTTCTTCTTGATTTTATTATAACCAGTTTACCTTCGTTTCTCAATCAGTATTTTCCATGTATCAATTTTACTACTTTCTTCGACGAATTTTGTTCACCGTTATAGCCAATCCATCATGTCCATTTACTTTTAACGCATCGTTTATTATGCTTTATATAGTATTATTTTACCTTTTCAAATCAATATATGGTATGCAAATTAATATCAAGATACTAGGAGACAAAGTATTCCACTGCGTTTTCCGGGAAGAATTCCTTAAACTCACCATACAGCTGTGCTGCAAGTGTTTTATTGTGCGCTATGATCAAGGTTGGCTAAGCCCCATTAACAAGGCAAAGACCATCTGCATATGGATCCGTGTCTCCTTCGATGCTTCCAGCAACAGTTTAGCATCGTAATACCCAATTGCCACCTTTAAAAAGATAACTGTATCTTTTTTCATAAATATTAATAATTCTTCCTATAAATAAGGCTGTCAGTATGGTTCCTATACCAAGACCATAAAAATGGGCATGATTAATTAAACATAAAATAATAGTGACAAACACAAGTGTAATATCAAAAGTATTTTTCACTATTGAAAAAGGAAAAGAGAAGACTTCTGAAATAGTTTTTACAATACCATCAGTTGGTGTTAAAATAAGATTTGTTTTCACGCTTAAAAATACGCCCATTGCAGTAATGAACATCGTCATAATAAAACAAATAACCCTTAAGTATAAACTTAACGATAATGTAGGAATTATAAAATCATATAAATCAGTCAACCAACCAAAAGCAAACGATAACGGAATTTCTAAAATAAAAGTAACTGTGATCTTTTTGGATAAAATACATTGAATAATAACAAATATTAAGTAACAGATAATAGAAGCTGTTCCTAAAGAAATGTTATAGATTTGTGATATTGAATACATCACAGAACTAAAAGCAGCAACTCCTAAATCAAAGCGAACATTTAATACAACAGCAAAAGCTATTAAATTCAAACCAAGAAAATACAAAAAATATTTTTCATTCTTATTACCTCATCATGTCTATGGTACTGTAAGCCACCAGAACCGGAGATTCTGCCTTGATGGCACACTTATAAAAAGCCCAAAGGTCTTGATTTCAAGGCTTTCAGGCTTAAGTTAACCCCAGCGGAGTCTGTTGTGTTTATCTTACTGGAATTTCACCTTCATCTATCAGTCTGTCTGGGGAAAATACAATACGGATTCTTCCGTCTGTCGCAACCTTGCAATCTCCGTCAAACGCATTCTTACCGCCATCCTCGATTTTCGCAGTTCCTGAAAGGATATTCTCACAGATGCGTATCGCTGTATTCATGATGCTATGATCCATGGAACCAACGAAAGGCATTCCCGCATATCCCACATGGCCATTAAAATTGCGGTCAAATTCACTTTCATAGGACTTGATTTTATCCAGAGCTCCCAATAGTGTATTAATACTGTCTCTGCAGAGCAGATTACCATTGCAGGCATCTCCAGAAAACAGGATTCGCTCTTTCCGATCAAGGAAACAACAGCCTCCCGATGTATGACCCGGTGTCTCAATTACCTCGATACTGCGTCCCCCCAGCTCAAACACCATTCCCTCCTTCAAAGGAAGACATTTTGGCATCTTTTGTATCCGCCGGATATCCGCAGGGCTACAGTCATACACATCGTAAGCTCCCATATTTCCCAAAAGTTCCACATAATCTGCGATGCTATCATAATTTATCGGTTTAAGACTATCCTCATCTTTTTCGTGAATATATACCTCTTCAAACTGAGCAGCTCCTCCGATATGATCCGGATGTCCATGTGTCAGCACTACATCATAGGGAAGCGGAGTCAGCCAGGAAATCAGCTTTTTCAGTCTGTCATTCCGACACCCGTATCGATGAGTAATGCACGTTCCGTACCTTTTAACAAAAACATGGCTGTCATACCAGCCTCATTGATAACCCAGGTGTCTTTTGCAATCTCCGTCACCTGATATGTAGTCAGCTTTGCCATATGCATTCCATCCTTTCCGCATCAGTGCATAAATACATTTTCTGCATCCTCATCTAATGGTACAGTAAATGCCGGAGCATGTTTAACAAGAAGCTCCATCAGCCTGTGGTCATAATTATCTTTAACTTCGCAGATATTGTCAAAAATCATAATTGCCTCTTTACCTGGCTCACATACCGGCCACTGCGGAAGAGAAGGAACGGAAGGATTTCCGTATCTCGCAAAGTTTATCCAGGCACCACATATTCTCTCCTGCAGGCGGTCTGTTTCTCCCGGCACATTGCAGATAGGAATTCGGTCAATATTATGGAAAACAAACGGGATTTCAGAGCAATGCCATGCCAGTTTTCCTCCCTCATATGGGAATTCATAATTAAACATGTAGGAATATACGGGAGCTTCCTTATGTACTGACTTCTTCGCAATGAAATCTTTCGATGCATAACGGAAAATATAATCCAGCGACAGAACATCTACAAGGCGATTATTTGGATATGCTTTTTCGAATTCTGCTGCAATCTCTTCTGCATCCTCCTGAAAGCATTTTTCCAGAAGTTTCATCGTTTCCTCACGGGTCAGTTCATCCCTATTCTCCAGAACCGGCTTGAAATCAAATTCTCCAAAAACGCTACCCACTATCACCGGAATCTTTTTTGCTCCATCGGTAAATCCTACTCTGCGCGGATCACCGGCATACCATGAATTTGCTCTCGGCTCTCCTCCACGTAGAGTCCTTTCTCCTGCAGCTTGGGTGACACCTTATTATATGCTTCCGCAAGGAAATAGTAAGGAATCGTTTCCAAATCCTCAACGGATTCCAACTTCAATTCCGTCAGAAGGGCCTCCACAATTGCGGTACCGTCATCCTCTGCCTCTTTTTTACCTTCTTCTATTACGCCGCTCTGGATAATCCCCTTATGGAATAAACCTTCTGCAGCCGGTGTATTCATCAGGGAATAAACTTTCATTCCACCACCGGACTGACCAAACAGGGTTACATTACCTGGATCTCCGCCAAAACCAGCAATATTGTCCTGAATCCAATGAAGGGCTGCGACCATATCTGCATTTCCCACATTAGCAGAATTGTAGTATTTTTCCCCATAAGCAGATAAATCAAGATATCCCAAAATATTCAGACGATGGTTCAATGACACGACAACCACATCTCCGTACTCACTCAGATGATCTCCCTCATACGCCACCTGTTCAATGGATGAGCCTGCAAAGAATCCACCTCCGTGCAACCATACCATAACCGGTTTTTTGCTTCCGGATCCAGACTCTGTGTCCAAATATTCAGATACTGACAATTCTCATCCATTGGCCAGTAACGATGTGGGATCATAGCCTCCATCAACGGATGATCCTGCATCAGCATAGGACACACATAACCGTAGGCCAGAGCATTTTTAATACCTTTCCATGGTTTTACCTCTCTGGGCATTTGAAAGCGATCAGCATCAGCATACTTGATGCCATGGAAAGTGTATGTAGAATTCATCTTAAATCCCCGTATCTTACCCGCCTTAGTCTGAACTACCGGTTCTGCCTTACTACAGTAAAAACAATCTCCCATTTTGTATTCCACCTTTCTTTAGTAATTTTATGTATATCTTATTTCGTTACCATTTTGTCATTTTTTTGTTACCGTTTTATTACATCTCTATCTCCACATACAGTTTGCATATTGGTCTCTTCCTGTATTGCAGCCCGATACTGAGAGGGAGTCATATGATAATGCTTTTTAAACGCACGAAAAAGTTTTCCGTATTTTCATATCCAATCTCTTTTCCGACTTCAGTCATCCTCTCATTTTCTAAACTTTTTCACCTCATTATGCAATAATTGTTGATACCCATCTACTATAATCCCATACATTTCAGAATGATCCGAAGATTATGGACTGCACATCTTTGCACATCTCCGAGACACAGACGAGGTTTCTTATCTAAATGTCCTTTATACCCGATTGCTCTGCCATCATCTAAAATAAAAGCAACTTCCTCATTGGCCGGGCATATCTTTGGCACAAAGCTTGCCGGATCATTGAAAAATGTTTTCATATCATTTGCCTGCATGTAGACTTTTTCCCCATCAACCAAAATCTCTCCATCCTTCATCTCGGCAGTATGTCCTTCACCCAGAGGTGCCATGACTGTATCCGGTCCTTCCGGATCAACCGTAAAGGAATTCCAGCGGGCTGCGAAAACCGGTGCAAATGGTACTTCCTGCACCATAATTACCTGCCCACGTTCATCAAACTCCGGCATAACTGTTCTCACAGCCTGAAGAATATTCATGGCCCTTCCTTTTCCTCCCGGCATAATCAAATCATTTCCGGCATGCATGGATTTCCAGGGTGTACTGCTGCCTCCGTTCCAATCAGTCATGATCAGACCTTCAAATCCCCATTCTCCGCGGGCAAGATCCGTACATAAGTCATAACTATCTGCTGTAGGAACACCGTTGATCAGATTGTAGGAACTCATGATAGACAACGGCTGAGATTCCTGAATAGCAATTTTATAGGGTTCCAGATAAATCTCCCTCAGTGCCCGCTGACCAATCACAGAATCCACAGCATTCCGATTCGTCTCCTGATTATTAGCTGCATAATGCTTAATGCATCCACCTCCTCCTGGCAGGCTCTGAAGACCGCGTACCATTGCTGACGCCATCTTTCCAGATATGAGAGGATCTTCAGAAAAATATTCAAAATTTCGTCCGCACATAGGATCACGCTGAATATTCATTCCTGGTCCCAGAAGCAAATCAATCCGCATTGCCTGCATATCTGCTGCCATTCCGCATCCTACCTGTTCCAAAATTTCCGGATCAAAAGACTGAGCAAGAAGCGTACCCACCGGCCATGCCGTACAGTAATGGTATACCTGCCTCTTTTCCCCCGATTCCAGATCGGTTGCCTCAAACTGCTGTGTGATACGCACACCGCCCGGACCGTCTGCCAATACAATAGAAGAAACACCATAACTTTCCAGTGCGTGTGTTGTTTCCCCTGCCGCTCCAGGTACAGATTCCGAACTGGCTCCAATCACAGGATTGTTCTCATCCTGCACACCCCAGCCTGTACCACAGCAAAGATCCGCCAATTGTGCAGCATCAAGCTGTGCGGCAAATTCTTCCATTGACACTCTGCCCGAAGCCACATCATTCAGCTTCCATTCTTTCTTTTCCACATACCGTACTGTTTCGTAAGGCATAACCGGCTGATAGCTGGTATCTGTCGCATATGTAACCACCTTTTCATCGCTATAGGCTGAACGCGAATCCAGCGTTTCCGGTATCTGCACAGCCAGAAGAACCGGTACATTCTTCCATATAGTTTCATCCTTTCGGTCAGTTAACCCCTTCTTTTCCTCCAAAGTTTCCGTTAACGGAAGCTCCACCAATACCTGTTCTGTCAAAGCAGTTTGTTCCAGCCGAATCTTGCACACCGGTTTTGTATCTCTGGAAGAAGTACCGATACGCACTCCATAATCTCCTTTTGACAGAATATAACCTCCTGCATTTTCACTATAAGATGCAAGATTACGCAGCGGTATGCGGATTTTGATATCTTCCTTTTCGCCCGGTGCCAGTAACATCGTTTTTTGGAAACCTTTCAGCTCCTGTTCCGGCATATCCATCTCCGATACCGGTGCAGAAACATATACCTGCACAACTTCACGTCCGGCAAATGCTCCTGTATTTTCTACTGTTACGCCAAGAACCAGTGTATCCTCATCCAGCGATGCCTCCAGATTTCCCAGTGCAAATGTCGTATAGGAGAGTCCATAACCAAAAGGATAACCCGGCTCAACATTAAATGTATCAAAGTAACGATAACCCACATAAATTCCTTCCGTATATACTGCCTTATTAAAATCCTGAAGGAAATTGCCTGCCGTAGGATAATCTTCATATTTTTTTGCCCAGGTTGCGGTCAGCTTTCCTGACGGTGTTGCCTTACCTGTGAGAATATCAGTAACGGCGGCTCCTCCCTCCTGTCCTGCCTGCCCCATGAGAAGAATAGCATCCGCACAAGCCGCCTCCAGATCCTGCACCGATATGGAGCCCGGAACATTCAGCACTAGTATCAATGAAGAAAAAGCTGACCGCAGCTTTTTAAGATTATCCATCTCCACTGCAGAAAGCCTGTAATCTCCAATTTCATACTTTTTATCCCCAATGGATACTTCTTTTTTCATGAAACGATCATTTCCCTCACCGGAATTTCTCGAAATGACACAAATAGCAGTTTCTGTTTCTTTTGCATATTCTTCCAGTTTTTCTTGTTGTCAGCTTGTTCCTCTGGAAACGCAAAAACACTCATGACCTGGTCCTTCATCTCTCTTTTGGCCAGATCATAGCATCTGGCCCACGCCATCTGCTGTTCCCGGTTCACAATCTCAAAACCTTCTGTTTCCATAGCATTCAGAATATTAATATGATAACGCAGAGACTGATCCACATCCTGATCACCACCGCCGGAAAGACCGCCGTTAAAAGGATCTCCCGATCCCGTTCCGCCGCGGATTGTTCTGGCAGCTCCGTTTCCAAACAAGGCAATCTTTCCCCTGCCCTTTAACGGAAGAACCCCATTTATGTTTTTTAAAAGTACCATTCCCTGCGTCGCCGCTTCTCTCGATATTGCAGCACCGCTGATCTCACGTTCGGACATCGGCGGATATATCGTATTACTTTTCATATTTTTTCCCTGCCTTTCATTTCTATTCCCCTCTTATCCATTTATGAAAAGAACCTGACTCCTTACGAATCAGGTCCCTTTATCAGTTTCCATATTTTTGTTTATGAAATTTTTTCTGCCAGGAAATCTGTCATCATCTGTTCTGTTTCTTCCAATCCATTAGCCTCATAATCCGCAATCAGCTTATCCCAGTTTGCATCAAAATTATCTACACTTTCTGTCACGCACTTAATCAGTCCCGGCCATGCAATCTCATTCAGAATTTCCACATTGTTCGTAATCTCCTGCGGTGTCGCATATGCAAAGTGGGGAATACGGCGGTGTTTCGAATTCATCTGGCTGCGGGAAGATATCGGTCAGCATCTCTACATTCCATGCTTCACAAGCTGCCTTCTGCTCCTCGTTATACTCTGCAATTACAGATTCTCTCGTAACAGGTGTGTAAGGATTACCATTTTCATCCACTGCACCGTCTCCATAAATCGGAAATCCCGTATAATTGCCAATACCAGTATTTTTTCCGTAATCCGGATCAGAACTTGCTTTTGCAATCTCTTCTTCCGTACGATATCTCATTCCATTCTCATCTACAAAATAGTTTTCTCCTTCAACACCCCATTTGTAAAGTACTGCACCCTCATCGGAGCAGAGATAATCAAGGAATTTAATTGCACGAACCGGATCCTCACAGTCCTTTGTGATTGCCAGTCCGTATCCAACCTGAAGACCCTGATACATCAGTGTGGGTGCCTTCGTCTCAGCATCAATTGTCACAGGAAGCGGACAATATGTTTTATCCAGTTTTCCTTCTGCTTTCAATGTTGCTTCCGCCTGTCCATAATGCCAAAGTGCATCAGTAATAGCTACAACACGTCCGCTGGCAAGCTTTGCAATGTAATCGTCATCTGTCTGTGTTGCAAAGTTTGGATCCAGAATTCCCTCATCATACATACGACTCAGCCATCTGAAATATTCTTTTTCTTTATCACTCACATGCTTGTAAATGCAGTTATAGTTATCATCAACAAGCCAGGAACCGTTATCCGGTGCACCATCAGCAATAAATCCAGCGGGATTACTGAGTGTAATGAGCCAGTGCCAGTCAGCAGCACTCATGGAAATACCAATGGTATCCAGACCATCATCGGTTTTAGGATGTGCTGCCAGGTACTGCTTGATCAGGGCTTCATACTCCTCCAGAGTCTTAGGATATTCATAATTATTTTCCTTAAGAGCTGCGTACTGTATCTGGCAGTTTCCTCCGGTTGCCAAAATCTGGTATCCTACACCAGCATAAGAAAGCTGATATATTCCTTCATCTCCAGAACCCCATTTCAGCTTTTCAAACTCATCGCCGTACATTTTTTTAATATTTGGACCATATTCCTCGATCAGATCTGTCATATCAATAAGTGCACCTGCCTCATACAGACTGTTTACACTTTGCTTAGCATAAATCATATCTGGATATTTGTCCTCAGCAATCATCAAAGATATATCCTCGTCAGGATCGCCTGTACTGGATACCGGATAGGAAATATCCAAAGTCACACCTGTGGCTTCAGTAATCGCCTGAGCAACAGGATTTTCCCAGTTACCATTTTTTCCGTCTGCATTGTAGTACTTGAAAGTTATAGGTGACAAATCATCCTACTGTCCCCAGTACTGCTCTCGCTGTTTTCATTCTTGCTGCTTTCGCTCTTACTGCTTTCCGTATCCTTGGAGCCACATCCTGCCACTGTTCCAACGCAGAGTGCTGCTACCATAAGCAGAGCTAAAATTTTCTTCCTTTTCATGTTATTCCTCCCTATATTCTTAGAAAGTCCTACTATAAGGCCAAACATTTGAGATTTTACAATACCTCTATTATTTGTCTCTCATTGCAATAACTCTCCAAAATTATTTTAGATTTTCACGCGCGTTTTACTTATCTAAAAGATATCATGGATAGTATATTGGAAGATATAGAAGAATTAACCTTTAAATTTAGAAATATTGACTAATCATTTTTGTAAAAAAAAAAGGTACACCCGTGCGAACCTTGAAAATTTCATATAAAACAATAAATTTATGTCAGGAAATGGTATAATGATCTCAGATTATTTGTGAGGTGATCCCATGTCTTTTGCTAAGAATGAATAATTTCTTATTCACAGAAGAAGGGACCAGGGTTATCAGCTGTCCTGCCGGAAATGCCCCGAAAAGCTGCAGCTATATCAAGCAGACAGGGCAATGCCGGTCAGAGGACTTTTAGCCACAAAGCTTCGGTTCGGAATTAAACTTGCGGCATTGAATTTTAAGAAACTGTCAGCATATCTGGACAGTCTGGATCAGTGCGCCTTACTTTCAGCAAACAGCTAAAAAAGCAACAAAGAATCTGAATGTATGTTAATGGAAAACACTACTAATATGAAATATTTGTTGTCTTATATGAAATTTTCAAGGTACGTTAGTTAATGAGTTACTATAAAACGAGTGTTTTGACATCCATATCATACTTATTAGACATTTTTAAATTAATCTGATATACTTTGCATGAGTTCTCGCAATGAGAATACTACACATATCTCTATGGGATACAGAAATGCGTACTACGTTTATTGATGACGGAAAATAATCACTCTCTCCTATTTGATTGAAATCCAGACAGGGAGGTATAACGAATGAAAGATTATGGAATTTATGAAAAAGTAAAACTAAACGGAATCGTTCCTGGACGATTGATTCGCCATACCCGGGCGGACAGTGCAATCATAAAAAGTCACTGGCATCCAGAGTTGGAAATAAATACGGTTTTTGAAGGCTCTTCCCGCTTCTTTATAAATGGAAGAATTGAAGATGTAACGCCTTCACATGTTGTTGTGATAAACAGCAGAGAAGTCCATTCGTCTATCCCTTTTTTTCCACAGGGCGGGATCTGCGTTACAGGGGTTACGATACAAATCAGCTACGATTTTCTAAAAAAAGTGATTCCAGATTATGATAACTGTTACTTTATTCTTAACAATATGGCAGAACGGAAGATACAGTTACTTCTTGAAGAAATGAATAAGAAATGTAAAACACAAGATGCAGCATATATGAATATTTATGCAATCAAACAAATTTGTGAAATTGTGTATATTCTTGCAACAGAATGTTGTATGAAACGGGAAAAGTTCGAAGCGACAAGTTCGGAAAGTTTTCAGCGTTTTGAACATGTTCTTAATTATGTTCATGAAAACTACAGCAGCAATCTCAAGACCAGTGAAGTAGCAGAACGTTTTTTCTTCTCCAAAGAATATTTTTGCCGTTTATTCAAAAAAAATACAGGTATGACATTTAATCAGTATGTGACACAGTGCAGGGTTATTCATGCAGAACAATTGCTTAAGGACACAAACACACGGATCTCTGAAATCGCTCAGGAGGTGGGCTTTTCGGATGAGGGAAGTTTTATCGCTCAGTTTAAAAAATATTATTCGAAAACCCCTGGAAATTATAGAAAAATGATAACAAAAAATCCATTTTATGATTAGGGGGGCAAAAGGTACACCCGTGCGAACCTTGAAAATTTCATACAAAACAACAAATTTATGTCAGGAAATGGTATAATGATCTCAGATTATTTGTGAGGTGATCCCATGTCTTTTGCTAAGAATGAATAATTTCTTATTCACAGAAGAAGGGACCAGGGTTATCAGCTGTCCTGCCGGAAATGCCCCGAAAAGCTGCAGCTATATCAAGCAGACAGGGCAATGCCGGTCAGAGGACTTTTAGCCACAAAGCTTCGGTTCGGAATTAAACTTGCGGCATTGAATTTTAAGAAACTGTCAGCATATCTGGACAGTCTGGATCAGTGCGCCTTACTTTCAGCAAACAGCTAAAAAAGCAACAAAGAATCTGAATGTATGTTAATGGAAAACACTACTAATATGAAATATTTGTTGTCTTATATGAAATTTTCAAGGTACGTTAGTTAATGAGTTACTATAAAACGAGTGTTTTGACGCCCATATCATTTTATAAAAATGACTAGTCAATATTACTAAATTCAAAGGTTAATTTTCCTATATCTTACAATATACTATCTATGATATCTTTCAGATAAGTAAAAGCGCGCGTAAAAAACTTAAAATAATCTTGGAGGATTATCACAATGAGAGATAAGAATAATTGAGAGATTGCAAAATCTCAAATGTTTGGATACGCACTTTTTGGCTGTGGAGCTAATTGTCTGGGTGGTATTCTTGGTTCTTTTTAACACTGTATCTGACCGACAATCTGCTGTTGTCCATGTCGTTTATTGCTTTTATGATGTCTGCCGGACGTATTATCAACGCAGTGACAGAATTTTTAAGCGGTTTTATCATTGACCGGACACACACTTTGTCTCTGGGTAAATATGACGCTCAGGCTGCAAATAATGGCATTGCACAATCTTCTGTCACCCTGTTTGCTGAAAGATGCGGATATGCAGTCGTTCCTTTGGTCTGTAGCATTTTGTTAGTTTTGATTAGTAACTTTATGAATGCAGATGAAGAAGTTATAAAATTGAGAAATACTCAATAAAGGAGAGAATTCTAATGACACAATTATTCAATAAATTTTATATTCCTGAAGATGTAGGCATTTCCTCTGTAGCTATTGCCCAGTTTCTGAAAGAATGTGATGAAATAAATTATAAATTGCGGACTCTTCATATTGTTCGCCATGATAAAGCGATAGCAGAAGTTTCCAAATATCCGTTTTGTGCACTTGATAAAAGATTGGTATATTCCGTAAGCAAAACATTTACATCCACGGCTATAGGGATTGCGGTAAAAGAAGGTTTGTTGCGGGTAGATGATTTCGTTCTTGATTATTTTCCGGAATGTCGAGATTTGGACATGGATGATGCAGCCCGTACCATAAAAATTTGCCATCTTTTGACTATGAGTACGGGTCATGGCGTGGATACAGTGGGAGATATGTGCAATGGCATAAGACCCTGGCCGGAAATCTTTTTTACCAGAAAATAGTATATGAGCCAGGAACTCATTTTGTCTATAATCCGGAGGAACTTATATGCTGTCAGAACTTATCAGCGTGTGACTGGCATGTGCCTGAAAGATTGGTTACAGACGCATCTATTTGATCCTCTGGAGATTACAGATGTCAGTTGGGATAAACATGGAGATGTTAACACTGGAGCATGGGGGCTTTTGATTGCTCCACGTGATCTCACAAAACTGGGACTTTTGTACTTACATAAAGGTGTTTACAATGGCATACGCATTCTCACGGAAGAATGGGTTACGGAGCATCATACCCCCACATTTCCACAAACGTGCAGGGATGTGCCGGATGGGGCCGCCACTATGGATATCAAATTTGGGAGAACAGTCCGGGGAGCTATCGTGCTGATGGAGCATTTGGCCAGTATTGCATGGTATTTCCGAAAATGGATATGGTTATTACAACTACTGCTGAAGAAACGGATGGAAGCAGAATTTTCCCTCTGATTGAAAAGTATATCCTTAATAACATAACTGAGCAGCCGAAACCTCGTGATGCATGGTGTTACCAATACATGAAAAACGTAATGAACCAGTGGGAAACTCCTGTTGTATATTCGCCGAGTGCTTCTTATCTAATGCATATGCTTCAGGGAAAAGAATTTGATTTACGCAGTCGTACATCAGATGAAAAACATACTCTTCGCTTTGAGATTGGCAACAGCCGTATGGAGTTTGTAATCGATGAAATACAGACTATTCACAGTTCCTGTACTGTTGATTTGTTTGGAGAAACCACATATGCAATTGAAATTCCGTCAAATAGCCCACTTATTGGAGACGAACAGAGAAACCGTATTTGGAAATATGCCGCCCATCACAGTTGGGTAGACCAGAGTACCCTTATTTTGACTATATGCTGGCAGGAAACCGGCATTCACAAACATGGAAATTCTATTTTCATGAAAATACCTTGACTTTGATTGTCACAGATGGTACTAAAGGAATGTTTGAATTGTCTGGTGCGGTGAGTGACCGGAATGTAAGATTTGCTGATATGATTTTTGATGGTGCTTTTAGATAGAAACACGTAAAAATACTCCGGGGATTTTTATTTTTCCCCGGAGTATTTCTGTCAATATAATGTTCATTATTTTTTTAGAAACCCTTAATTTTCTCACCACACACAGAACACATTTCCAGAATATACTATATTTATCAAATGAAACAGTTACCTATTTTGTGAACTTCCTGAAAAAAGTACCCTAAAGACTGTTTTCCCCATCCCTCACCAGTCAATATCATCATCTCTTCCGTGAACCTCACATGACTAAAGTCACGTGCTCCCGGCCGCTTTAAGCGGCAGACCAAATATCGGCGGATACGCCTGTTATTTAGATTTTGCACAGATATGTGCTTCTTCCATGCCGGATACGGCAGGTTTCCACATAACAGGTAATCCACTGCATATCTGCCTGTGTTTATGCTGCTTTACGCAGTTCCATTTCTGAAATCAGTTCTCTCAGATCTGCATAAACACATGAGGTTCTACGCTTTACTGCAGGAACTTTTGCCTCCAGCAAAGACCTTTCCGTTGCCGGTAAGGGTTTTAAAATTTCACGGATAAAATATCTTGCTCCAATATTGTACGATGCAG
>ENA-OQJH01000585-OQJH01000585.1-human-gut-metagenome-genome-assembly--contig:-NODE-585-length-19145-cov-1.203018_pt1 | contig 19145 bp, 25 predicted proteins | sample MGYA00242597_ERZ504763 | MGnify/ENA primary metagenome ERZ504763 (study PRJEB26092, sample SAMD00036359) | human gut metagenome | host: Homo sapiens | study: EMG produced TPA metagenomics assembly of...
GGTTAGCGCGCCAGATTGTGGCTCTGGAGGCCGTGGGTTCGAATCCCATTACCCACCTGTTATTTTGCTTATTTTAGCTAAAAGACAATGATATATGGGTGTGTAGCTCAGGTGGTAGAGCACTTGACTTTTAATCAAGTTGTCCGGGGTTCGAATCCCCGCACGCTCACTATTAGATAAGAAGAGACAGAGTTTTAGAGAATTTAGAACTCTGTCTTTGTACAAAAAAAGACACCAATGCAAATAAAAAAACAAAATTACCAAAAAAGTAAAAAACATATTGAATATACAAAAAGAAACGAATATACTAAACATATCACATATGATCAATTGAAGGGAGGAAATACGTATGAAAAAATTACTCACAAGGCTGTTCATTGCAATGCTGATATTGACATTTACTCCAACAATGAACACTCAGGCAAAGACAAAGATCAATTGAACAAAACAAAGATTTCTTTACAAAGAGGGAAAACTTACACCCTGAAAGTAAAAGGAACAAAGAAAAAAAGTAAAGTGGTCAAGCAACAAGAAAACGATCGCAACTGTAACAAGAAAGGGAAAAGTTACAGCCCAAAAGCCAGGAACAGCAGTGATCACAGCCAAGATCGGAAAGAAGAAATACAAATGTAAAGTAAAAGTGTGGAAGAAAACAACAAAGAAACCGACAAACACTAATCCAAAGCCGAATCCGATAGGGACAAGAGTCAATCCGGCTGATCCAAGAATAGGAATCACATTAGATACAACAGGAGGAACTGTTTACTTCAAACTGACAGAAACTTTAAAGGGACAAGAAGCAGAAAACCGATTATTACAGATGAATCAATCATTAGAAGAAATCAAACAAGGAGAATATGAACATACAGGAACAACCTTAGTACTGTTTGTTTATGATGTGCAGGCTGTGAATGGGTTTGCTGCTTATCCATTAAATGGTCTGGATATCATCAATTCCTATGCACTATATGATGGAACATGCTCGAAAAATATAAAGAATATAGAAAGTTTCTATTTATCAGAAGGTTATGAAGCAATGATACCAACAAATCTGAACTTATATACAGGAGCAAGCAGTAAAATGTACGAAGCCCTTTGGATACCAAATGAAATGACCTCATTTAGTAACCAGCTATATACAAGAAAACTTACACCATATTGGGTAAAATATCAGTTTTAACATAATATAGCATCATTATTTATATAGAAACAATCTGTTATAGCCAAAAACTATATCAAACTAAAAGAAATACATATTTTACAAAATCCTAATACACTGTTATACTAACTTAATCAGTTGAAACAATACAATATAAATAACAAAAAAATAGAAAGAGTATGAGGTGAAAGTATGAGAAAAGGAACATTGAAAAAAGCATTAGCATTAGCACTGACAGGAGCAGTTTTAGTCGGAGCATTCGCAGGATGCGGAGCAAAGAAAGATAGCAGTGATAAAAAAGAAACAAAGAAGATTGTTATTGGAGCAAGTCCATCCCCACATGCTGATATCTTAAAAGTAGCGAAGAAAGAATTAAAGAAAGAAGGATACGAATTAGAAATTAAAGAATACTCTGATTACGTACAGCCAAATACAGCACTCGAATCTGGAGATTTAGATGCAAACTATTTCCAGCACAAACCATATTTAGATGACTTCAACAAACAAAAGAAGACACATTTAGCATCCGCTGGAACAATCCATTATGAACCATTTGGAATTTTCCCAGGAAAGACAAAGACATTAAAAGCATTAAAGAACGGTGCAACAGTTGCAGTTCCTAACGATACAACAAATGAAGCAAGAGCGTTATTATTGTTACAGGATCAGGGACTTATCAAATTAAAAGACGGAGCAGGATTAACAGCAACAAAAAAAGATATTGTAGAGAATAAAAAAGATTTAGCGATCAAAGAAATCGAAGCGGCTCAGATTCCAAGATCATTAAAAGATGTTGATATCGCAGTTGTGAATGGAAACTATGCTTTAGAAGCAGGATTAAAAGTCAACAAAGATGCATTAGCAACAGAAGATGCTGATTCTATCGGAGCTAAAACATATGGAAATGTTGTAGCAGTGAAAAAGGGAAATGAAAAAACTGATGCAACAAAAGCACTGATCAAAGCTCTAAAGAGTGATACAGTGAAAAATATATCAATGACAAATATGATGGAGCTGTTGTACTCTGTTCTAAGAGTAGAAAATCGCTATAAACCATAAATAATTTATGGAAGTAACAAGAAATTATTGAAAAAATCAACTGAAATTGTTATGATGAAGCTATTGTCTGTCAGGAAAACTGATAGGCAATAGCTTATCTGATTTTACAGGATAAGAAGAAAGTCCGATGAAGTGATCAAAGGACAATGAAAAATAAGAAAGGATAAAGTCATGATTGAATTAAAAAATATAGATGTTACCTTCCAAAATGGCAGTCATGAATTCAAAGCGGTTGATAATGTAAGCTTAAAGATCAACAAAGGAGAGATTTTTGGAATCGTAGGACCAAGTGGTGCTGGAAAGAGTACTCTGGTACGTGTGATCAATTTGTTACAGAGACCAACGAATGGAGAAGTGATCATTGAAGGATCAGATATTACAAAGTTTAACCGAAAGCAATTAAGAAAAACAAGATTGAATATTGGAATGATCTTCCAGCATTTTAATCTGATCAGTGGATCAACGATCGCTGAAAATGTTGCATTTTCATTGTATGCCAATAACTATCCAAAGGATAAGATCAAAGACAGAGTGAAAGAACTCTTAGAGATCGTACATCTTCCAGAAAAAGCAGATGCATATCCAGCAAACTTAAGTGGAGGACAGAAACAAAGAGTTGCGATTGCAAGAGCGTTAGCGAACAATCCAGATATCCTGTTATGCGATGAAGCAACCTCCGCATTGGATATTGAGAATACAGAAGAAATCGTGGAATTATTACGAGAGATCAATGAAAAAACACATATCACGATCGTATTTATCACACATGAGATGGATGTAGCAAAGAAATTATTTGATCGTATTGCATTTATGGAAGATGGAAAGCTGAAAGAAGTTACAGATATCTATTCTGCCTTTGCAAATCCTAAGTCAGATATTGCAAAGAGTCTGGTACAACGCGTATTAAATGTAGAGGTTCCAGAGGGATTAAAAGCAAAAACAAATGAAGAGATCCTTCGTTTAAGTTATACAGGAGATGATTCTTATGATCCTGTGATCAGTGTTGCTTCTAAGAACTATGATATTACAATGGATATCATCAATGGAAAAGTCGATTACATCAGGAATAAACCATTTGGTATGTTGATCGTGATCCTTAGAGGAGAAGATGCAGAACGTAAGAAAGCATTAGAATACATTAGTAAGAATGTATATAAATTAGAGAGGTTAGGAGGAAGATAATATGAATGAAACATTAGAGATCATCCAGTCAGAATTTGCCCAGGCATCTTTTGAGACCTTTGAGATGGTATTGATTTCCATGATCGCAGCAGCAATCCTTGGAACGATCTTAGGACTAGTATTACATCTGGCATCGAATCCGATTTTTATAAAACAGGGTAGTTAATGGCATTACAGGAACGATCATCAATGTGATCAGGTCTTTACCATTTATCATTTTGATCATTGTATTACAGCCGTTGGCAAGACTGGTTGTAGGAACAATGATCGGACCAATCGCAGCATCTGTATCTTTGGCAATCGCAGCAATCGCATTCTATGCAAGACTTGTGGAAGGTGTATTTAGTGAGGTTGATAAGGGTGTGATTGAAGCAGCGGTTGCAACAGGAGCAAGTATGCCTCTTATTATTCGTAAGGTTTTATTTGTAGAAGCAACACCAGCACTGGTTCGTGCTTTAACTGTAACTTTTGTTAGTGTGATTGGATATTCAGCAATGGCTGGAGCTGTTGGAGGCGGTGGAATTGGTAATCTTGCGATCATGTATGGATATAACCGTTATCAGACAGGAGTATTATTAGTAACAGTTGTTGCACTTGTCATCATCGTTCAGGTTGGACAATGGATCGGAGATAAGATCGCACTGAAGCTTACAAGAAAGTAAGATCAGCCAAAATATAGAACAAAAATAAGAATTTTTCATATCAAAATAAATATTTTCTTTTCTTCTGGACAGAATATAAGTATCAAGATGTTAAAGAGAAAAGGAGATACAAGATGAAAAAGACGTTAAAACTTACGAGTCTTTTGTTTACACTGATCCTTGCAGTATCCGTTGTATTTACTGGATGTGGCAACGGCAGAAAGGATTCTACGACAAAAGGAACAACAGAAAATAATAATGCATCAGGTACAACGGAAGATAATCTGGTAGACGATGCTGAGGATGCCGTTGATGATGTGGCAGATGGAGTTGGAGATGCGGTAGATGATATCGCAAATGGTTTTGATAACTATGACGATGCACATGATTATTTATTAAACCGTCTGCAAAATGACGATAAAGATGGTAAGTATGAAGTTCGAAATGAGACAAAAAACGAACAGGAATACAGGGATGGAGCCAGTGGATATCATTTTGAAATCTATGATGCATCCGATGATTCTGGGAAGAAATACGGAGATTTCTATGTAGATAAAGATACAGGAAAGATCTACAAACGAAATACAAAAACAGAGAAATTAGAAGAATATAAGAAATAAAAAGAAGGCACAGGGGTGTTAATCCTGTGCCTTCTTTAATGCATTTTTAATCGCTTGTTTTAATAATGTATACGTATACTGCTTTGCCCGTCAAATTTGATATCATCAATATTTTGAATTTTGGGAAGTTGTTTATTGATCTCATTTAGAGAAGGTTCGATCAGAGGATACATTGTTTTGATCGATTTATTTAAATGTTTTAAAGAAATCATCTTGCTTTGCCGTCCTTTACCGTGACCGAAGTTCTAATTCGTTTTCTCCAAGTTTTAATGGAGAAGAATAGACACCTTGTGTGTAACCGGAAGTTTCTTTTGTTTTCTTTGATTTATGGGAAGGAACAAACATAAAGATCAAAAGTAAGATCAAAAGTATTCCAAGTAAGATAAAGATTCCGGTGTAAATAAGTTCCCGTGCTTTCAATACGACAATTTTCGTTTTTGATGACATAGTTATCCTCCTAAAAGATTCTATCTATAGTTTATGAATGGAATGAGATATTTAGAACATCTTTACGGAAAATAAGGATAAGATATAATGATAGAAAATGGAGGAAATGATATGGCATTACAGTTTATACTAGGGTCTGCGAGATCCGGAAAAACAGATTTTATTTATGATCAGATGATCAAAGACTCCATGGAACACGAAGATGAGGAGTTCTTTTTTATTGTGCCGGACCAGTCAACGCTAAATGCACAAAAACAACTGGTCACAAGACATCCACGTCATGGAACGTTTAACATTGATGTGGTGGGATTTTTCAGATTAACTTATCGTGTATTCGAAGAATTATCATATATTCCGAAAGATCTTTTGAAGATGAAGGAAAATCTATGGTGATCCGAAAGATCATGGAGCAGCATAAAGAAGAATTAAAAGTATTTGCGTCCAGCATGAAAAAACAGGGATTTATTGATGAATTAAAATCTTTTTTTGCAGAGGTCTATCAGTATGACGTGTCCATGGAAGATTTAAAGAAGATTACAGATGGGATGAAAGAAGAAGGATTACGCTCAAAAATGGAAGATATTCTTCTTGTGATGGAGAATTTTGAAGATTATATCAAGGAACGGTACTTGATCTCTGAACAATTATTAGATGTTCTGGCACAGAAAGTGGAACGATCAGAGAAATTAAAGAATGCAACATTCTACCTGGATGGATTTACAGGATTTACGCCGATCCAGAGAAAAGTACTGGAAAAGCTATTAAAGATTGGAAAAAATGTATATGTTGGACTGACTTTAGATGGGCGTTACGTGAGAAGTCAGTACCGTGAATATGAATTATTTGCCATGTCAAAGAAAGAAAAATATGAACTGATCAAACTTGCGCAGGATGCAGGAACCCCGGTGATGCCAGATATCATCTGTTGGCGGATGAGAGAGATTCTAAGGAATTACGCCATCTGGAGCAGAATATCGAGCGTTATCCGTATGAGATATACAAGGATGAACCAGAAGATATTAAAATCCGTTGTTTTATGAATCCAAGGCAGGAAAGTAGAACAGTGGCAAATGAGATTGAACGATTTGTGAGGGAAGAAGGATATCGATATAAAGATATTGTTGTATTAACAGCGGATCTTGACAGCTATCAAAATGAATTGGAAAAAAAGTTTTGATGATCTGCATATTCCATATTTCGTAGATGTGAATCGAAAACTGTTAAATAATCCATGTATAGAAACACTCCTTTCTGTTCTGAAGATGATCCAGAAAGATTTTTCATATGATATGGTATTTCGTTATTTAAAATCAGGTTTCTCGAATTTTACAATGGAAGAAGCAGATTTTCTGGAAAATTATGTGCTGGCTTGTGGAATTCGTGGATTTGCCAGATGGAACCGCCCATTTGCATCGAAGTTATTTCCAATGAAGATGTTGGAAGAGCGGAAGCCTTAAGGATTCGTTTTATTGAGGAAGTTGGAACATTAAAAACTGGATTAAAGCGAAGAGGCAGTACGGTCAAGAGAAAGCTTATCTATCTATATGAATTTCTGGAAACATTGGATGTTGAAGGAAAGATGGTAAAGAAACAGGAGATGTTTGAGGCGTCAGGAGATCTCATTGCGGCAGCAACCTATGCAAAGGTTTATGAACAGGTCATTGACCTGTTAGAACAAATGGCAGAGATTTTGGGAGAAGAAAAGCTTTCTTATGATGACTTTTTAAGTGTTTTGGAAAGTGGACTGGAAGAGATGCAGATTGGTGTGATCCCGCCAAGTCTTGATCAGGTCATGATCGGTGATATGAAACGAACGAGAACCGAAGAAGTAAAAATCTTATTTTTCCTAGGTATCAATGAAGGTGTGATTCCTGCAGCCAATGGCGGTGGAGGGGTTGTCAATGACCATCAAAGAGAAGTGCTTGAAACTTATGGAATAAATCTGGCGCCTGGCATTAAACAGTCTGCTTATATGGAACAGTTTTATTTGTATCTTACGGTGTCAAAACCAACCGATCGTCTGTATTTATCCTATCGCATGATGGATGCAGCAGGAAATAATAACCGTCCGTCCTATTTTATTGAAAGGATTCAACGCATTTTTCCAAAATTAAAGGTTACGATGCAGGAAGAAGAGGTGCAGACGGGCTATACAAGAAGAAGCGCTAGATCAGATGATTCTTTGTCTGCAGGAGATGGAATTTGATGAAAGAGACGATGATCCGGAGAAAATGAATGGATGCAGACGTTATATCATGCTTTAAAAGAGTTGGAACCTGTGGGTGATTATGTAGATGCAAGATTTTACACCAATCAGGCGTTGCCATTGAGCAAGGAACTGATTCATGATCTGTATGGAGATACGATTTCAGGAAGTGTAACGAGAATGGAGAAGTTTGCCGGTTGTGCATTTTCTCATTTTATGCAGTATGGATTAAGGCTTCGAAAACGTCTGGTGCATGAAATCCTGCCGACCGATATGGGAAAGTTTTCATAAGACGATGGAATTAGTTGGAAAGCGGAGTGATTGGAAGTTTGCGGATGATACATCAAGAGATGAATTTGTAGACTGATGGTCGAGCAGGCAGTTACGGATATCCAAAAAGAATTGTTTGAGAGCAGCCACAGAAATGAATATGTCCTGGAGCGGATGAAACGAATCTCTAAACGAGCGGTATGGGCGATGGAACAACATATCAAGAGGGGTGATTTACACCAGAAGAATATGAGATTGCCTTTGGAGAGGAAAATCATTTAGATTCCATGACGTTTGCTTTAGAAGATGGAGAGAAAATGTTCTTTTCTGGAGTGGTTGACCGTATGGACAGTATAGAAGATGATGAAAATAAATATTTAAAGATCATCGATTACAAATCAGGTAAACAGAAGTTTGATTTTGCCAAGATTTTTCATGGATTGCAGATGCAGCTGATCATTTATATGAACGCAATGATGGAATTATACGAAAAGAAAACAGGAAAGCGGGTATATCCGGCAGGAATGTTTTATTTTCATTTGGATGATCCGATCGTCAATGTAGAACACGAGAATGAGGCGGAAGATAAGATTTTAAAAGATCTTAAGATGAGTGGCGTCGTCAATGAAGATTTCAGTTGATCGATCATATGGAACATACGGGATCAGAAGGATATCTGACACTGCCGGTTCGTGCAACGAAGAATGGATATGACAAGAGATCTTCTGTTTAAATACAACACAGTTGTTCAATCTGGGAAGAATTGTGGAAAAGAAAATGACAGAGCTTGGGAATTCGTTGATGCATGGAGATATTTCTATAAAACCATATGAATATGAAGGAAGAAAACCTTGTGAGTATTGTGAGTTTAAGAATATCTGCGCCTATGAAGATGGTGTTGATCAGGTAGAGAAGATTAAGAAAGTATCACTAGAGGAGGGAAAACATGCCTTGGACCAAACAACAGCAGAAGTCATTGATCAAAGAGATGCCGACATCTTAGTATCTGCTGCGGCAGGTTCTGGAAAGACGGCGGTACTGGTAGAACGTATTATACAAAAGATCACGGACGAAAAACATCCGATCGATGTGGATCATCTGCTTGTCGTGACATTTACGAAAGCAGCAGCAGGGAGATGAAAGAAAGGATTATGGCGGCACTTGATGAAAAGGTGCGGGAATTTCCGGGAAATCAGCATTTTGTTAAGCAGCTGTCACTGATCCACAAAGCACAGATTACAACGATCCATAGTTTTTGTATGAATCTGATCCGTGATTATTTTTATGTGCTTGGTATTGATCCAAATACAGCACCGGGGGATGAAGAAAGATTATCTGCAATAAGAAAAGAAATATTGGATGATCTGTTGGAAGAAGCTTATGAGAAAAAAGAAGAAGATTTTATCAATCTGATCGAATCTTATTCTCCAGGAAAAATGATAATATTATCAGTGAATATATTTTAAAGCTATATGAAAATGCAAGAAGCCACAGGGAACCAGAAAAATGGCTTGATCAGGCAGAAAAAAATATTTCAGTAGAGACAAAAGAACAGTTTGATCAGGCACCATTTATGAAGATCATCTTAAGAGATGCAAGATTTTCGATAGAGGGTGCACATGATACGATTCAGGAAGCATTAGAACTGGCACTTTCTCCTGGTGGACCATATTTTTATGAAAAATACTGCGAAAAGATTTAGAGATCATCACAAAGATCAAAGAAGCACAGACATTTTCTGAATTATGTGAAAACTTTGTAAAGATGGAGAAACCAACGACTTTCTGGACGTAAGAAAAAAAACAGATGAGATTGATGAAATGCTTCAGGATCAGTGTAAGTATGAAAGAAATCAGGCGTACAATCTGCTTGATGATCTGAAAGCAGCATATTTTTACGAAAATGAGGCAGAGATTTTTCATGAATTAAGAAGGATCAAAAGTCCATTAAAAGGATTGATCGATCTGACGAGAGAATTTATGATCCGTTATGATGAGAAAAAGAAGAATGAAAATATCATGGATTTCGATGATATGGAACATTTTGCGCTAGAACTTTTGATCGATCATTACGATGAGGAAGGCAATCCAGTGCCAAGTAAGATCGCAAGAGAAAAGTCCGATGGATATGAAGAAATCTATATCGATGAATATCAAGACAGTAACTATATTCAGGATGCGATCTTAAGGAGTGTATCCAAAGAATCCGAGGCGGTCATAATATGTTTATGGTAGGGGATGTCAAGCAGAGTATTTACAGTTTCCGACTGGCAAGGCCGGAGCTGTTTCTTGAAAAATATCATGGATACCAGCAAAAGGGAGAAGAATATCAGCTCATTGAGCTTCGCAATAATTTCCGAAAGCCGCAGAGAGGTCCTTACATTTGTCAATGACGTGTTTTACCAGATCATGCATGAAGATCTTGGAAATATCGAATATACTCAAAATGTTGCTCTTGTTCCAACGATGGAATTTGAACAGGGATGTGATGCACAGACAGAACTGTTACTGTTAGAATCTAATGAAGTCAAAGACTCGGAAGAAGACGCAGTTGTTTTGGAAGCCAGAATGATCGCAACAAGGATTCATGAGATGATCGATGGAGAAGATCCAATGATGGTCACTGGAAAAGATGAAGAAGGCAATATGATTTTAAGAAAAGCCAAATACAGTGATATCGTTATTTTGCTTCGTTCTATGAAGACAAATGCGGAAGTGATCCAGAAAGAATTGATGAATGCGGGAATCCCAGCATTTGCAAATAATCAGAAAGGGTATTTTGATACGGTGGAGATCCGCACGTTATTAAGTTTATTGTCTGTAGTTGATAATATATATATGGATATTGATCTTGTAGCTGTCTTAAGGTCTCCAATAATCGGGATGTCAGAGGAAGAACTAGGACGATTAAAGGTAGATGGAGAAAAAGATTCTCTCTATGAATGTCTTTGTGAGACGAAAGATAAGATGGAAAATCAAAGAAAAGCACTGGAATTGCTTGATCTGTTACGGGATGCCAAGACATATCTGCCATTAACACAGTTGATCTGGCTGGCTCTAGAAAAAAGTGGGTATTATCATTATGCAGGAGCCATGCCGCAAGGAAAAAAACGACAAGGAAATATCCTGATGCTCGTTGAACATGCAAAAGCTTTTGAAAGCAGCCAGATCAAGGGATTGTTTCATTTTGTGCGGTTTATCGAACAGTGCAGGGAATACGATATGGATTATGGAGAGGCAAATACGATGAGCGAAGATCAGGATCTGGTCCGTATTTCCAGTATCCATAAAAGTAAGGGATTGGAATATCCGATTGTTTTTGTATCAAAGATCCATCAGAAATTTAATTTAAGGGATGGGAATGGAAGTATGATCTTCCACGGAGATTATTTTATCGGAGCAGATCATGTTGATCCCGTTTATCGTACAAGAAAGAAGACGATCTTAAAGAATCTGATCAAAAATCAGATGACAAGAGAGTCTTTAGGAGAAGAATTAAGAGTTCTTTATGTTGCAATGACAAGAGCAAAAGAAAAAACTGATCTTGACTGGGATCAAGAAGATGATATTGACTGGAATGCAAAAGGAGAGGTCACAGCAATTGATCGTTTGAGCGGAAGGAGTTATTTTGACTGGATCAAAAAGGCACTTCCGATGGTTCCAAAACAGGATTATCGATTGAAATCTATACTCTGGAAGATCTTTTGTGGCAGCAGGAAGGAAATGAACTTTTTCATGAGATGAACCGCCAGATCTTCTATGAACGTCTAAATGATCAGATTCCAAAAGAAAATGTAAAAGCGCTGAAAGAGAGCTTTGCATATCATTACCGTAATGAGGCAGAGACAAAAGGTCGTTTAAAATATTCTGTATCAGAGATCAAACGTATGAGTCAGGCAGCAGATACTGAGGAAGTGATGTATTCATCTGTTTCTATGGAGAAAGAAAAAAGGATACCATCATTTGTCAAGAAAACTGAAAAGATTTCAGCGGCATCCAAAGGTACGATCATTCACAAAGTTTTTGAATTACTAGATTTTTTTCCAAAGACTATACAATGAAAAGTTTAAACGAAGATATCGAAAGATGGATCTCTCTTGGAAAATTAAAAAAAGAATATGAAAAAGTAATCTATCGAAAAGAAATCCTCGCTCTGACGAGATCAGAACTTGGGAAGAGGATGAAAGAGGCAGCACAGAAGAAACTGCTTTATAAAGAACGGCAGTTTGTGACGGGAATTCCATTTTCTGACATGAACAAAGATGCAAAACGGATGATTTTGTTGTTGTTCAGGGAATTATTGATGTATATTTTGAGGAAGAAGATAAAATTATTTTGGTAGATTATAAAACAGACCGGGTCAGAGAAGGGGAAGAGGATATTTGATCAGACGTTATCGTGCACAGATGGAATCTTACCAACAAGCATTGGAAAAGATTACAGGAAAGTGTGTAAAAGAAATTTATATTTATTCTGTAACCCTGCAAAAAACAATTCCCGTGCATGTATGAAATTTCTGATTTGTCATATTCTAAGAATAGAAAATGACAAATCAGAAAGGAAGAAGATTATGCCAAAGGAAAAGGATTTTATAGAAAAGACATTCGAAGAAATGAATGAGATGGAACGGTTAAAATATGAAACTGCTGCAGAACTTGGTCTGCTTGATCAACTAAAGAAGAGTGGATGGAAGTCATTATCAGCCAGTGAAACAGGAAGATTAGGCGGGATCATGAACCGTAAGATAAGAAAGCAGAAGGAAAGTCAGGAAAATACGAAAGGAAGTTAAAATGAACAAACCATGTTTTATCGCAGTGACAAATAGAAATCTATGTAAACGACCATTTTTTTGATGTGATCGAGGATCTGTCAAAGAAAGATGTGAAAACGATCGTATTAAGAGAAAAGGATCTGTCAGAAGAAGAGTACTATGAGATCGCAGAGAAATGTAAGGAAATCTGTGACAGAAACGGTGCTTCCTTAACCATTCATAATTTTATCGATGTGGCAAGAAGACTTGGAATCAAGAAGATTCATCTTCCATATCCGGTATTTTTAAAAGAAGCGGGGAATTTGTCTGATTTTGAATCTGTCAGCACATCGATCCATAAGCCAGAAGAGGCGATAAAAGCACAGAAACTGGGGGTGGATTTTGTGTTTGCAGGACATGTCTTTGTGACAGATTGTAAAAAAAGGTCTGCCGCCAAGGGGACTTGAATTTTTGACGGATGTAGTAAATGCGGTCAAGATTCCGGTGTATGGAATTGGTGGAATTAATGAAGAAAATATTACAAAGATCATGGAATGCGGGGCAGCGGGAGGCTGCATGATGTCAGGATTCATGAAATAAAAATTGAAATTGAATGGTATCTATGTTAAGATGAAAAGAAGTAGCTTTTGAAGAAGGTAAGGACGTAAGATGAAGATAGCAGAATATTTAACAAAACCAATTTCAAAAATTCTTAAATTTTTACTTCGAAGACTGGTATTCGTGACCGTTGCGATCATTTTACAGATGATCTGGATGACCTATATGGTTGTGGTGATCGGAGAATATTCCAAAGCAATCGAATGGGTATTTCGCATATTCAGCATTACTGTTGTGATCTATATTGCGAATAAAGATGATAATCCGGCGTATAAACTTGCATGGACGATACCAATCCTTTTGTTTCCGATTTTTGGCGGATTCTTATATCTGGTCCTGGGAGATAAGCAGCCAGCGAAGAAGCTCCGTATGGAACTTGAACAGTCGATCGAGGATACAGAATTTCTGCTTGGACAGGATTATGGAGTGATGGAACGACTGGAACAGGAAGATTATCAAGTCGCAGGACAGGCAAGTATATAGATCAGTATGGTGGATATCCGATTTACGAGAATTCCGATGCGAAGTATTATCCATCGGGAGAGGCAATGTTGAAGAACTGATTGAGGACCTTAAGAAGGCAAAGCATTATATCTTTATGGAATTTTTTATTGTTTCAAGAGGATATATGTGGGATACGATCTTGGAAGTTCTGAAAGACAGAGTCAATGATGGTGTTGAAGTACGTTTTATGTACGATGATGTAGGATGTGTGGATCTGCTCCCTTATAAATATTACAAAGAGCTTGAGCGGTTTGGAATCATGGCGATGCCATTTAATCCGATCAAACCATTTGTTTCAACGGCATGGAATAACAGAGATCATAGAAAAGTAGTTGTGATCGATGGGCATACAGCATATACTGGTGGATTGAATTTATCTGATGAATATATTAATAAGGTTGAACGTTTTGGATATTGGAAAGATGCTGGACTTAAGGTGACGGGAGATGCAGTGTGGAATTTCACTGTTATGTTTTTGCAGGTATGGAATGCGATCCGTAAGACAGATGAAGGATATGGAGCCTTTCTGCCACATAAGCATTATGAAGATGCCTTTAAAGGAAAGGGATTTATACAACCTTATGCGGATAATCCATTAGATCATGAGATCGTTGGAGAGAACGTATATTTAAATATCATTAATACTGCAAATCATTATGTTTATATTTACACCCCATATCTGATCATTGACAACGAGATGACAACAGCTCTTTGCCTTGCTGCCAAAAGAGGAGTTGATATAAAGATCGTAACTCCTGGAATTCCAGATAAGAAGTTAGTATTCTTATTGACACAATCTTATTATAAGCAGTTGGTGGAAGCTGGAATTCATATTTATGAATATACTCCTGGGTTTATTCATGCAAAGTGTTTTGCAAGTGATGATAAGGTGGCAACAGTTGGAACGATCAACATGGATTATCGAAGCCTTTATCTGCATTTTGAAAATGGTGTTTTTATGTATAAGAATGATGCAGTTATGCAGTTAAAACATGATATGGAGAAAACATTTGAGATCAGCCAGAGGATCACAAAAGAGATGTGTCAAGGAAATTTAAGAAAAACATTGACGCAGAGTGTCTTACGATTACTGGCACCATTACTATAAGAGGATGAGATGGAAAGTTACAGAGATTTTGCAAGGGTGTATGATGAATTTATGGATCAGACCCCATATGATGAATGCTTTTAAATATTTTAAATATATTCAAAGGATATAAGATTGATAAAGATGCACAGGTATTAGATCTTGGATGTGGGACAGGAAAGATGGCACGAAAGCTTGCAAGAGAAGGTTATCAGGTTACGGCTGTTGATAATTCTATGGATATGCTGGAGATCGCGGCTAGTGAAGAGGATGATCATATTTTATATGTATTGCAGGACATGGTGTCATTAGAGCTTCCGCAGCAGGTAGATGCAGCGGTTAGTATCTGCGATTGTATGAATTATATCTAGAGGAAGAAGATTTAAAAGAAGCAATTCAGAAGAGTCAGAGAATTTTAAAAGAAAGATGGTGTGTTTGTATTGATTATGAACAGTCATTATAAGTATAAAGAGATCCTTGCGTGCAATACATTTGCAGAAGACCGTGAGGATGCGAGCTTTATCTGGGATAATTTTTATGATGAAGACGAACGTATCAATGAATATCAGTTGAGCCTGTTTATTCAGAATGAGCAAGGTACATATAACAAGTACGAAGAATTACATTTACAGAAAGCTTACGAACAAGAAGAGGTTGTAAGCTTTCTTTATGAAGCGGGATTTTCATCCGTGTGTGTTCTGGATGCAGAGACAATGGATGAAGTTAAAGAAGATACACAAAGATTATATTATATTGCAAATTGAAAGGAAAAAAGATGAACGATTATATTATCAGAGGAACAGCAGCAAATGACCAGGTTCGTTTTTTTGCTGCATATACAAAAGATGTCGTGGAGACAGCAAGACAGAAACATAATACAAGTCCGGTAGCAACGGCAGCACTTGGAAGATTATTAACAGCCGGAGCTATGATGGGAAGTATGTGTAAGAATGACAGTGATGTGATCACATTACAGATTCAGTGCAGTGGACCAATCGGTGGGTTGACAGTAACAGCTGATTCTAAGGCAAATGTGAAAGGATATGTAAATAATCCAGATGTGATGCTTCCTCCAAGCAAAGAAGGAAAATTAGATGTTGGGAAAGCATTAGATCTAGGTGTTTTGACAGTGATCAAGGATATTGGATTAAAAGAGCCTTATTCAGGACAGACACATTTAGTATCTGGAGAGATTGCAGAAGATTTAACATATTATTTTGCGGCAAGTGAGCAGATTCCAACATCTGTAGCACTTGGAGTTTTAATGAACAAAGATAACACGGTTCGTCAGGCAGGTGGATTTATCATTCAGATGATGCCATATGCAGAGGAAGAGACGATCAGTAAGTTAGAGAAGAAGATCGCAGAATTTAAATCCGTAACTTATGCATTAGAGCATGAACATACACCAGAGAAGATGATGGAGGATCTCTTAGGTGATATGGATATGAAGATCTATGAGAAAGTTCCAACACAATTTCATTGTAACTGTTCCAAAGAGAGAGTAGAAAAAGCAGTGATTTCTGTTGGAAAAAAAGAGATTCAGAACATGATTGATGATGGAGAGCCAATTGAAGTAAACTGCCATTTCTGTAATACACATTATCATTACAGCGTGGATGATCTTAAGAGAATGTTAAATGAGGCAACAAGATAAGCCGTTTTAAATGTGGAGAATCCTGCTTTGCAGGATTCTTTTTGAATAATGGGGGAAAACTGATGAGAACAGCGAAGAATATACTTTTGTTTGTCTTCATACTGATCATAAGTTTGAATGTAACAGTATATGCACAGGAGAATGGAGAGAAGACAGAAAATCTGGTCAAGGTAACACAGGAATCTGAGAATGATAAAGATGTGCCGTTTACGAATAGTAAAGGAGAGACAGTATATACATTGTCTGCAACTACAAGGGACCGAGAAGGTGCGATCATGATGCCGAAAGACCGTATTTTATGTCTTACTTCGGAGACGGTTGATCTAAGTGACATCGAAGTTTTGATCGATGATTCAAATGAACAGGCCAAAAAGGATCTTGAGGTTGAGGTTATATCTGCGTCTAAGAATACCGCAAAGATTTGTGTGAATTTTTCGAATCGGTATGTTTCGACTGATTTAAACTGGGATGGGAAGATTCTTGTAAAAAAAGGCAATGATGTGATCAGGGAGATTGCGATCGCTTACATGACACCATACATAAGAGATGTGCATGATACAGGATTTCAAACGTTAAGTTCATGGTCTGGTACATGGGGCGTTTTAGATGGAGAGCAATATCGCTCTTCTGGGATTGTTGATGTGTATCAGGATAATGCACAGATTTCTTTTACCTATCAGTCACAAGGAAATCAGGGAGTGAAAGCATTTCATTTATACAAAAGTGGGAATTATACATTTTCGGATGGATCATACGATATCAAGGCTCAGAATCAAGGTATAAAGGCTTATAATACAGTGAATATCCGTCTGAAACCAACTTATATCAAGCAGTTAAAAGAAGAACTGGTCAATGACTTGTATCAATACAGTTTAGATACAAAGCAGTGTGTGTTCGATGATCTGATGATTGAATATGAAGACGGATGTATCATCGGAGAAGTCACAGATTTTGTGCGACTAGGACATCAGGCAACGATCAAGCCGTTAGATAAGATGACATTAAAGGCAAATATAAAATCTACATCAAAGATTCTTCTTCAGTGGAAGAAACTTGATCGTGTCAGTGGTTATGCGATCTATCGTTATGATTCTGGGAAACAGCGATATGAAAAGATAAAAACAGTTTCAACACAGGAGACTTCCTATACAGATTCTAAGTTAAAATCTGGGAAGACATATTATTATAAAATTGTGCCATATCGTTCCATTACGTACACAGATGCTGGGAATTTATGCAAGGTTGTGAATGGTTCATCTTCCAATATCGCAAAATGTATCACAAAACCGGGGAAACCAGTGATAAAGGCAAAGAGATCTGGAAGAAGAATAAAAGTAAAGATTAAAAAGTAAGCGGAGCCAGTGGATATAAAGTGTATTTAAGGAAGGGAAAGAAAGGCAGGTATAAAGTTGTTAAAACATATAAAGGCAATCGGACCCGTACGTATAAGAGTCGAAAGTTAAAAAGAAAAAAGACGTATTATGTGAAAGTACGTGCATATAAAACATATCAATCCAAGAAATACTTTGGAAAATATTCAAAAACGAAAAAAGTCAAAATTCCAAAGAAGTGATGATGTGAGAAAAAAGACAGATGAGGTGATTCTTCTCATCTGTCTTTTTCGATTTACGAATTATTCTTTTTCGTCAGATTCTTCGGATGGAGTTTCTGTTTCTTGTGATTCTTCTTCAACTACGGATGGATCATCATCATCAGTATCTGTGATGTTGATAGAAACATAATCTCTGTCGTCTTTGATGGTTCAGGGAAAATCTCATCATCATCAAAAGAGTCATCATCAAAAGATTCGTCATCGAAATCATCGTCAAAATCATCATCGGATACTTCTTTGATCTTTGCAATGATCGCTTTGATCTGATCACGAGCAACATATAAAATACCAGCAACGGTAGCGATGGCAGTGATCAGTTTAAAAAGGTCTTTTATGGTTTTCTTCATAACGAAAAACTCCTTTCTTTTTTATTATTATTTAATAATGAATCAAAAAAAATGCAATGCAGGATTGAACAAAATAAAATTTCATGATAAAATAAATTTATAAAATAAAGGAGCAAATATACAATGATTGAAATAGGAATGCATAAAATTTATAAAAATTTTGGTTATAAACAAGTATTAAAAGATATTAATTTTGAGATTTTAACTGGTGATCGTGTGGGAATTGTAGGCAAAAATGGTAGTGGCAAATCTACACTGTTTAAAATGATCATGAAAAAGAATTCCCTGATACAGGAAATATTACTATTCGCAAACAAGCTACTATTGGCTATTTAGAACAAATTCCAACAATCAGTGATAATGATATAACAGTAAAAGATATGCTGATGTCATCTTTTTTCGAAATTCATGCTATTGAACAACGAATGCGAGCACTTGAACAAGATATGATGCATAATAATGTCGATGAAGCGATATTAAACAAATATGCTAAAATACAAGATCAATACATAGCCCTGGGCGGCTATGAAGTTGAAGAAAAACTAAACAAAGTCATTACCGGCTTTAAATTGCATAGTATTTTAGATAAGCCGTTTGCTATCTTGAGCGGTGGTCAAAAAACAATTATTAATTTAGCCCAATTAATTTTAACTGAACCTGATATCTTATTATTAGATGAACCAACTAATCATTTAGATATTACAATGTTAGAATGGCTAGAAATTATTTAAATAAGTATCGTGGGACTATTGTGATTATTTCACATGATCGCTATTTTTTGGATCGAGTAACTAATAAAACTATTCTTTTAGATAACAGTGAAAATCGTTTATTCCACGGTAATTACTCATACACCTTAAAAGAACAAGAAAGATTATTATTACAAGAATTTGAACAATACAAAAACTCAACAGAAGAAAATCGAAAGCAATAAAAGCTTCTATCAAAGCGTTATCGAGATTGGGATGAATCAAGTGAAGTAATGAA
>ENA-OQJH01000586-OQJH01000586.1-human-gut-metagenome-genome-assembly--contig:-NODE-586-length-19132-cov-1.585951_pt1 | contig 19132 bp, 21 predicted proteins | sample MGYA00242597_ERZ504763 | MGnify/ENA primary metagenome ERZ504763 (study PRJEB26092, sample SAMD00036359) | human gut metagenome | host: Homo sapiens | study: EMG produced TPA metagenomics assembly of...
TCTTGTTCGAATAGCTTGAAACAGTGTATACGCAGAATCGCTGACGGATTCGGAGATTGAATCGCATTGATGAGTTTTCGATGCGTTCGAAGAGGGCATCTTCGTTGGTAAATGTTCCTCCATGTCCCCATGTGTCTTCCTTGGTTCTGGATGTTTCCCATACAATACCGCCGAATTCACCGATGATAAAAGGTTGGTTGGCATAAGCTGCCTGGTTCTTGTCCGGCTTTAAGCTTAGTGCGAAACGTGTTGCATCCGGTTCGTAAGTACTGATGCTCCAGATATCTGTCAGGAAATGGATCCACTGACCGGTAAGGTCGTTGAACGGGCGACTGGGATCGATTGCTTTTGTCAGTTTTTGCAGGTCAAATACCAAGCGTGCAAATGTACCGGACGAAACATTGCTCAATGGTACGGTAAGAGGTGCCCATGTGATGATAGAAGGGTGATTACGGTCTCGTTCGAGTATCTCTATCCATTCACTGAGAAGATTTCTTGATGCGGCCTCGTCATCGGGATTCATTCCCCAGTTAGGAGACTCTCCCCAAGTGATAAATCCCAGCTTATCTGCCCAGTAATGGAATCGTTCTTCGAAAAACTTTTGATGAAGGCGTGCCCCGTTGAAGCCGGCTTCCTTACTTAGTAAAATATCATTTTTAAGGGCTTCATCGGTAGGTGCAGTCCAGATTCCATCAGGATAATACCCCTGATTCATAACCAGGCGCTGGAAATAAGGCTCGTTATTCAAGTAAAATTTGCCATTGGCTGTATGTACTTTGCGCATACCTACATATGATTTTACTTCATCGATGGTCTGCCCTTTGGCATCTTTGACGCAGTAACTGATATCGTAAAGGTGTGGAGTTTCGGGGCTCCAGAGCTTGATATTCTTTATAGGTAAGATCAGGTTACTGCCATTGGCACATTTTGATGTCACTTGAGCGACTTTTTTCTGGCTGTCATAGATCGTAACTTCCAGTGTCTGGTCATTGGATATCTGATAGAATTCCGGAGTAATGATCAATTGATTATTGTCGATATCCGGATAGGTATTTGCCGATTTCAGTCCACAGGGAGAGAGAGCTTCCATCCACACCGTTTGCCAGATACCTGTGACACGCGTATAAAAACAGGCAAAGGAGTTTTTCTCCGGAGACTGTTTGCCGCATGCCTGACGACCTGATTTTGCATCATCGGACACGGATACTACCAGATTGTGACTATTCCCGGGTTTGGCTATGCGACTGATATCTATTACAAAAGGAGAGCTTCCGCCGTTATGAAAACCGACGAGGCGTCCGTCTATATAAATCTCTGCTAAATAGTCGACAGCGCCGAAATGGAGTAAAATCTTCTTGTTGCTCCAGTCAGCGGGTATCGGCAGAGAACGTTGATACCACATTTTTTTTATAAAGTCCGTATGATTAACTCCGGATAGTTTGCTTTCCGGGCAGAAAGGAACCGTAATTGTTTTGCTAAGCTCCTTTGCCGTAGGTAAGTTACGCTTTTTCCCGGAATCATCAAGATCGAATTCATACGTCCACGTACCATTTAAATTAACCCAGGTAGCTCTTTCAAATTGTGGGCGGGGATATTCCGGCCGGGGAATATCATTGGTTGCGTTGCTGCAAAAGAGAGTAGTAAACCAACTAGCATCAGATGTGCTTTTCTCATGTTTTGTAATTTTTGTTATTGTATAATTTAAGTGCCTTAGCTGATTGTAAAAATAGAGATTTAAAAGAAGAAAAGGTGTAAACGATTGTTCAAATTAGGAAATAATCTGATCATAGTGAAGATTATTCGGTTATATTTGATAAATGTGTATAATAATGTCACAAATTTATGGTATGAAATAGGTAAAAGCCGCTACATTTGTAATCGAATGAATTTTAGGAAAATATTATAGAAGAACATTTAAACTAAATAACTCAATCAATTATTATGAAACTACGAATCATGCGAAGTGCATGGATTGCACTTTTGTTTATGTCTTTATCTGTAACAGCACAAACCACGGATAAGCCGGAGTGGAGCAATGAGTATGTCTCGGGAGTCAATAAGGAAGAAGCAGTTCAGATTGCTATTCCTTTTACCGATGAACAACAAGCAATGAATCTGACTATTGAAGAGTCACCTTATTACAAAACGCTGAATGGAATATGGAAATTTCATTGGGTGGCTGACCCGAAAGACCGACCGCAGGATTTCTGTAAACCGGAATATGATGTAAGCCAATGGGATAATATTAAAGTCCCTGCAACCTGGCAGATAGAGGCCGTAAGACATAATAAAAACTGGGATAAGCCCTTATATTGCAATGTGATTTATCCTTTTTGTGAGTGGGATTGGAAAAAAGATTCAGTGGCCTAATGTAATTCAACCTCGTCCGTCTAACTATACTTTTGCGACGATGCCTAATCCTGTCGGTAGTTATCGCAGGGAGTTTATATTGCCTGATTCATGGAAAGGACGTGACATCTTTATTCGTTTTAATGGGGTAGAAGCCGGTTTTTATATTTGGGTGAATGGTAAAAAGGTCGGCTATTCGGAGGACAGCTACCTGCCTGCCGAATTTAATCTGACTCCTTATCTGAAAGCTGGAAAGAATGTTCTTGCTGTCGAGGTGTATCGCTTTACAGATGGTAGCTTTCTGGAGTGTCAGGATTTCTGGCGTTTCAGCGGTATATTCAGAGATGTATTTCTGTGGTCGGCTCCTAAAACGCAAATCAGAGACTTCTTCTTCCGTACGGATTTAGACAAGGAGTATAAAAATGCATCCGTCTCTCTGGATATAGATATTACAGGTAAAAGAAGTAATAACGAGATTCAAGTGAAGGTGACGGATCAGAATGGTAAAGAGATTGCTACCCAAAATGCGCGTGCTGTAACGGGAACGAATAAACTTCAGTTTGAGGTTGTGAATCCTTTGAAATGGACGGCAGAAACGCCCAACCTTTATAATCTCACTATTCTTTTAAAGCAAAAAGGGAAAACTGTAGATATTCGTAGTGTCAAGGTCGGTTTTCGTAAGATTGAACTGGCGCAAGATGGTCGGCTGTTGATTAATGGAAAATCAACTTTGTTTAAGGGAGTTGACAGACACGACCATAGTTCGGAGAATGGTCGTACGGTATCTAAAGAAGAAATGGAAAAAGATGTACAGTTGATGAAGTCATTGAATATTAATGCTGTACGTACTTCTCATTATCCTAATAATCCTTATTTCTATGATTTATGTGACAGATATGGTATATATGTTCTTTCCGAAGCCAATGTAGAATGCCATGGTCTTATGGCATTGTCCTCTGAACCTTCATGGGTGAAAGCATTTACGGAACGCAGTGAGAATATGGTGCGACGCTATAAAAATCATGCTTCTATAGTCATGTGGTCGTTGGGCAACGAATCCGGTAATGGCATTAACTTTAAATCTGCTGCAGAGGCTGTTAAGAAGCTCGATGATACCCGTCCTACTCACTATGAAGGTAATAGCTCTTATTGCGATGTAACCAGTTCTATGTACCCCGATGTGCAATGGCTGGAAAGCGTAGGAAGGAGCGTTTACAGAAATTCCAGAATGGAGAAACGGTCAAACCTCATGTGGTTTGTGAATATGCTCATGCGATGGGTAATTCAATCGGGAATTTCAAGGAATATTGGGAAACTTACGAGCGCTATCCTGCACTTGTCGGTGGCTTTATCTGGGACTGGGTAGATCAAAGTATTAAGATGCCTGCTCCGGATGGTTCCGGTTATTATATGGCCTTCGGAGGAGATTTTGGAGATACACCGAATGACGGTAATTTTTGCACGAATGGCGTAATCTTTTCCGATCGTACATACTCTGCCAAGCATACGAGGTGAAAAAAAATACATCAGCCTGTATGGGTTGAGGCTATGGGAATGGGACGTATAAACTGACTAATAAGAGATTTCATGCAGGGTTGGATGACTTATATGGAAGGTATGAGATTGAAGAGGATGGAAAAGTTGTATTCTCGGCTAATCTGGAAGAATTGTCCTTGAACGCACAGACAGTAAGGTCATTACTATAGCTGATAATCAGATCAATAAAATTCCGGGAGCCGAATACTTATAAAGTTCCGCTTCTGTCAAAAGCAAGATACTGAATGGAAAAGGCTGGATATGAGGTAGCAATCAGAGCAATTCAAACTTCTGATAGTGCGAAGCCTGTATTTAAAGCAGGAGAAGGTAGTATTGATCTGATAGAGACTGATGATGCATATCTGGTAAAAAGGCTCGCAGTTTGAAGCTCTTTTTCAAAGCAGCAGGGAACGATCTCTTCTTATACATTAAATGAATTGCCCATGATTAGTAAAGGGTTGGAATTGAATGCTTTCCGTGCTCCTACTGATAATGATAAGCAAGTGGATGGTGACTGGTATCAGAAAGGCTTGTATCAGATGACTCTTGAACCTGGACATTGGAATGTGCGGAAAGAAGATAATAAGGTAACTCTGCAGATAGAGAATCTATATCGGGGAAAAACGGGTTTTGATTATCGAACTAATATAGAATATACGGTGGCTGCCGATGGTTCTATTTTGGTTAATAGCACTATTATTCCTTCAACAAAAGGTGTAATTATTCCCCGTATTGGTATCGTATGGAACTTCCGGAAGGCTTTGAACGCATGCGTTGGTATGGTCGCGGACCGTTGGAAAACTATGTTGACCGAAAAGATGCCACTTACGTAGGCGTGTATGATGAGTTAGTATCTGATCAATGGGTGAACTATGTCAGAGCACAGGAAATGGGTAATCGCGAGGATCTGCGTTGGATTTCAATAACCAATCCTGATGGAATAGGCTTTGTCTTTATTGCAGGTGATAAGATGTCTGCTTCTGCTTTGCATGCAACACGCAGGATATGGTTGACTCTGCCAATCATCGTAGGTTGCTTCATAAGTATGAAGTACCGATGCGTAAAGAAACTGTTCTTTGTCTGGATGCTAATCAGCGTCCGCTTGGTAATGCCAGTTGTGGTCCTGGCCCGATGCAAAAGTATGAACTTCGTTCCCAGCCTACTGTTTTCAGTTTTATCATACTACCTTTGGAGAGAAGTTATTCGACAGAAGAACTTATAAGGAAGGCACGCGTACAGATGCCCGTATGTATGCCTGTATTGATAGAAAGAGATAACAATGGTTATTTGAATTTAAAGACTAATACTCCCGGAGCTACTGTTCATTATAGTCTGAATGGCGGAGAAGAGAAGATATATACTGAACCTTTCGAATTTATTTCTGGTGGTCATGTGGAAGCATATGCCGTTTCAGAACAATTAGGAAAAAGTGCGGGAACTTCAGCTGAATTTCCGATATATGTGGATCGTTCACTGTGGAAAATTGTATCAGTTAGTAGTGAGAATGGGGGTGAAGAGGCCCGTAACGCAATCGATGGTGATCTGAATACTATCTGGCATAGTCGGTGGAATGATCCTGTGGCTAAACATCCCCACGAAATAGTAGTGGATATGTCTTCATCACTTGAGATTGATAAGTTTATTTATCAACCTCGTAACTCTGAGAACGGACGTATCAAGGATTATGAGCTCTATTTCAGTAAAGATGGAAAGAACTGGGAAAACAAGACTAAAGGTCGTTTTGAAAATTCATCTTCTGCACAGTTTGTAACATTGGAGAAACCAATTGTGGCACGTTACTTTAAATTGATTGCTTTATCTGAAATTTATGGTCGGGATTGGGCTTCGGCAGCAGAATTAAATGTCAATGCAGTCCGTAATTTATCGGGTGCATCTGAAGAGAGACAGAAGGTTGTATATGTGGATAGTGATGCTGATGGAAGTATGAAATTGGCTGCGGATGGTGATATTAATACATTCTGGCATACGGTACATAACCAGTTCTATCTGGCTCCTTATCCTCATGAGATACAGATTGCATTAGCTAAAGAAACTACAGTAAAAGGTCTTAAATATACACCTCGTCAGGATTCTTCGGAAGGTAGAATCGGTAAATATGAAGTGTATATCAGCCATGATGCAAGGAGTGGGGAAAAGCTGTGGCTTCTGGTACATTTGCCGATTCAAAGGAAGTACAGACAGTTGAATTTAATCCATGTAAAGCACGTTATGTAAAACTTCAGGCTCTGTCTGCTGTCATTAAAGAGGCTAAGATGGCTGCTGTGGCAGAGTTAGAGGTTCTCTTGGCTGAATAGGAAAAGCGATAAAGAGTGTTATGAAAAAGAGAGACTGCCTCATTTTTTGATTGGAGCAGTCTCTTTTTTATGGGAGATATCTTGATTTCTACAGTATAGGCTTATTCGAGAACAGCTGCAAACCCACCATTTCTAGCCATTTTGACAGAAAGCTTTTGATTCTTATTCATTGTTGCCGATTTCATACGGTAATCCATTGCCTGATATCCTGCATTTATTCCATCCTCAAACGAGGTTACACGGTAGGTCCTGCCATCTTTCAGGAAGTCGAGATTTATTTCAAATTCTCTTTCATTTTCCTTATCATTAGTCATCCCACCAATAAACCATTTCTCTCCTTACGCTTCGCAACGATTACATATTCACCTACTTAGCTTCCAGAACAACTGTTTCATCCATGTTACAGGTACTTGGGTAATGAAACGAGTGCAATCTTCATTGCGGTAATATAAGGTCGGATTGTCTGCCAACATTTGTAAACCGCTTTCGAATATGACAAATAAAGACATTTGGTATGCACGGGTACCGATACTTGCAGAGTTAGGACGTTCGGAACGATAGATATTCGGTTGCATACTGATCATAGCTCCAGGAGTGTAATCCATAGGGCCTACCGCATTTCTCATGAAAGGCAAGTAGATGCTATTCTCCGGCTTACAGCTCCCATTTGTTCCATACCTCTGACCCTTCATAGGATAATACATTGGGATACTTGTATTCCAGTCCGGCCGGCTTGAATGATCCATGGAAGTCAACAAATAAATGATGTCTGGCTGCTTCTTGGGCTACTCGTTCGTAGTAGTTAACCATCCATTGATCGCTGCGGTCCATGAAGTCTATTTTACTCCCTTTATTCCCTCATTCATTGAATGTTTGAAAGGTCAAAATTCTTTTCTACTGTTAACCAAGTCAGCCAAAGGACAATACCCACATTCTTTTCTTTTCCATAACGAATCAGCTCATGAAGGTCTACGTCCGGATTAGGAGTGTAAGGATCGCGTGTACTCTTGGCCCATCCTTCATCCATAATAATGTAAGGGATTCCGAACTTGGATGCGAAATCAATGAAGTATTTGTATGTTTCCAAATTACAACCAGCTTTAAAGGTTATATCTTGCCATACGGGGTTGCTCCGTTCCACCATTCCCAACTTACTTGCCCTGGTTTTATCCATGACACATCTTCTAACTGATTCTTATCAGCCAGTTTATAGGTCATAGTGTTCTCAACTAATTGCTTGTCTTCCTTGGTAATGACAAAGTAGCGCCATGGAAAGTTCCTTTTTCCACTTGTTTTAGCGATATATTCCGCTTCTTTTTCGATTTTGAGGCTGCGGTCTCCGTCTTCACCAAATGCAAGGGGGACTTTTGGAAAAATGGAGGATATGCCATTGGTCCCGTTTCCTTTCAGAAACATGCAAGGATAGTCCGACAGATCAGATTCACTGATTAGTATCTTATATGATTTACGTGTATCAATGAGAACTGGAAGTACGGACATTTTATCCGATGGTTTCCATGAGTGACTGGAAATGTGTGTGTACGGCTCTTCATAAGCTGTTTTGAACCCTCCCGGCTGTTGGAGATGTAATAAATAGTCTGTCGGGAACTGCAATGAAAGGTCTTCTCCCAATACTTCGATTTCTCCTTTTGGCGGGTGATAAAACGATAGGCTATTCCATCGTTAAAAGCACGGAATTCTACTGAGTAGTTTCCTTTAAAATTGAGTAGAAGTTGGTTATATTCGTTATTGATCGTTGAAAATTTCAGTGGAACGACAGGGGTTAAGGTTTCTTTTATTTTGTTCTGTTTTTGTCCGGACAGTTTGGGATGTTCGCCCAATATTTTATCTTTTAGTTTAAGTTGGAGATAATTGTCTTTCAACAGAACTTCATCATTGCAGGCTACGTCATAGTAGATTTTGTCGGTGAGGCGGACGGATACTTTTATTTCTCCGTTCGGGGAACTTAATTCTACATTCTTTTGTGCTTGTGCATGTAGCACTAATCCACAAATAAATAGGAATAATAAGAGTAACTTCTCATTGTTTTAGATCATCAATATGTTATATTTATAATATGAGTTATTTCTTTATGAATTAAATTTGCCAAATATAAGTATTTTTAATCTAAGTAAGGCTGTTTATGAATAAAAGTGACACTTATAGCGAAGTTGCTAACTAAGCTAAGTGTCACTTTTATTTGGCAATAATTATTCTTTCTCCAATCAGATTGAGCATATAGTTTAAATGCTCCTTAGTATAGAATCAAACCATTGACTTGATATATTTCATTGAGTAGGGATATAATATTGCCTTTTTACCATTGAATAGCTTGATCTTGGTCTGGTATTAGAGTATTAATCTTTCGTTCCATGAGCAATGAACCGCTAGCTCTGTACGAAGTAGGAACATTGGATGAGGTTACGTCATCATAACTATATTCCATTCTTAATACATGATAACGATGCAATAGATAAGGCTGATTTGTATCCATTTCATCCCAAATCTCATAGGTAGGATTACCTATTATTTGGAAATTTATTGCCGGTTGGTAGCTGTTATTGTCAGATTACCTGTTTTTTTGTTTCAGTTTCTTCTATAGGTTTTTCGAACTTGACATTAATTTTGTAAGTTTCCCGGTCGATTGAGTTATCTTCCTTAGTTCCGACATAGAAAAATACTGTATTTTCATCAACGACGTGTGCTCTTCGATTATCAACTACTAATGGATCGTCATTAGAGCCAGCAAAATAAATATTCATTGCTGTTGCAGAATAATTGCCTGAGTAATCATTATATGGCAAAACATGGAGTAATGCTTTACGCCAGCCTTTCCGTTTATTGGTCACATATGAAGGATCTTCTTCAACGGTCAGAGGTAATACCCATTCTTTTGACAGGTTTAGTCCAGAAAACTTAAATTTGATAGGGAATAATTCCTTTCTTGTGCCTGCAGGCATATAGCAGGTAGGTGCTGTAAATTCATAGTTTTGCTCAGGTAATAATTCATACCATAAATCTTTTCTCAACTCATGGTAGTTGGCTAGATTTAGTAGCAACCAGCGATGTCTGGGTCCACAGCAATACGAACATTCAAGTCTCTATCTAATGGGGTTGATCCGCTGACTAGCACCGGGAGATCATATACAACTTCTCCGTTAGGTTTGTATCGTACATAGATATCAGACACCTCTTCACTGCCTATAGGTGCTTTCAAGGAGATCATATGTGAATAAAGTTCGTCTTTCCATTCGTCATTACATGCACTAAAGAAAGATAGTGCAGCAAACATTGTAACTATATAAATTATTCTTCTTTTCATTTTTATCTTCTTTTTATATTAATCGAAAGTTTCCCAGCCAGGAGCTTGTGTCATCCGTCTATTCCACTGTAGCTCTCTTTCCAGAATAGGCCAGAAGTACATTTTACGTGAGAAGTTGGCTTGTAGATTCTCGACTCTTACACGTTCATAGAATCTTTCTTTAGTAGCTTCTGTCATTAATACATTGCAACCGTAGATCTGCTCCGATTCCTCGATAGCTACATTTTTCCAGCGTCTTAAATCGTGGTAGCGCTGGTTCTCTCCCATAAACTCAACTTGTCGTTCATGCATTAATTTTTTGCGGAATAATGTTTGGTCGTTATATACTTCCTGTTCATAATCTGGCATTCCGGCACGAATACGAACTCTTGAGACTGCTTTACTCATTTCTTCCGTATTGCGTGAAACTACCATCGTTTCTCCTTGCCAGTTTGTTACCTCATAACTATTACCTGGAGTAAGTTCATTTAAAGCTTCTGCATACATCAAAAGAATATCGGCATAGCGAATTGCGACATCTACTTTATCATAGATCTTTCCATTATTTGTATTACAATCATTTGGATTGATGAATTTCATCATTCCAATTCCAGTTGGTATCCATTTATCAGATCCGTTTTTGCGTCCTTCTTTGTTGCCTCTGTAATACCATATTTGTTGGTTACGATATTCTGCATCTTTGGCACTGGCAAATGGCCAAAAAGCACCGCTAAATGCTACACTGGCATAAAAGCGCGGTTCTCGGTTGGCATATTCTTTCCATACATTCGGGCGAAGCTGCGGATATTTTCCTGCTTTGTATTCATCTTCGGTAACAAAACGTTTACTTGCGTCGCAAGTGTCCAAGAAATGTTGCAAATTAAAGGCGTCACCATTTGCCATATCGTAAGCATCACATTGTTTAGCGGTTAAACCATGACGATTCTCTCCTCCTGCAAAGGTCGGCATTTGATTTCTGACGAGATAATTCACTTGATCTGCTAAAGAGTTATTACCACGAGTAAAGATTAATTCTTCATTTTCATTTGCATATAAATCTCCGTTAAAAATCGAACGATATGATTCAAACGGATCGATATTTGCCCACCCATCAGGAAAGTTTTTGGTAGAATATTTTGCGTTGTATGGAGGCTTAACTGTAGCTGGATAAGTATTGTCTCCTTTATCTTGATAGTCTGCGATATGTAACTCATAACGACCTAAATTAATTACATCTTTTGCTGCTGCAGCGGCTCTTGCCCATTTACTTTCATCATATGTTTGTGACATTAATATACGGCCTTGATCATCAACAAAGTCTGTAAACTTATCGGGATCATTTGGTAATGGATTATTGAGTGGACTAGCGGAGTATAATAAAACTTTTGCACGTACAGCTAGTGCTGCGCCTTTGTTGCCCGCGCAATATTTTGTCTGTCTCGTCTGTCAGGCAGATCGTTAGCTGCAAGTATCATCTCTTTATCAATATAGTCTACTACTTCATCATATGTAGCTCTTGGACAGGACATGCCTATATATGTTTCATCAATACTGATTGTTTCATCAGGAATTAAGGGTACTGGACCATATCTTCTAAGTAGTAACCAATAGAAGTAAGCTCTTAAGAAACGGGCTTGTGCCTTTTTGTCTAAGATCTCTTCTTTTGTCAATTCTTCGTTAATATCTACATTATTGATCATGATGGAAGCTTGGCGTACACCTTCATAACAACGGATATAAGAGTCATTTACCCAACCGTTATCATATTGTCCAAATTTAAGAGCGTTGTAATTTACAGCACCATCGCTTTCATTAAAAATAATATCGTCCGAATAATTGGAGAGTGTAAATTTGATAAGTCCGTATTCTATATTCGAACCATTTAAAAGCCCATAGCATTTAGCTAACCATTCTTCAGTAAATTGTTTACTTTGAAGATTTTTTCTTCACTTTGTCGGTCGTTGAAGAAACGTTCTACACTTAGATAGTCTGAACAGGAAGATAAACTAACTCCTAGTCCAATACTGAACGCAATGGCTAATAATATATGTTTCTTTTTCATGTCTTTGATATTAGATATTGATAGTTAATCCTAAAGTATATGATTTAGACAGTGGATATTTTTGTCCATTACTGCTACCTAATTCAGGATCCCAAAGTTTGAAACTGGAGAAGGTAACTAAATTGGTACCCATAAAATAAATACGGATGTTATTTAAATGCATTTTATTAACAAGACTTTTTGGTATTGTATATCCTATCTCTAAATTTTTCAAACGTAGGTAAGAACCATTACGCAACCAATAAGTGGAGGCGCGATAGTTATTGCTGTTTCCTCCATAGCTCAAACGAGGATATTTAGCATTTGGATCTTCATTTTCACCTAATATCCAACGGTTTGATTTTACTACATCAGTTAGAATGTTTCCCCAGTCTCCATTTTCAAATGGATATACAGTGGGACCATCAATGCAAAAAGTAGACTTTCCAGATCCTTGGAATAAAACATTAATGTCAATACCTTTCCATTGTCCGGAGAGACCGAAGCCATAAACTAAGTTTGGACGTGTTGTAGCTCCAATAGGAACTATATCATTATCATTTACATAACCATCACCGTTTACGTCTGCGTATTTGATATCACCTGGCATTACATCTCCCCAAGATTGTTTGGGGCTATTGCGTATATCATCATAATCTTTAAATAGTCCCAATGCGATAAGTCCACGGGTTTGATCAACTCGGAAACCTCTCTGGCTTTTGTATGGTAGTTGCTATATTCTTCGTCATATTCCAAAATTTCGCTTTTGCTATAGGTGAAGTTGCCACGTAAAGTGAGGTTCACATCTCCGATACGTTGTTTGAATCCGAAATTTCCATCAAATCCTTTGGATAAAACAGAGCCAATATTGGTAGATATTCTCATAGCTCCGTTCAGACCAACAGAAATGGGAATGAAATTACGTTGTTGGTAAATACCGTCACGTTGTTCGTGGAAATAGTCAATTGTCCCAGTGAACTTATCGTCCCATAAAGAGAAGTCGATACCAATATCATGTTTAGTTGCTATTTCCCATGTTACGGCTGTAGTAGCGTAATGTGTGTAGCTTAAACCTGTAAATTCATATTTTTGTCCGATGTCTGCATAATTAAATCCCCCACTGGCACCGAAGGTAGATAAATAGGGGAAACGCTGGTCATTGTCTCCTACGACGTCATTGCCGACTTTGCCATATGAATAACGGAGTTTGAACATATTCATCCATTTCAAATGTTTTTTGATGATAGGTTCTTCTGCAATATTCCATGCTGCAGAATAAGCTGGGAAAAAGCCATACTGATGTCCCGGTGCAAAGTTTTCGGAACCGTTATACCCAAAGTTGAAATCGAAGAAATAACGGTATTTCCATCCATAGGTGAAGCGTCCAGCAAGTCCTTGATGGCGTTTATCAATACCTTGCATAATATCATTTCCATTCTGAGAGGTATCTATCGTTTTGTCTTGAGAATATTTAATACTGCTCCAACAATGTGGTCTCCAAAGGTACGGTCATAATGCAGTTCGGCTTCTAGATATTCCTTACGATTTCCGTTAGAAGATGATTCTTGTGTCATTAGTTGTTCGTCTTTGATTTTTTTCATGACTAAACTTCCGTCAGAAGCACGATTTTGTTCTGCTCTCCACATTTCAGGGAATTTTTTACGGTTTATCCACTGATAGTTGTTTGTGTCAAATCCGTAACGGCCAATAAATTTTAATCCTTTTGTAATAAAGTTGAGGCTTTGTTCTAAAGTAGCATTGGCTTGCAACTTATTGTTCCATGTTTCTTGATAACCGGTTTGTGTAGCGGCTACCCACGGATTGAGTTGATCATTCTCCGAACCGTAGGCAGGAACGTATCCGTTGGAATACATCACAGGAACTGAGATAGGATTGTTGCGCATGGCTGATGCCCAAATGTTTCCTGCCATTCCTGGTTCGTTTTTTTTATCTAGTGAACCTGCGACTCCTACTTTCAATAAGGTGGACTTTGTGATATCCATATCTACGTTGAGACGGTAATTCCAACGTCTGTAATTTGCATTGGTGTTATAGTCTTTTAATCCTTCGTCCACTTTATACATACCTCCTTCGTCTACGTAACTAACAGATACATAATAACGGGCAAGCGAGCCACCACCGTTCAGATTTAAAGTTGCTCGATAAGTTGGTGCCCCTTTTTTTAAGAGTACATCCATCCAATCTACATTGGGGTATAAGTCTTTGTCCAATCCGTTGCGGAGTATGTATAGCTTTTCATCAGAGAAGAATGCTTCCTTATTACGAGTAGTACGTGCTTCATTCATTAAGTTGGCATAGGTATAGCATCAACAAGTTCGGGGGTATATGTACGTGTGTTGTAAGTAGTTTCAACCTTTGCATCGATTTGAACCTTACCTGATTTACCACGTTTAGTAGTAATCAATACAACCCCATTTGCTCCACGTGAACCGTATATTGCTGTTGCAGAGGCATCTTTTAATACAGTAAATGATTCAATATCTTCAATATTGATCTCATTCATGTCTCTTTCGAATCCATCAATTAATACTAGTGCACCCGAACCTGCACCAAAAGTAGAAATTCCACGAATCCAAAATTCAGATATATTATTGCCTGGCTGTCCAGATGTTTGGCGTGCCATTATACCTGCTACATTACCAGCCAACGCATTTGTAATGCTTGAAGTGGAAGTTCTCAGTGTATTTACATCTACTGTAGTAGCCGCTCCAGTCATTGTAATTTTTTTCTGTGCGCCTGTTCCTGTGATAACAACCTCGTCGATAGCAGTTGCTTTTGCTTCTTGCATAATGACATTGATGCTCTTTTGTTCTTTAACAAGTATTTCTTGTTTATCAAATCCTATAAAAGTGAATACTAACCATTGATAAGGTTCAACCTTTATTTTAAACTTACCGTTTATATCTGTAATAGCACCTAGTCCGGGTATGTCTTTTACGGAAACGTTTACTCCGACAAGTGGCTCTTTATTCTGATCCAGAACAATGCCGCTGATTTCTATTTTTCTTGTTGTTGTTTTTCTGTATGTGCGTATGTGTTAAGCACACAGCTAATTAGAAAAAACAAACTTAAAATATATTTTTCATTCGAAATGTGTTTTTATAGTTTATTCTACAGAAATTGTGCGAATTCGATGGTTTTCTCTATCTGCTATATAGAATGTTTGTGTTTCTTCATCATAAGCGATCCCACAAGACTGTCGAAACGTGCTTCTGTGCGTAGCTCGCCGTCTATGTATCCGTTTACTCGTCCATCAGAAGATACACTACCTCTGCCGGCATAAGTCGAGATGATACCGTCAGGAGTTATTTTACGGATGCAATGTCCGTTTCTATCACAAAGATAAAAATCGTAAATATCTGATTTACCAGCTTCTATGTAATCCTTGTTTTTTACAAATGTGCCTTGATAAGGCCATACGAAACGCCCTGATGTACCGGGAGAGTCTACCCAATCACTGGCTCCTTCAGAACCGGCAAACATTGTTGGCTTTTGGAATTCTTTTGTTTCTGGATTGAACATGGATTTATAAAGGCAATTTGCTCCTGTAATATACATATATTTACCTTCAGGGTGTACTGTTAGGTAGGCATGTTCATTCCTGCTTTCATATGTTGGGAATACTTCTTTTGCTACCATTCCTTGTGTTGTCGGGTCAAAAACGGCTTTGTCAATAGTTCCCTGCCAATAAACGGTATAATATAGAGTTTTTGTCAAAGGTTGATAAGCGCAACTATATCCAGTACGGTCATAAACATAAGGTCTTGCTCTTCGGAAGTCTTCAGAGCGTAGCAGGTAGGCAATCTCTCTTCGGTCTTTGTTACTTTGTCCGTGGTCGTCTGATACAAATAAAGTGTCTCCAGTCGCATCGAAACACATGTAGTACATACCTCCAAACAATCCTTGCCCTTCAGTCATAAGTGTGGATACTTCTTGAGTTTCCAGATTGATTCTCCGGATAGGTCCTTTAAAACCATTAACGATCAAGCATTTTTGTATTCCGAATGTATCCATTAACAACCATTCTGCATTTCCGAACCTTGCGTTTTCAAAATCTCCATCTACATCAGAAGAATTGCCTTGTTCATCTTCGTTTCCTACTAATGTACCTACTGAAGTTTGAGATACATATTGGAACGTCTCTCAAATTCATATTCTATGGGTGAAGACGTCCCATCAGCACTTTCGATAGATATTTTTATATTTCCATCAAAGCTTTTGGGGGTATCATACAATAAATTTCATTATTGTTACAGCCAATTGTAGTGGTAGTTCGCCTCCTACAGTAATATAAATTTTTGATGGGTCGTTTCCGAAGTTCTCACCGTAGATATGGAGCTGAGTACGGAGACTTCCCTGACTTGGAGAGAAATCTGTAAAAACAACAGGTTTAGACGGATCATATCCGCTAGAACTGATTTTGTCGTCTTGGCAACTACTAATACATGCCATCAGATACAGTAGCAATACCCCGCACCAATGGGATATTGCTTTTTCATGTGCTCTTTTTTCATAAAACTTTTTTTTAGGTTTCCAAACAAAGTATAGTGCTTTTTTATAGTCTTATTTCAATGCCTTCCACTAGATTTCCACTGGCTTGACGTATGCTTGATCTGTTATAATTTTAATCACTGCCATGTCTTTATTCTCAGTGTTGTATTTTCCGGTTTTCTTTGTTAGCTTTACAGTCACTTTATCACCATTTCGCTCTGCGACAAATTGTAGCAGGCTATAGTCCCCTTTTTTGTAAGACCAACCATCTCCCGCATCCCAATACATATTTCCGGAAGCTTTGCCCTGTTCGTCCAGACACACTAGTAATGTCAGAGGATCTAATGAATTTTCTGTAGTGTTCTGAATTATTTTTCCAGTCGGAATGATAGCTCCCCCACGAATCTTCATTTTTGCCTGATATTTATCATTCTGATCTCCTTCTACAAGTGACAGTTCTTTCCAGATCCCTTTCGGAAGTGCCGGTTGATTAGCAAATGCTGGAATGATAAGTAAATTATCACCGACAAGGAAAGCTTCTTCCTCTGCTCTCAGTGACAAGTCTTTAGGTCGGAGAAGAAGACAGGACGCATGATAGGCATGCCATTAGTTGAGGCTTCGTGTAAGAGTGTATAAAAGTAGGGTAGTAGTATATATCTACGTTCCAAAGCGATGCGTGAGGCATCTTCTACTTTTTGTCCAAATACCCATGGTTCCTTGTTGTTTGTTCCGGCGCAAGCATGACCACGTGCGAAAGGATAAAAGGCACCGAAACCAATCCAGTTGCCGAATAAGTCAGCATCAGCATTGAATAGAAACCGCCTATATCTGCACCACTAAACGGTTGACCGGATAATCCCAATGTTAATGACATGGAACTGACATTTTAGATGATCCCAGCAAGAACCGTTGTCGCCAGTCCATGTAGCGGCATAACGTTGTCCCCCAAGGAAGTTGGAACGTGTCAGAATGAAAGGACGTTTTTCTGGACGAGCATCCAGTATACCTTCCCTGGATGCTTTAACCATCAGGAAGCCATATACATTATGATACTGAAGATGTGTACCTGCCGGAAGCTTCCTCCTCCACGATGCAGGTTGTCTTCCGGCATTGTTTTGTTGGGCGTATCATTGATCTGGGGTTCGTTAACATCATTCCATACGCCATCTACTCCTTGTGCTAGAAAATCTTTATATAAGTTTCTCCACCATTTGTTTACTTTAGGAGAAGTAAAATCAGGGAATGCTGCTGCTCCCGGCCATGCATCACCGTGGAAGTTCTTACCGTCTGCTGTTTTCACCCAAACGTCATTTTCTGTTCCCGATTTATATACGAAATAGTTAGGGTCAACTTTTGCTCCCGGGTCAATCATCCATGCAGAATGGAATCCACGTATGTGCAAATCACGGTTCACCGCTTTAGGATTCGGAAAACTTTTCGGATTAAAGGTAAAGATGCGGTATCCGTCCATATAATCAATGTCCATCCAGATAACATCACATGGTATTCTTTTTAGTCTGAAGTATCTGCTATTTCAATGACACGGCTGTCGGGAGAATATGAGAACCGGCATTGCTGATAACCTAGTGCCCAGCGAGGAATCATTGGCATTGTGCCGGTCAGTTCGGATAGTCCGCGAATGACTGCTTGTGGAGATTCCCTGTCAATGATGAATACCCGAAAGGGTATTCCTTCACTTTTTAATTCGATTTTTTCGTCTGTACTGCTTAGTTCTGCTTTCCAAGTAGTATCGAATAAAATTCCAAAAGCTGTTCCGTCCTTTCGCACTCCCATCATCCAAGGATGTGATTGATACAGACGAGTACCTTTGTCTACACCATAAGCTCCTGAGTCTGTATTCCATAATTTGATGGTCTTTCCATTTCTCAGAAGTGAACCGGTCACTTCACCACCGCCATAGATGCTTGTACCTTCCGGCACTGTTAATGATGCGTTTGCTTTACCATCCGTGAGTGAGAACTCGGGAACAAGTACCCAGTCGGCAGGAAGTGCTCCTTGTTCGCGTGGTTCTTTTTCTATTGCAAAAGAAGGTATCTTTTGAGCGTCGAAGCTTCCGGGATGAATTTTGCGATTCCGTCCCCAACCATGACGCTATGTGTAATTTTACCTTGTGTGTTGAGGCGTTCGCCAATAAAGGTAAGGTTGCGAGCAAGTAAATTGCTACAGTTTTGATACAAGTATATTTCATGTTACTTATTGATTATGCAATCTATAGTGTATATTGAATATTTTTTGTGCTTTAATATCTCTAGAGGAGAAGCCAAGCATTATATTGTAAATACCCGGATCAGTGACGAACTGAGTTCTGTTGACATCAAAATACATAAATGATTCTTTAGGTAATGTCATCTTGACAGTTGTGGATTCTCCGGCTTTCAGGAATATCTTTTCAAATTTTCTCAGTTCTTTTTGGGGACGTTCTACTGGGCTGTTTTCTGCTTTGCCCACATAGGCTTGTATGACTTGTGCACCATCTCTTTTTCCTGTGTTGGCAAGACGGCAGGTTACTTCTACTGTTCCATCAGCATTTGGCTTTGAGACTACTATATTAGATAGCTTAAAGGTGGTATAAGACAATCCGTAGCCAAAAGGATATTGTACTTCACGTTTCAATTTGTCATAGCCGCGATAGCCGATGAATATTCCTTCCGTATATGCTACATGTTTGTCTTTATCCGGGTCATGATAGCTGTTGTAAGCGGGGCTGTCTTCCCATTTCTTTTCAAAAGTCATAGGTAATTTTCCTGATGGGTTAACTTTACCGAATAAAGCTTCGCCGATAGCTGTTCCCGCTTCCTGACCTCCATAAAATCCCCAAATAAGCCCCTTCAAAGACGGTTCCCATTTTTGCATTTCAATATTACCTCCGGCATTTACAATACCGATAACAGGCTTTTTACATCCGGATAAGCTGGCCAGCATTTTTTATCTACTTCGGGCAGTTCGAATGTGCGGTCGCTTGCTTCTCCTTCTGTATCGGAACTATGACCGAAGCAGGCAATCACTAAATCTGCTTTGTTCAGGTAATCGGCAAACTTATTCTGAGTCTCGTTCTTA
>ENA-OQJH01000587-OQJH01000587.1-human-gut-metagenome-genome-assembly--contig:-NODE-587-length-19118-cov-2.841188_pt1 | contig 19118 bp, 21 predicted proteins | sample MGYA00242597_ERZ504763 | MGnify/ENA primary metagenome ERZ504763 (study PRJEB26092, sample SAMD00036359) | human gut metagenome | host: Homo sapiens | study: EMG produced TPA metagenomics assembly of...
TTTCAATAGAAACAATCTGCATCAATCCGTGCAATCGGTGACGAAAAGCTCATTATCTCACTGCGATGCTCTCTATCTCCACAAGCGCTCCTTTCGGCAAAGCTTAACAGCTACAGCAGAACGGGCAGGGAAATCTCCTTCGAAATACTTGGCATAAACAGCGTTCATTTCAGCAAACAAAGACATATCTGCCAAAAATACGGTTGTTTTTACGATATTAGCAGTAGTCAGACCAGCTTCTGCCAATACATTCTTGATATTCTCAAAAACCTGAATAGTCTGTTCAGTCACTCCTCCCGGAACAAATTCACCGGTAGCAGGATCAACAGGAATCTGACCTGACAAGAATACCATACCATTCACTTCAACAGCTTGACTGTAAGGACCTATAGCAGCAGGAGCCTTTTCCGTAAAAATCACTTTTTTCATCTTTTTTCTATTTATAATTAAGTAAAAATCAAATTTGACGGGCTAAATTAGTATTTTTTTCGCTATTTCATGCAGACTCTGCTGAACAATCTGATCTATTTTTACGTTCATTTAACATCAGGGTTTTCACAGACAGAAAGGATGTTTCCAAACGTCGTTTTTTTATTAATTTCATTAAATTCGGCAAAAAATCTTCTGTAATATGCATGAGATTAAAAAAAAATATCTACTTTTGTCCTCGGTAAATACGTCAGTTCCCTATCCGGGAAAGTCTGTTTACTTCCTGATAACAATCAAAACAACATCAATCCCATAATCGTAATTATGAGTGCATTTCCCCCTTCTAACACATTTTCGTGTAGATTGCGCTCCTTAATTATACCATTAAAAGATTATAAAGAAATATATTACTAATAACTATACTCTATGTATAACATTATTCAATTAAACGACAAAGACTTGTCGGAATTACAATCGATTGCCAAAGAGTTGGGTATCAAGAAAACAGACTCTCTAAAAAAGAAGATCTGGTTTATAAAATTCTGGACGAGCAAGCCATAGTCGGAGCAACCAAAAAAGTAGCGGCAGAAAAAGCCAATGAAAGTCAACCCCGTAAAAGATCACGTATCAACGTTAAAAAAGACGGTGACAAGGTCTATACTGCAACCAAGGACAAGGCACAGAAGCTGGAAGCCAATACCCCGCAACCTGCCGCCACAGCTGCCGAAACAGTAAAAGAAACTGCTCCTGTAGCGGTAACACCACAAACAGAAACCGTGGCCGAAACAAGCACGGAAGAAAAAACACCTAAAAAAAGAGGACGCAAACCGGGTAGTAAGAAGTAACAGCCAAGACAGAAGAACAACCTGCAACGGAAACGAAAGAAACCGCAAAAGAGGAAGTGAAAGCTGAAGCACCGGCGAAACCGACACCCAAAAAAGCAAAAAAAGAAGAAACACCGGCTATTCCCGAAGAAAAAGAAGTGATTCTTCCCGAACTGGAATTCGGCAGTGAAACCGATGATTTTATTCCTATCGAGGATCTTCCTTCAGAAAAAATAGAACTTCCTACTGAGTTGTTCGGCAAATTTGAGGCTACCAAAGTAGAAACACCGGCTCCGGTACAGACACCTGCCCCCAAATTCCAACCACGCCAGCAGCGCGATCAAAATCAGAAGTATAACAATCCGCGCAACAACAATTACAACAATCCTCGTCAGGCAAACAATAATAACAATACGACGGCTGAGGGAGAAGCGTCTGCCAGCATTCCTCAACAACCGGAACGCAAACAGGTGGAAAAGCCTTACGAATTTGAAGGTATCCTGACCGGTACCGGGGTATTGGAAATCATGCCCGACGGATACGGCTTCCTCCGTTCATCCGATTACAACTATCTTTCCTCACCCGATGATATTTACGTTTCACAATCGCAAATAAAACTGTTCGGTTTGAAGACCGGTGATGTAGTGGAAGGCTCTATCCGTCCGCCGAAAGAAGGAGAAAAATATTTCCCGTTGGTAAAGGTGGAAAAGATAAACGGTCTGGATCCCGGATTGGTACGTGACCGCGTTCCGTTTGATCACCTGACCCCGCTGTTCCCCGATAAAAAGTTCAAACTTGCAAAGGAGGATATAGTGACAACCTTTCAGCGTGTGGTAGATATGTTCTCACCTATCGGTAAAGGACAGCGTGCTTTGATTGTGGCGCAGCCCAAAACCGGTAAGACGATCCTGATGAAAGACATCGCTAACGCAATAGCAGCCAACCATCCGGAAACGTACATGATCATGCTGCTTATTGACGAACGTCCCGAAGAAGTGACAGATATGGCGCGCAGCGTAAATGCCGAAGTGATCGCTTCTACATTTGACGAACCGGCAGAACGTCACGTAAAGATTGCAGGTATCGTACTGGAAAAAGCGAAACGCATGGTAGAATGTGGTCACGATGTGGTAATCTTCCTCGACTCTATCACCCGACTGGCACGTGCATACAATACGGTTTCTCCTGCTTCCGGCAAGGTATTATCCGGTGGTGTGGATGCAAATGCCCTGCATAAGCCCAAACGTTTCTTCGGTGCTGCCCGTAACATTGAAAACGGTGGCTCGCTGACCATTATCGCAACCGCACTGATTGACACCGGTTCCAAGATGGATGAAGTAATCTTCGAAGAATTCAAGGGTACAGGTAACATGGAACTCCAGCTGGACCGCAACTTGAGCAACAAACGTATCTTCCCGGCAGTAAACATCGTGGCATCAAGCACCCGCCGCGACGACTTGCTGCTCGACAAGACTACTTTGGACCGTATGTGGATTCTCCGCAAATATCTGGCAGATATGAATCCTATCGAAGCAATGGATTTTGTAAAAAGCCGTTTGGAAAATACCAAAGACAACGAAGAATTCCTGATGAGCATGAACTCATAAAAAATAAATCTTTTTTATTAAATGACGCAGGCTGTACCTTTTCATTAAGGTATGGCCTGTTTTTTATTATACTTCAATCAATATGTCAATGCATCAATTTGCTAATATGCCCATTACCACGTAGAGTAGAATGCAGCAAATTGACACATTAGCAAATTATCCAATGGGTACAAAAACAGATTCCTTCCGTCTGCTTAAAAAGACCTTTAAATCCGGAGAACCCATGAAAACAAAAATGATCTGCTTTATCGCATTTATCAGTTATACCTTTTATTTAACCGCAGGAGATATTTATGTTTCTCCTTACGGTAACGACAAAGCTGCCGGTACACGCCAATCTCCCCTCCAGACTCTGGAACAAGCCATCAAGCAAGCGCGCGAATGGAGGAGATTGCAATCACCCGAAACAACCGGAGGCATAAATATCCTATTGGAGGAAGGAATATACCCACAATATAAAAGCCTGTTCATCCGCCCCGAAGATAGCGGGACAACAGACTCTCCCACTCGTATCACCACTGTTCCCAATGCCCATGTAGTCTTAAGTGGCGGAGTCCCTGTGACAGGTTGGGAACAAGGATGCGAAGATACCAGAATACCAAAAACACTTAGAAATAAAATATGGGTAGCGGAAGCGCCCCGTATGGGAAACAGGATATTGGAAACCCGACAAATGTGGGTCAACGGAGCAAAAGCACAGCGAGCCGCACAGTTTCCCGACGGAGTAATGGAACGCATGATTGATTTTAACCCTGAGGAAGAGACGATCACCATTCCCACTCCACAAACAGCAGGGTTAAATACCGCTTCACAAGTAGAGATGATCGTTCACCAACGTTGGGCCATCGCCATACTGAGAGTGAAGGAAATGATTACTGAAGGAGCAAAAACAGTTGTCCGTTTTCATGATCCCGAAAGCCGGTTGGAGTTTGCCCATCCCTGGCCTCAACCTGTCATTGACGGAGAAAAAGGAAACTCCTCCTTTTGTCTGGTCAACGCTTTGGAGTTATTGGACCAGCCCGGAGAATGGTATCAGGATTATCCTTCCGGACGCATCTATTATTACCCGCGTCCTCACGAAGACATGACGAAGGCGCAAGTCATTATCCCGGCTTTAGAAACCTTGCTAACGGTAAACGGCACTTTGGAACGTCCGGTAAGGAACATACATTTTCAAAATATATCTTTCGAACATACTTCATGGATGCGCCCCTCTTATCAAGGACACGTTACATTGCAAGGAGGTTTCCATCTGCTGGATGCTTACAAACTACCCATACCGGGGCTGCCTGAAAAAGCGGAACTGGAAAACCAGGCATGGATAGGCAGACCCAAAGCTGCAATACAGATAAAATGCGGTAATAACATCAATTTCAACCATTGCACATTTCAGCACTTGGCAGCTACGGGAGTAGATTATGAACGCGCCGTATCGGCTTCCATTGTCGAGAATTGCCATTTCACCGATATTGGTGGAACAGCCTTACTGGTGGGCACCTTTCCCGATGAAGGATTTGAAACCCATGTGCCTTATACACCTTTTCATGAACAGGAATTATGTACGGGAATCACCATACGGAACAACCTGATTGAGGAAGTGACCAATGAAGATTGGGGAGGTGTAGGCATCGGAGCCGGATATGTAAAGAATATCCATATCATACATAATGAAGTCTGCCACGTCAATTATTCAGGTATCTGTGTGGGCTGGGGATGGACCCTGCTGGAAAGCGGAATGAGGGGCAATCGGATTGAAGCCAATTACGTCCACCACTTTGCCCGGAGGCTGTATGATGCAGGAGGACTTTATACCCTCTCCAACCAACCCGGCTCCGTGATGCGCAATAACCGGATTGAACATTTAATCGACGCGCCATACGCTACCAACGACCGTGCGTTTTACATCTACTTTGATGAAGCGACGGATGGCTATACCGTAGAAAACAACTGGTGTCCGTCCGAACGTTGCGACTCCAACCGTCCGGGACCTCATAATGTGTGGAAGAAGAATGGTCCGCAAGTAGATGAAAGTATAAAGCAAAAGGCAGGCAGGGTCGCCTTGAATCCCCCTTATGCCACCGGATGGGCACATTGAGTCCTCCCCTACAGCAAAGGAAAACAACCGAAAATCATTATAAAAACAAAATAACAAAAAAAGAATGAAACCAACCAATTACCACTTATTCGATTTTCTGGACTTTGATCCTGATCTGTCAAGAGACGAATCATTATGGAAAGCATACAAGCCCGCCGCAGTCTATGAAAAAGATGGAGATATCTGCATAAGTGTCCCCTTCCAAAAGCAAGTGCTCTCTAACGATATGGCACCCGATACTGCATTCCCCCGTGAAGAATATACGCTGGTCATCCGTCAATATACCTCAGGCATCACCCGGCTCTTTATCGGATTCGGTGAAGAAAGCATGACGGATCAATCAGAAATGCTTCAATTCAGCGACCGGATAAAGAAACTTCCTTTGCAAGTAACACAAGTAGAAGGTGAATGGATTATCTCCACCCAAGACGGAATACAACGGGCACTTATCAATATAAAGCCTCCGGTATTAGACCGTTGGAGCGAACTCCTGCCCGATCCTCAAGAAACATTGGATCTTCGCCTTTACCCTGACGGCAAACGTGAAATCCGCCTGGCTGCCTACGACCACTTCTCCCCTCCCCGTTACGATGCGCTGCCATTGGCTTTCTGCAAACGAAACGGAATGAAGGAACGTGCCACTCTTTCCTTTGAATCAAAGCCTGATGAATGTTTTGCCGGAACAGGGGAACGCTTTGCCAAAATGGACTTAAGCGGACAAACTTCTTCTTAAAGAACCAGGATGGCCAAGGCGTGAACAACCGCCGCACCTATAAAAATATCCCTTTCTACCTCTCCAGCCGGATGTATGGAACATTCTATCACACCTGTGCCCACAGCAAACTGTCACTGGCCGGGCAATCCACCCGCTCGGTACAGTTCCTAAGCGACCAGGCCATGCTGGACGTCTTCATCATAGCAGGTAATACTATGGAAGAAATCCTCCGGGGCTACCGGGATCTGACCGGATATCCTTCTATGCCTCCCCTCTGGAGCTTCGGCATCTGGATGAGCCGCATGACTTATTTCAGTGCTGATGAAGTAAATGAGATATGCGACCGGATGCGTGCCGAGCATTACCCCTGCGATGTAATCCATCTGGACACCGGCTGGTTCAAGACCGACTGGCTGTGCGAATGGAAATTCAACGAAGAGCGCTTTCCCGATCCCAAAGGGTTCATCCAAGGCCTGAAGAAAAAAGGATACCGCGTATCCTTATGGCAACTCCCCTACGTGGCCGAAAACGCCGAACAGATAGACGAAGCACGCAAAAACGATTATATAGCTCCGCTAACAAAGAAACAAGATTCGGAAGGTTCCAATTTCTCCGCTTTGGACTATGCCGGAACCATTGACTTCACTTATCCCAAAGCAACCGAATGGTATAAAGGACTGCTGAAGAATCTGCTGGATATGGGCGTGACCTGTATCAAAACCGATTTTGGAGAAAACATCCACATGGATGCCCTCTATAAAGGCATGAAACCCGAATTGCTGAACAACCTGTATGCATTGCTTTATCAGAAAGCCGCTTATGAAATCACAAAAGACGTTACCGGTGACGGCATTGTATGGGCACGCTCGGCATGGGCAGGATGCCAGCGCTATCCGCTGCATTGGGGAGGTGACTCATGCAGTTCATGGATGGGATGGCAGGCTCACTGAAAGGTGGCTTACATTTCGGACTCTCCGGATTTGCATTCTGGAGCCATGATGTTCCGGGATTCCATACATTACCTAACTTCATGAACTCTGTAGTAGCCGATGATGTATACATGCGCTGGACACAATTCGGCGTATTCTCCTCACACATCCGCTATCACGGAACAAACAAACGTGAGCCGTGGCATTATCCGGCTATTGCTCCGATAATAAAAAAATGGTGGAAATTACGCTATACACTTATACCTTATATTATAGCACAAAGCCGGAAAGCTATCTCAAGCGGAGCACCTCTCTTACAAGCTCTGATTTTTCATCACCCTGAAGACAAGCTGTGCTGGCACATCGACGATGAGTACTATTTCGGTAACGACTTCCTGGTAGCTCCGGTCATGAACAGTGAAAACCGCCGTGACGTCTATCTGCCCGAAGGACAATGGGTGAATTTCTTCACCGGTGAAGTGCTGGAAGGAGGACGTTGGTTAAAAGACCTGGATGTCCCCTTGGACGAAATGCCCGTATATGTACGTCAGGGAGCGACTATTCCTGTTTACCCGGATGAGGTGGAGTGTACGGATGAGATGGATTTAAGTAAGAGCGCTGAATTGCACATTGACAATCATTTTAAAGGAATATTTAAAGACTAACGAACATGGAAACTTGGAAAACAAATTTAGAAGAAACAAAAAAGCGATATATAGATTGGTGGAATCATAAAGGAATCATACTGAATATGTGGGAACACTTCCAAAAGGGAGTGAAGCCCCACGCAGATATTCCAGCACCGGCTCCGGCGAAAGATTTGAATCAAAAATGGTTCGACCCACAATGGCGTGCAGAATATCTGGATTGGTACGTAGCGCACAGCAGCCTGAAAGCAGATATCCTGCCGGTTGCCAATACCCAGTTAGGCCCCGGTTCACTGGCAGCTATTTTAGGAGGCGTATTCGAAGGAGGAGAAGATACAATCTGGATTCATCCTGATCCGGATTTCAACGATGAAATTGTTTTCAATCCCGAGCACCCTAACTGGATTCTGCATAAGGAATTACTGAAAGCATGCAAAGCGAAGGCAAACGGTCATTATTACGTAGGAATGCCCGATCTGATGGAAGGCCTGGATGTGTTGGCCGCACTGAAAGGTACGGATAAAGTGTTGCTGGATACTGTAATGCAACCCGAAGTACTGGAACAGCAGATGCAACAGATTAATGACATCTACTTCAAGGTGTTCGATGAACTTTACGATATCATCCGTGAAGGGGACGAAATGGCCTTCTGCTATTTCTCTTCATGGGCACCGGGAAAGATGAGCAAGCTTCAAAGCGATATCTCCACCATGATCAGTGAGGATGATTATCGTCGCTTCGTGCAACCGTTCATCCGCGAACAATGCCAAAAGATAGACTATACCTGTATCATCTGGACGGTGTGGGCGCCATGCATCATCTGCCTGCCTTCTTGAAATTGAGGAACTGAATGCCATTCAATGGACTCCGGGCGTAGGTGAGCCACAAGGAGGATCACCTAAATGGTATGACCTTTACAAGAAAATCCTTGCCGGTGGAAAGAGTATCATGGCATGTTGGGTAACTTTGGATGAACTGAAACCTTTATTGGACAACATTGGAGCGGACGGTGTACATCTGGAAATGGATTTTCATAATGAACAAGAAGTGGAACAAGCCATGCGCATTGTCGAAGAATACTCCTCTTCATCACCTGCCGCATCCAAAGAAAGCCTTTCGAAAGAGGAAGCCGCTGCAACGAAACAAGAAACAATTATAATCAAAAAGTCCCGAAGCCGCCGAAGATGAAGCTCTAAAACCTTTGTTCAACGCCATTGTGGACGGAAAGCTGGAACCGGCCGTAGAAGTAACCAAAAAGGCCATAGCCGAAGGCATACAACCCCAAGAAATTATCAATAATTACATGATAAAAGCTATGGGGGAAGTAGGACAACGCTTCCAAGATGGAAAAGCATTTGTTCCCCAACTGCTGATGGCAGGACGCGCATGAAGGGAGCTTTGGAACTTCTGAAACCTTTATTGCAGGGAAGTGCAGCAACTACCATAGGCAAGGTAGTCATCGGAACTGTCAAAGGTGATCTACATGATATCGGTAAAAACCTGGTGGCATCCATGCTTGAAGGTTGCGGCTTTGAAGTCATTAACATAGGTATCGACGTATCTTGTGACAAGTTCGTGGAAGAGGTCAAGAAAAACAAGGCAGATATCTTGTGTATGAGTGCTTTGCTGACAACAACCATGACTTATATGCAGGATGTCATCAACGCCCTGGAAGCAGCCGGTATCCGTAATCAAGTGAAAGTGATGATAGGCGGCGCTCCCGTAAGCCAGGGATTCGCCGATGAAATAGGTGCGGACGGGTATAGCGACAATGCCAATACGGCCGTAGCGGTAGCCAAGGAACTGATGGGGCTTCATAAATAAACGGAATATTCATCTTAATCTGATACATGAATTATGCACGCTAATTATTTAGATACATTAGATTGGGGCATTCTTATTGCCTACTTTCTGATTCTTATAGGCATCGGCATATGGGCCAGTCTGAAACGCAAAAAAGGCAGTAGCCTTTTTCTTGCCGAGCGTTCCCTGAAGTGGCATCACATCGGTTTCTCCATGTGGGGAACCAATGTGGGCCCTTCCATGCTGATAGCCTCCGCCAGTGCCGGATTTACCACCGGTATCGTTTCAGGTAATTATGCCTGGTATGCGTTTGTTTTCATCTGCTTGCTGGCTTTTGTCTTTGCCCCTCGTTACTTAGGAGCACGTATCACCACCTTGCCGGAGTTCATGGGGCGGCGTTTCGGACAGTCCACCCGCAACATTCTTGCCTGGTACACCATTGTGACAATCCTTATCTCGTGGCTTGCCCTGACCTTATTCGCCGGAGGTATCCTTATCCGTCAGGTTTTCGATATTCCCATGTGGCAGTCAGCATTAATCCTGCTCGTTATCTCCGCATTCTTCACCATGGTCGGAGGGCTGAAAGCGGTAGCCTATACCAATGTATTCCAAATGCTTCTGCTTATTTTCGTATCGGCCACGCTTACTATAGCAGGTCTTTACAAAGTGGGTGGCGTCAGCGCATTGGCCGAAGCGGTTCCGGCCGATTACTGGAACCTGTTCCGCCCGAATGACGATCCCGCCTTCCCGTGGCTGCCCATTATTCTGGGGTATCCCATCATGGGAGTCTGGTTCTGGTGCACAGACCAATCCATGGTACAGCCTGTATTGGCTGCTAAGAATCTGAAAGAAGGCCAAATGGGTGCCAACTTCACCGGCTGGTTGAAGATACTGGATGTTCCTCTCTATATCCTTCCGGGTATCATCTGTCTGGCACTCTACCCGGCTTGAAGAACCCGATGAAGCCTACATGACTATGGTCACTAACTTATTTCCTGTAGGCATGGTGGGGTTGGTACTCGCCGTATTGACCGCCGCACTGATCAGCACTGTCGGCTCTGCCTGAATGCGCTGAGTACCGTCTTCACGATGGATATCTATGTCAAGAAATTCAGACCGCTTGCCAGCCAGAAAGAGATCATCCGTACAGGGCATGTGGTTACAATGGCGGGAGCACTGATTTCGGTGATCATCACCATTGCCATAGACAGTATCAAAGGATTGAATCTGTTTAATGTATTCCAATCGGTACTGGGATTTATCGCACCGCCTATGGCGGCTGTTTTCCTGTTCGGCATCTTCTGGAAACGAACTACCACGATGGCTGCCAACATGGCATTGACATTTGGTACGGCGTTCAGCATGGGAGTGGGCATTCTCTATTTATGGGTATTTCCTGCAGAAAAATATACAGCATGGCCTCACTTCATGATGCTGTCTTTCTACCTGTTCGTTGTCATCAGCGCAGGCATGATTTTGGTATCCTTATTGGATAAACGCCGGCAAGAATGTACATTAAACATGAAGAAAGTCATGGAGAAACCGGCCAAATCGGTTATCCTTGCATGGACGCTACTGACTATTATCATGATCGGGCTTTATCTATTCTTCAATGGGCATTAAAAGAAGGTGCAGAAGGCTGAAAAGATTGTATTTTTATATGCCTACGTTTGGTATTCCACTCGGGTAGTGAGGCAGTCCCACCCCGGTGAAATTGCAGTTCACCCCGGTGGGACTGGAGTTTCACCAGGGTGGAACATCAGATGAAAGTAGTTGTTACAGCAGATGGGGACAGCTGTTATAACCTGTCTTGATAGGACAGGAGATTCATTAAGATTGCAACAAATTGTAAAATCAATGAGATTAATAACAACATCTAGCCATTTGGGACTCTGATTTTTGTAGCCATCCTATTATCCCCGCTGCTTCCGCCTGTAACATCTATCGTACGTACAGAGACCGCAAGTATATTCCAGTTTACGGACACTATCCCCCAGTCCTATTACTCCACTGACCGATTTTATAGGAAGCATCAAACTGGAATCTGTCAACCGGATGCCACAAGGTTCCGCTGAAGGAAATAAGGGAAATAATTTCTTTTGCTCCGACACATGCCAGCCGCAATATCCGGGACTGAAACGATTCGTATGCCTCCACCTCTGTCGTGAATGTATTCATCCAATGCAATTTCCATACAATCCGCAGTCTTCTCGGCTATGATACTTCCTATGGCATCCGCTATATAAACCTTTACCATATCCCCCTCTTGTTGCAACGTATGCTGGAACTTTTCAAAACCAGTTCCGGCAGTCGCGGCAAAGAAAGCGAAGGATTCCGAACCACGCAGTTGCCGGGTTATTATTTTACCTATACTGAAACTAGTTTTACCGACAGTAAGCAAATCTTTTGTTTCATCCAAATCTCCACCGGATATGAAAAAACAAAAACGGGGAGAAGTTACTGCCTCAACCCGTCCAAGCACCCCACGGACTTCTTTTTCTACTGCTTCGTCGGGTACAGCATCTGCATATCCCATCGTCTCATAGATTTCGGACAATGAGATAGGCAGATCAGCAAAAGAAAGTTCTTTTTCAAGCATTATTGAATTCATTTAATGCGGCAAAGAATGCATCAATATTTTCAGAAGGTGTATGAGGCGGTGTATCACATCCGCTGGAGAGCACGAAGTTGGGATAGGACTTGGTAGCCTCCAACAGGTCGAGTGTGGCTTTCTTCATCACCTCCGGAGTAGCCGCCTTGAACAAACTCACCGGATCAAGATTTCCCATTGCAAGAGCATCCGCAGGTACTTCTTTCAGAGCTTCAACCATATCTATTTTATTTCCAAAATGATAAGCGGCAGCTCCTGTAGCTACCATTGCCTTAGTACAATGACCGGTATTTCCACAATTATGCAGAATGACTGTGAAGTGATCGTCTTGCACTTTCTCTACTATCTCCTTAATGAAAACAGACGAGTATTGCCGCAGTCCTCATCAGACAAGAGTCCGGCAGCCGGCTCGGCCATCACTACCCCATTCACCCTGTAGCCTTCAGTGCCATACAGTAACGGAGAATGAAATCCGAACATTTCTTCAACAACGAATTCGCCGCTTCCGGATTGATATAAATAAGCATCATGATTTCAGACATATCATACAAACGTCCTGCCAATGAGTAAGGGCCGATGCAACCGGCAAAGACAGGTCTGTCCGTTATTGTCTTGGCTGCCAACATATTTGCTTTCAGATATTGGGGGACTCTTCCTTTATTCAAAGCAGGAATGTTCAGTTTTTCAATATCCTCCTCATTAGCAAGAAGACGCCCCACTACACTGGAACCTCATTTTCGGGGAAGACAATCTCCGCTCCGAAAGCCTCGGCTTCTACCGTCAAATCCATAATCACGGTTGCGGCGGCTGTGGGATATTTCTCACTCAATGCTTGATGGCGTTGTATGCACTTGTCCGTCAGTAACCGCATCACGCACCGTTTTCCCTATCATCTCTATGCCCGGATGGGTCATGATGGGCATAGCCACCACTTCTTTCTTTTGGATAATTTCGTTTATCCACTCTTTCATATTCAGTTTACTCATGGTCTTTTATTCTTTATTTATTCTGTTATTGCAAAAGTAAGTCTTTTCTTTGATAATCTGCTGTTCCCTTTGCTCTTTCTCATTCAAAAAAACGGTATAAATCCCGTTACAATACTACAGGAATTTACACCGTTTTTCATCTTATAGACTTATGGCAATTTATGCAAAAGATGACGATAATATGTTTCAACATCTTTCCAATGGTAGAAAGGAGCAATATCCGTTTCTACAGGGATGGTAACTTCTTTCTCACAATGCATGAACTTCACCAGTATATCGTCAGAAGCTTTTTTTCTGAAGAAAACCAACTGAACGTTTGCCGCCATCGGAGTGACCTTGAAATTACACCATGCCTGATAAAATTTATCGGGATCCGTTTCGGCTTTCCACATATCGCCCAATTGGAGCAACGCTACCAAGGGAATGATATTTCCATCGTGCCCAAAGCGTAATGTCGCCGTATGGGTCCCGGACCTGATTGCCTCATCGGCCGAATCCAATATATTTTCAAGCAATGACCGGGCACTGGCCGTCATTATTCCACCATTGGCAGGTGCAGGTCCGTCACATACATAATTATGATAATTGCAAACTTGCCAAAGATCAAATAATTCATCTTCCTGAAATACATCATAAAGACTCACCTCTATCTCTACATTCTGCAAATCTGAAGCAATCCAATAAAGTCCCCACATCAATTCATCAGGATTCACATTCTTACGGATATAGTCAGGACTATTAAATAAAGAAGTGACCAAACGATCGGGACGAGTATGGCTTTCTTTAAACTTTCTATATTCCTCATACCAAGGTCCCTGATGAGAAACAAATTTCACAGCTTCCGGCGTATGATAATTCATATATTTCATATACTTGGCACAAGCTTCGCGCCGGATCTGCAATGCCGGATTGAGTTCTTTCAACCGTTCACAAAAGGCATCCATACTCAATACACATCGCAACACCACGGTAGAGCGTGCAGACAGAGCAGGAGATCCCTTGAATACCTCGGGATAGTTCTGAAACATTCTTTCGGCTATCCCCCGGTGTTGCCTCACACCCAAAGGGGTCAAATCTCCCCCATGTCCCTCGGCATCTTCCCACACCAACGCCATTCTTTTGCGAACATCTTCTCCCAAAGCGGTCAAAACTCCAGCTTGATGTGCCTTCTCGAAAATATCAACCACTGTTTTATAATCCTGTTCCGATTGAATCCACCTTGAACCGTGTCGTGCATAATGACTGATATAAAACGGTTTATACCCTTTAGGCGGAGGAGTCGCGATAGCTTCCTTTACGGGATAAGCATAGTACACTCCTCCGTCCGGGCTATATCTTCCAATATAGCCTCACGGGTGGACTGAGCAAAACCATTCAGATGAATTCCACACAAACAGACAGACAGGACAATATATTTAAAAAGCGCCATCGTTTTCATGCTTATTAATTATATCCCTCGTTCTGACCAAATTCATCCGGATTCAAGATAGAGTCCAGAAACATCTGAGGAATAGGACGCCATGCATGATGCGGTTGAATCAATGGAATGTCCGGATTATGAGCTTTCACATATTCTACTAATTTTCCGGTTCTTTTCAAATCAAACCAGCGCATGAATTCGCCGCAATACTCACGTGCTCTTTCTTCCAAAATAAGTCGATCGTCATCTTGTCCACTCCTACCTCCATTTCAGCTTCCTTGCCCGGTACAGCCGCACGTCTGCGTATGTCATTGATACGTGCTTTAGCTATCTCCTTATTTCCTCCGGACTTCATTATCTCACATTCGGCAACAATGAAATACATTTCGGGCAAACGCATGGTAATCACATCATTTGCACCTACCTGCGAATTGGTAGGCAAGCCTTTGTTTTCAAAATTCGCATCTTCGTACTTTAGCAATGTCGGGAAGTGAATGTTAAAGTTGGCACTCTTGCTGACACTTCCATCGGCTGCATAGGTATCATCAATATCGACGACAGCATATGGCAAGTTACGTTTGCCAGCAATCTTCTTCTTGGTGAAAAGTAGCGCTGTTTCTCCCGGCTGAATAACCTGACCAATCATAGATGACGGTTTTTCAAAATAGTCCAACTGATCCTTAGTCCAGGCATAAGCTTGGGGTGTATTCAGTTTATACTCTTCACGGAACCAAGCATTATAACGAGCATCTATATCCTCATTATACAATTCCAATAAATAACGGGTAGGCATCATCGCCATACTACCGACTTGGCATTCTTATCATTTCCATATTCATAATCCTGTACCATACCTGCTCTTGCCGAATAACTGGCATGGAAATACATATGCATACGGTTCGGGTTTTTAGCCTGCATATTCAATGATGACTCAGTAGAGTGGGTCACAACGAACATAGCCTCTTTATTCGTTTTATTATTATCCGGATCAAAAACTTCGGCAGGTGTATTATACAAAGACACCTTCAATGCGCTCTGGTTATCAATCACATATTGAGCCGCATCCTCAGCGATTTTATAATATTTATCTTTGTCTGCCTGACTGTCACAATAGGAAACCCGTGTCAGTGCGATGCGCGCTAACAAGCCGATGCTGCTTTTGAGGTCGCACGACTACATCTTTAACAGGATAAGGATCAACGGCAGATTATCCACCGCATTTTGCGCATCAGTCAGCATTAAATCATATAAATCTTCATAGCTGCTGCGATAACAATTCATTGAAAGACTTTCGGCAGAAGTTTCTTTGGTCCTAAGATCCACGTTACCGTAAATTTCAACCAAATGCCAATAAGCGTAAGCACGCATGAAACTTAATTCACCAAAACGGATATCTCTCAGTTTCTTGTCTTTGAATTCCACTTGGTCAATCCGTTCCAAACCGGCATTACAGTCGTTTATAATTTCATACAGACGATTCCACGTGTTCTTAATCTGACCAACCGAAGCCGTCAATTCTTCATATTTAGACATCTGACGACCATAACCGCAATTGGCAATATTGATCCAAAGATCGCCACCACCGTTCAGCAATAACACAAAATCTTCACGTCCATAAAACTGACCGCCCCAAAAAGCATAAGCCGAATTGACAAGGGCCTCAAAACCGGCCTGTTCTTTGTACACGTTATCCGGGGTACTTCCGGCAGGATTGTATTCCTCCAAATCACATGATTGCATGCCCAATAACAGAGCAGCACATGCTACAAACATATATTTTTTACCGTATTTCATAATAGTTATTTCTTTTTATCTGTTAGAAATCAAGATTCAAACCAAATATAAACTGACGCTGCAACGGAGCTTTTGCTGACCCTCCGCGTTCTGCATCGTAATCCTGAATCAAATGATTCTTGGCAAAAGAGAAGAGATTATTGGCGGTGACATATGCACGAAGTTTGGACACGCCCAATTTTGAAGTCAACGATTTGGGGAATGTATACCCCAGTGATACAGTCTTGATCTTCCAATACGAACCATCAATGTAATTCAAAGTCTGATAACCCAGATAGTTATAGAAATTGGTCTGAGCCGGTCGCGGAAAATCATTGGACGGATTCTCCGGCGTCCAATAGTTCAAGTAAGCAGGGAAGTTACCTTTTCCCTGAGGATCATAAGAACCGGTCAGCTCATAATCAATCATCTGCCCCAACGAGCGATAATATATACGTTCAAATCAAAGTTCTTATAACTAAAGTTGTTGTTGAATCCACCTGTCCATTTCGGTGACTGGCTACCCAGGTAAGTTTCATCCTTATCATCAATAATATAGTCACCATTCAAGTCTCTCAGTTTGATATCACCCGGTTTGAAGGGTTGTGTCTTCTTTGAATCTTTAAAATATTTAGCTGCTTCTTCAGCCTCATTTTCCTGCCAGATTCCCTCATTAATAAAATGATAGAATGATTTCAAAGGACGTCCAATCAACAAACTAGTCGTAATATGCGAATCTGATCCAATGATGTCTTTGCCATCAATCAGATCGGTAATCTCTTCATGATTGGCAGCAAAGGTAAGAGTGGAGTTCCATTTAAAGTTTTTGTTATCCACATTGACGGTATTTACCGATATTTCTATACCACGGTTCATGGTTGCACCGATATTTTGATACATCTTGAACGGAGTTGCGTTACTACCACCCATAGAAGTAGGCAAAGTACGGGGCAACAGGATATCAGTAGTCTTTGTCTGGTATAAATCGACAACAGCCGAAATACGGTTATTGAACAAACCGATATCAAAACCCAGATCCAGGTATTGGACATCTCCCAGCCTACATTCTCATTACCTACATATTCATTGTATATATAATAGGTATAGCCATTATCCTGGAAAGCAGAGTTGGTTTTCGGAGTCAAGCCCGACTGAGTTCCGTAGGCCATGATACCCGAGTTACCTGTCTTACCCCAACTTAAGCGCAACTTCAAGTTGCTCAGAGCTTCCACATTCTTCATGAACGCTTCATCACTAATGCGCCATGCAGCAGCTACAGAAGGGAAACTTGCCCATTTATTACCTTTAGACAAACGTGAGTCACCATCCCAACGATTAGAAACCGTCAACATATAACGGCCTTTATAACTATAGTTGAAGCGCAAAGCATACGAGAAAGTCTGGTGCTGTATATAATCCGATCCAATGACATAAGAGCTTTTGTCATTGGCACCCAGATTATGCCATAAGTATGAATCAACCAACTGGCCCTCTCCTTGCGCATTCACTGATGTATATTTGGATTGTGTCCACGAAGTCAATGCAGTGGCACCAAAAGTATGATCTTTGACGGTTTTGTTATAACTGATAATATTATCCCAATTCACAAAACTCTTTTCGGAAGATTTGATTTTGGACAGTGACGTTGAATTCTGTCCCAAACGGTCAATAGAACTGGCCCCTTCAAAATCCTGCTTACGATAAAAAGCATAATTGGTTCCTAAATTAGAACGGAAAGTCAATCCTTCAACAGGAGTAAAATCCAAATACCCATTAGCTATCAAATTTGTTTTCAGCACATGATGTCTTGCAGCCACTTCAGATGCCTCATCCACCAACGGACTCACCTGTCCATTCTTCCTAATGGATATTCTACCACTTACCGTCTTCATCGTATGCTTTACCAAGAGGCGCATTAGTAGCAGCGCGCCATAGCACATTCTCGGCACGCTCATCTTGTGCATAATGAGTGACCTGTGTAGTAGCTCCTACTTTACGGTCTTGCCTAACTTGTGCTCAATGTTCATACGCAAGTTGTACTTATCCATTTTATCATTTTTGAAAGAACCCTTTTCCTGATAATATCCGGCAGACAACATCGCGGTGGTCTTTTCCGTACCTCCTGACGCTGTAACCTGATGGCTTTGAACAAGCCCTGTATGAAGCACCTCATCTATCCAGTCAGTCCACTCACCGTTCTGAATGGCCTGCCATTCCTCCACAGTGAAAAGTTTCTGGTCATCGGCGGTAGAATTCCACTGACCGCCAGTACGAGCAGCTTCACGACGCACCTGCATATAGTCTTCCCCACTCAGCATATCAGGATATTGCGCCCACCCGTTTACACCAAAATAACCATTATAAGAAAACTTTGTTTTGCCTTGCGCACCTTTCTTGGTTGTTATAATGATTACCCCATTAGCACCTTGTGAACCATAAATTGCCGTAGAAGAAGCATCCTTCAACACCTCAATAGACTCAATATCAGCCGGAGCAATATCCGAGAAATCACCTCCCTGCATACCATCAATGATAAACAGCGGAGCATTGGCAACATTGTTACCAAACTCATCTTTCACATCGGACAGTGAACGCTGGCCGCGAATATTAATGGTTACACCGAAGTAGCCTTACCTGAATTACGTACAATATCCAAACCCGGAACCTGCCCCTGCAATGCTTCCATGGCATTAGATGCCGGTGATTTTACAATATCAGCCGCCTTCACTGAAGCAATAGAACCTGTAAGGTCACGTTTCTTCATCACGCCATAACCTACAACGACTACTTCATCCAAAGCCTGCGTATCGGCCTCCATTTTAATGTTCAGCTGATTGCTTTTTCCCACCGTTATATCCTGTGTCTTATATCCTATATAAGATATGACAAGAATATTCTTACCTGAAGGAACTTCCAAAGAATAATTACCGTCAAAATCGGTAATCGTACCCACCGTTGTACCTTTCACCAGTACGGATACACCAATTAACGGTTCCCCTGTGTCATCTATGATTTTACCTGTGACAGTACGTCCTTGCTGGACAGACTGAACCAATTCACCGGCAACAGGGTCACTTGCATTTGCATAAGAAAATGCAGACGGCATACATAATGCTGCCGATAACCCTAAAATAATGGGAGTACGTCTGATATTACTTTCCCAATTTTGTTTCGGACTTTTTTCATGCTTTTCATTTCTGTTATAATAGTTAACAAGATTTATTTTATCATATCTATTCAAATGACGCATATAAAAAAAACTCCTGTACTCAAGATTAA
>ENA-OQJH01000588-OQJH01000588.1-human-gut-metagenome-genome-assembly--contig:-NODE-588-length-19058-cov-14.555385_pt1 | contig 19058 bp, 20 predicted proteins | sample MGYA00242597_ERZ504763 | MGnify/ENA primary metagenome ERZ504763 (study PRJEB26092, sample SAMD00036359) | human gut metagenome | host: Homo sapiens | study: EMG produced TPA metagenomics assembly of...
CGTTGTCTTAATCGTTAAAACACCCGTCTGATTCATACAACCGGAAAGTGCTTCGTCTCCTTTATGAACGCTTCTCGGAACCGATTCTCCAGTTAAAGCCCTCGTATCCAGCATAGAATCTCCATCCCATACCACACCGTCTAATGGGATTTTTTCACCAGGCTTTACAATAATAATCTCACCAATGGCAACACTTTCAGGAGATATGGTAATCAATTCTCCGTTCCTTCTGACTGTAGCACAATCCGGACGTATATCCATTAAATCTGATATAGATTTTCTGGAACGCTCAACAGCCAATGACTGGAAAAATTCACCAACTTGATAGAACAGCATAACAGCAACTGCTTCCGGATATTCACCAATGACAAAAGCACCAATCGTAGAAACGCTCATCAGGAAATGTTCATCAAACACACGTCCCTTTGAAATATTCCTCACAGCTTGCCATACAACATCCCTGCCAAGAATAATATAGGAGACAATGAGAAAAACTAACTCGACAGGCAGTGGCACTTTCGCAAAAACTGTCAATGCCATACCAATACCATAGATTGCTGCGCCAATCGCTAAACGAATCGTCAACTTCTTGTCCTCATTGTTATAGGATGTATTGGTATCCTGTTTTTTTGCAGGTATATAGTATTCCTGTGCAATTTCGGAAACTTCTACATCTGGCTCATGGCTGTGGACAATCGTTTCAATCTGACTGGCTATTGTATTTGCGGCAACTGGAGCAACATTGATTGTCAGCGTCTGCTTCATCAAATTTACAACTGAGGATTGTACTCCATCCAATTCTCCGACTTCTTTTTCAATTTTTGCGGAGCAGTTCGGACAGTCCAAGCCCTTTAACAAATAACTCTTTGTAACAGGGATAATTGTTTCTTCCTGAACCTCCACACCTGGCTCATGGCTGTGGACAATCGTTTCAATCTGACTGGCTATTGTATTTGCGACAGCTGGAGCAACATTGATTGTCAGCGTCTGCTTCATCAAATTTACAACTGAGGATTGTACTCCATCCAACTCTCCGACTTCTTTTTCAATTTTTGCGGAGCAGTTCGGACAGTCCAAGCCTTTTAATAAAAATATTCGTTTCATAATGACCTCCTTGTAATTTGTTTAGTTGCTCAATTGCTCAACTATAACGCTAAAAATATTATTTCTGCCATAGATGCTCAAATCCCTTATCAATAATCTCTTTCACATGATCATCTGCCAGAGAGTAGTAAACTATCTGCGCTTCTCTACGGAATTTTACCAAATTCGCAAGACGCAATGCCTTTAACTGGTGTGAGATTGCGGATTTCGTTACCCCCAGTAGCACAGCAAGATCACATACACACATCTCACTCTGTTCCAGAGCGTGTAAGATTTGTACTCTGGTACCATCTCCAAATAGCTTAAATAAAGATGCCAACTGGATATAATCATCTTTGGGTTGCATCTTGGATTTCACATCATTCACAATATCCTCATGAATCACATCACAATTACAAATATAAGACGGTTTAGACATACACTTACCTCGTATAATCGAAGTTGAATAGTTGTTCAACTATGATTATATTCATTTTTTGTTCTATGTCAATAAGATTAGTAAATATCTTCTTGGATTTTTGTTTTTAACTGCTTAATACTTTTGTACCGCACCAAAGAATGTGTAGATGAGTTTGAATATAAATTCAAGGACTCCGAAACAGGAAAAATTAAAAAGTTCAAGATAACAGAAAAAAGGATTGTTACTTTTAATCCCAAACTGGCCAAGAAGCAGATATATGAGATTAATAAAGAAGTTGAAAAAGCAAAACTGCTGAAAGCTTCACAAGCAAAGCGCTCAGAATACGGCGACTCTGCAAAATATGTGATTTTTACCACTACAGACAAAAAAGGAAACAATACAAATGGAAAAATTAAAGTCACTATGAATGAGGATCTCATAAAAAAATCCGTGGAACTTGCTGGATATAACATGCTTGTCACTTCTGAAATCTCAATGGCAGATAAAGAGAGGGTGTAAAAATTCTTGTGTCTATGGAAAGTAAATCTTTCTGATAAGAAATAGATATGTAAAATTTTGCTGTCGAATTAATAATTATTTAAGACAAAAAAATAGTTTCTCTTTCTTAAATAAAAGCGGCTGAAATAGTCGTCGCTTTTATCATGCGTCACTGTTGCATAAAATATCCTCAAATGCCAATTCTGAGCATTTGAGGACAACCGTATTTAGCATCCAAATATACACCACCCTTGCATTACCTGTTAATTTTAAGATGATGCAACAATCAGTGTTCTTCCTGTCATTCAGAAAAACACTGATTCCCACCCAGCCAGATATTACGTTTTCGTAAAACAGTAGTATCCAGCTTGTGCAGATATCAGTCGGCTTCATCTGATTTCTGCACCCTGGGTGTATATTCCTAATTTCATATATTCTCTATCATTTTCATTACGCATACATTCATTAATTTTAAAGGGATATTTTTGCAATTCCCACCTCTTTCTGTCCTGCGACTTAGTAAATTAAAAAAATCACGACCACCGGCTTAGCCGGTGGTTTGCTTTGACCCTATAAGAGTCTATTACCGGCACTGGAGTCTAAAGACTCATCGAAATAGGTTCGCCAAGCGCAACATCATTTACCTACAAAGCCCTTTCGGCTTATCTTTATTTGTTACGTTTTACTGGCTCACCCGTAAACGGGTCAATATACTCTTTCAGTGTCATTTGATCATATTCCAGATCATCCTGTAACTGATTTGCTATATATTCCTGTATTTTCTTTGCATTTTTCCCTACCGTATCTACATAATATCCGCGACACCAGAAATGTCTGTTTCCATATTTGTACTTCAGATTTGCATGTCTTTCGAATATCATTAATGTACTCTTTCCTTTTAAGTACCCTACAAAATACGATACACTTATGCTTGGCGGAATTTCTACTAACATGTGTACATGATCTGGACATATCTCTGCTTCAACAATTTTTACACCTTTTCTTTTGCATAACATACTCAAAATATCTGCTATATCCTGTTTAATTTTTCCATATGCTACTTTTCTTCTATATTTTGGTGCAAAAAGTCGGGTAAGAGACGGACATTACTGGCCGTCCCTCCCCTAAGAACGGAACGTGCAACTTTCACCGCATTCCGCTCACGCATCTATGACACATAGTATTCACTACGTGCGGCTGTACTCTTCTGATATGCTAATTTGCGCTTCATTTCATGCTCCTTTTTCCGCTTTATGAAGTAATCTCTGTTCAAAAAAGGATTTTTATTCAAATCCAGTGATTTTACCCTTACTATCGGCATGTCCATCATTTGATAGAGAACAATCGTGTCTGTTCTGAATGACCATTGTCTTCCACATTTTGGATGCCAATACCTGTTCTTCACCCATTTATTACATTTCTGCGGATGTCTTCGTTTGGCCCATTTCCATAGCATCCCCAGAGTCTATGGTCTATGAGAGCGAATGTGCTTTTTGCGCAGACGCAATGGTGGTATTCTGCCCATCCTTTTGTTATCTGATTTAGTTTTACAATCAAAAGCTCTTGTTTTGACTCACGATAATACCTCACTGTCTGGCTAAGCTTTTTCGTGATTTTCTTCTTAGATTTAGTCGACGGTTGAATCAGAAGTTTGCCTTTGAATTTCCTGAAATTCCATCCCAGAAGTCGAAGCCGTCATTTATATTTGTAGTAGCCGTTTTTTCTTCTGATAGTTTCAACCCCCGCTCTTTCATGAACTCTTCAACCACTCGTTTAACATCTTCAAGAACTTCCTTGCAGTCTGCTGTTATAATGAAATCATCAGCGTAGCGGCATAGGTGTACTTTATGCTTGTTGTAATTCGGGTGATAGTGCCCTGTACTGCTCGTACTGTATCTTTCAAGTAATAGTCTTTCAAGTCCATCCAATGTCATATTTGCATAGGTCGGACTGATCAGCCCTCCCTGGGGGCTACCTTCTGTTGTGGGGAATAATCTCTTATTCTCTACATAGCCGCATCTCAAGAATTGCCTCATTATTCTTTTATCACTTGGAATATTTTCCAACATCCAGTCATGACTGATGTTATCAAAGCATCCTTTAATGTCACCTTCCAAAATCCATTCCGGAGAAGTTTTTCTTGACAGGAGTTTGAACATATATTCCATTGCATCTTGTGCACATCTGTTTTGCCGGAATCCAAAGGAAACCTTGTCTGCTGTTGTTTCTGCTATCGGGGCAAGAGCCAGCAGTTGTAAACCCTGCATGGCTCTGTCGGTCATAGTTGGTATCCCTAGTGGACGTTTTTCCTTTTTTCCATACTTTTCGATATAAGTTCTCTTCAATGGCTTTGCTTTGTATGAAGAAGTTGTAAGGTTGTAAACTGCCTGGATTTTGTCTTCGTCTGTCGACCAGATGTCTCCATCAATTCCAGGTGTATTTTTACCTTTGTTTGTTATCACTCTCTTAACTGCCAGGACTTTTGCATAAAATGAATTTGTGATTAACTTTTGGAGTCTCTTTACAAGTCTCCACTTATCAGCTGTACTGCCTTCACAATCCGTACTTGTAGTCTATTAACATACAGTTCTGCCTGTTTCCAGTTAATCTCTTTCCATTTCGGTTTTCTATATGTCTGCATTGTCCTCGCAGGTGGCGTCATTGAACTTTGTGCATTCATAGATTCCCAGTCTTTCATATGATTAGACACGCGCCAGACGTCTGCCTCCTTTCGGATGGGACAAAGTTTGAATCCCTATCTGTTGCATTACACAGCAGCATTCGCTTCTTCTGGCATCCATTCCTCCTGTGCATTGTATTTTTCTTACGATTAACCTACCTGTGAAAGGAGCACAAAAGGGTTTCCCAGTTCCATTGCTTGAATTATTGCGATGCATTTAGGCTCCATCTTTTAGGCCGGAGGTGCTTCGTCCATTCGGCTCAGCGCATATCGAAACCGCCAGCCCGCGCCCTCTAACCATTTTGGTAATGGTGTATCAGTCACTTTCACCATTTCAAGTATCACGACCCTTACAATGGTTCACATATGTTAGCCGTGTGCATCAATTCCTAGCGGTTGGGTGGATGTGACTTCCATTTACCCGCATTGTCCCACTGCTTCACACCTTTCATCACTTACTAAGCATTTCGTGGTAGGAATATCACGAATGGAGGTGATAGCGCATGCGCGCACTTCAAGCAACGACCGCAGGTCGCACCAATATGATACTTACAATTCCACTTTGTATGTGATAAACTATTATTATCCATATGGATACCTCCTGTGTATATTAGTGCGGTTGGCGAACCTACATTAATTATACCACCGGAGGTTTTTTTCTGTAAGCTGAAGCAATGCTGACTCACCTGCATAGCAGGTGGTTTATTTGTTTTCCAAAGCTCCGTTTCGGAGCAGCGAAAAACTCCACAATGGCAAACAGGGCTTTGCCCTAACAAAAAAGGGCAACTATAAATCTCTCGACTTATAACTGCCCTGACGCTGTTTCTTATTTACTATTTCAAACGCTTTTCCAGCTCTATACCTTCCTCTTTGAGTACTTCATCTATTTTTCTTCCTTCTTCATTATGTTCTTCACTCTTTTCAAAAGATAAACAGAAATCAAAACATTCATTTTTTACTTTTTCCTTTTTTCTCATATCAACCAACTTACTACTAGATTCTCCGAAGATTGATTGCATGAATGCTGTCTCATCAGTTCCCGGTATTTGAACAAAATCTACTTGCCCTACTTTTTCTAACAATCCATCTTTCGTTTTACAAGGAACCATAATCTGATAGCTATAATTTCCAAATTCCAACAAAAACTGATAATATGGAACTGCATAGCTATCAAATTTTCTTATAAACCCACTTGCCCTCAACTCTAGCGGACGAGGACCTGGAATAAACCGTTCTATCATATATGCATAATTATCCATATTATATTTGGAAACTAAATGGCTTTCTTCCTTTAGCCATGCTACGGTATCTAAAAAATGGCATTTTTTCATATGGCAATAATGATAATGCCATTTTTACAAGTGCCTTATATACCGCAATAGGTGAATATGTATCTCTTACAGCATGAAAAATCATATAATCTTCATGCTGTTCAACCCCCGTGCAATCGGGTTTCATTTGTATTACCCAGCCCTTATTGGTCCAATCTATACGCCAACTTCCACTCCTATCCTTATACGAAGGATCCCTTCTTTTCCAAATATTTGTGACAACGTTCTTCCTAATCCTAAATACTTCCAAAATCATCTTCTAATTTATGCCCGAAAAATATATTACACTCATCACATTCATTCCGTAACACAAACTCTTTATTACCTACCAACTCGGAAATTGCATGAGCCTTCTTTCTAAACTTCACCTCCGGATACCTCTTACCGCAAAACCTACATACCTTATCTTGATAATCAACAATAGCTTGCGTTTCTCCAACGTTATGTACATAAGTATAAGCACAATCGTAATTATCCATGAAATATTTCATTCTTCTTGCTAACTCAGTTAAATCTTTTTCCATATATACACCATCCCTTACATAGATAATCTATATTTTATATCCTTCTTTTCATTTTTTCTATCTAATTCATCATTAACAAATTTCATATGCCATAAGAATTTTTGTTTTAATCTTTCATTATATGTGTATCCAACTTCCTTCTTCATAATTTCGAATCCTTGCATCAGCATTCGTCCACAAAAATGACAATCCGCTAAATAATTAAGATAATATAATCCATCAAAATCCAGCCTCAAGTATTCTTGCAAATCTTGAACACTCGAAATCTCATTGACAACATCTTCATCAATAATCACCCTCGGATAATTTGCAACTTTATCTTCTAATTCGTATGCTGTTAATAGTGCCTTTCCCCATACCATAACCTCATCAATATAGAGCTGACCTATTGCTACTCCGCCTCTTAACATCCAACCTACACTATCACTGGCTGCCAATTCTTGGAAGTGTCCTGTGCACCTAAGTAAACTTTTTATATCTTTTTTCCTCTGCTCTAAATCACTTGAAATCTTTTTTGCAATAATAATATTATCTGAGAAAATTTTAAACCTAATATCCTTATTTTCTTCAATCTGAATCTCTTTCATAATGCTCATACTGAATGTATATAAGTTATGCAATTTATTCATTGATAGTTCATCTTGGCTATAATCTTTAATGCGATTTGTTACACCTAATAAATCTAAATATGCAACAATATATTCTTCTGTTTCTCTGTCATAAGCATCTGCATTTTGATTAACAAACATCATTTTTTCTCCAATCATTATAAATATTCTTTGATATTGTACCATAAAAATAATTAACTTTTATTATTCCTCGTAGTTAATTCAAATACCCTCTACACAATTCCCTTCACCTTTTAGTCATAGTCCCCAAAAGGAAACGGCAACTACAAATCTTTCAGCTTATACCGGTCCTAATCTTACTTATGTTTATCGTTTACCTCTTGGATGCTCGTCTATAATTTTTTGTTCTTCTTCATCCCACTTCTTTTCATACTCATCCTTGTATTTGAAATTTCCTCCACTTGCATATTTACGCATAACAGCTACTTCAAACAATCCATCCCAACGTACATGAATATGTTCAAAATGATGATAATTAAATTCATCTGTACATTTAGCCAATGTTACTGTTGTATTTCCTGCCTTTAACATACAGTATGGATACTGACACTCTAATACAATATTGTTTTGTTCAATTTTATCAGAGCTTTTATCCCAACATAATAACAAAAATTGTACACTATTAAATTTAAACAGATATGAAACCCTCAAATCTGGAAATTTTTCCTTCTCTACATTCTCATTCAAGTATATTTGTCCTGTTTCGTAATCTACATTCCTCACTGTGCTATTCGCATACAAAATAGGGTCTTTACACCAACGTAACTTTAAATTTCCAAACACAGCATCTGGAACAGGCGAAATATTAACTGCCAATACTGTCACATTTTCTTTGGGTATATTATCTTCTATATCCATTAGATAGTGAATAATTTCTTGTTCAAAAAAAGAAGTGTCCCATTTGTGCGATCTCAAATCATTATATGCATACTTTAAAAGCATCTTTTGTATCATCACATAATCACTTAAATGAAAAACTAAATTCCAGCTGTGGATTATCCGGTGGTCCAAAACCGGAATTTAGTTTTTCATTTAAGTTTTTTCTACTACCCATGGCTATATTTTAGCACATATAGCGCTAAAAATAAACATATGTTTTCCTTTGGGTAAAAAATTTGCGCGTCTAACTCATCAGGCTAAAGTAACGAGAATGCGACGCGCAATTATTCAAAAATCAAATAGACTTTCCAAAGCTTCATCTTTAGAAGTATAGTAACAATATTTTTCCTTAAAATCAATAATAATACTTCATCTTTAGAAACTTTTGAGAATCAGAATGATTATTTATTGGGATAAAAAACGAACAGCAAAAACAGAATAGAACAACGGGTAAAAGAATTACGAAAGGCTCATAATCTTACTCAGAAAACACTCGCTGCCAAATTACAACTTGCAGGATATGATTTTAATGATCTGGCAATCCTGCGAATTGAACAAGGCACACGTTTCGTTCCCGACTACGAAGTTGTCGCACTGGCCGAAGTATTTAATGTTTCCTGCGAATATCTTCTTGGTCTGACGGACGCTCCTGCAAAATAATTCAATTGTATTGCTGCCCATTCTATGCTAAACTATGGATAGATACTTCTGAACAACATACACTATTTATAAACCGTATGATTGGAGTGATTTCATGGAATTAACAAAAAAAGTCCCTACAACCGATAAAAACCAGGAAAACAATCATCTTCTCCGCATGTTAGACCGGGGAATTGATGATATGGAAGCTGGTCGTGAATTGCCACTGGAAGATGCTTTTCGCAAAATCACAGAATTAAGGGATGCACGAAGAAATGCAAGAATATAAAATTATTTTAACCTGGGAAGCAATTTACGATGTCACAGACATTGCAGATTATATTGAAGAAGAATTCGGCCAGCAACGTGCTGACCGTTTTCAATCTGATCTGAAAGAACAAATGCAGAATTTAAGCCAGTTCAGTACTGCCTTTCCCCGAACTCAAATTCTGTACAGAGGATATTCCATACATAAAAGATCTTTCCGCCATCTATTATTTTTTATATTATAATGGAAGAAACAAAAGAAATTCATACTCTCCGAGTGCTGCGTCATGAACGAGATTGGGAAAATATCCTGTTGCAAAGATCAACTTATACATATCCAGAATAAGTACCTGGGAGCCGATTAGCGATTTTTCTGAAAGGCTTCCTTTTTTATTACTTCCCACTGTCAATTAAATCATAACTCATATCCAGAAAATCCAGCGTCTTAGCTTCACTGACAGAATCATCCAGAAGAATCGTAATCCAGTGTTGCTTATTCATATGATACCCCGGTAAAAATCCATACGTTTGAATAATCATCCCAACCAGATCAGGATCACATTTTACATCCAGGATGTCAATGTTTCCATCTTCTTCTAATCCCAGTATTTTCTTTTCCACTGCCATAATTATAGCATACCATTTTCCATTTTTATGTCGAAGCACCGCAGAATCAGGATCTTTTTTCCATAAATATTCCGGTTCCGTTCCATATTGCTCTTTCACATATTGAAAAATTTCCTCACGTTTCAAATTTATCCCTCACTCACGATTTCTTGCTCTGATTATACGCTATCAGGATTATATTCTCAACCACTTCTCACAGTTCCATTTATGTTTTATAGCTTTTGCATAGCCTGCTTTGCAGGCTACACCCCAAAAGAAGCAAGCACTGCCAGTGTCATGACAACTGGCTCATTTTGTCAAATTCCCTTTCCGGTTCATTCTACCAAAATGTATCAGGGAGTATCCCTGGCCCTCTCATATTTTATAATTTCTTAATTTGACGCTTTCACCCAGTCCTGTTAAAATAACTTACAGATACATCTGTCCAAACCAACATAAAACCAAGTACCATAACTGTCATAACCGAACTGGTTAGACAGTTTTTTTGTACTCTTTTTTATAGAAAAAAACGAATTGGAGGATTTCAATGAGCAAACGTACCAGAATTCATCCCGTACAATTTTATTTGAATGATGACGAACAATACATTTTAGAAGAAAAATATCGTCTTTCCAGGATGAAAAGCAAATCTGCCTTTCTACGGAAAATGATCTTATATGGATTTGTATATGAAGTAGACTACTCTCATATCCGAAAAATGAATACCCTGCTGGGCAATATCAGCAGCAATTTGAATCAGATCACCCATCGTATAAACAGTACCAATACAGTTTATCCAAAGGACCTGGACGATATAAAGGAGTTAATGGAAAAAATATGGCAGTTACAAAAATCCATGGTATCAAAACAACCGTTGATAAAGCAATAGAATACATCTGCAATCCAGATAAAACTGACCAGAATCTATATATTTCTTCCTTTGCCTGCTCTCCCGAAACAGCCGTTCTTGACTTTAAATACACTTTGGATCATACACATGACTGCAGAGATCCGCACAATACAAATAAGGCATTTCATCTGATTCAGGCATTTTCCCCTGGTGAAGTTTCCTATGAAGAAGCCCATCAAATTGGCAAAGAACTTGCGGATCGCTTACTGGAGGGAAAATACTCCTATGTTCTGACAACACACACTGATAAAGGTCATGTACATAACCATTTGATTTTCTGTTCTGCAGATAATATCACTTTTTCTCATTATCATGACTGTAAAAAGAATTACTGGAAAATACGAAATCTCAGCGACACTTTATGCCAGGAACATAACCTGTCCACAATTATGCCAGATGGTAAAAAAGGAATGAAATACAATGAATGGGCTGCAAATAAATCTGAATCCAGTAAAAAAGCGCAGCTGCGAAAAGATATCAACCAGACAATCCGAATCGTTTCCACTTACTCAGAATTTCTTGCATTTATGGAAGCTAAAGGATATGAAATAAAAAACGCAGAATTTGGCGAAAACAGCAGGAAATACATTACCTTTCGTTCTCCCGATATGTCCCGTCCAGTGCGTGGAAGTGCTAAATCTTTAGGAAAAAATTTTACTAAGGAACGTATCAAAGAACGTATTGAGAATAAACTCCAGAGAACTGCCATTTCTTCTGTTCGCAAGAAGTTAATAGACACCAACGCACCCAATATAACAGGAAACATCGGCCTTCAGAAATGGGCAAATAAGGAAAATTTAAAGATTGTTTCTACTACATATGGCCAGATGCTTACACATAATCTACATAATTTTTCAGAACTTGAAAGCCGCATAACCTTGTTACATATGCAACAAAAAGAGGTAAATACCACTGTCGTCTCTCTTGAATCACAGATCCGACATCTTCGAGAACTGCTAAAATACGCTGAACAATATCAGAAAAATAAAATTTATAACGACCATTATAAAAGCTCAAAAGATTCGGATCGTTATTTCCGTAAATATGAATCTCAAATTATCCTTTTCGCTGGTGCCGAGCATATTTTACAGGAAAATGGTATAGACCTGAAACAGCTCAATACCAATAAGTTACAGGCTCAAATTTCAGAGCTTATTTCCAGAAAGAAGTCAATAAATACTCAATATGTTTCCTTTCGGAAAGAAATGAAAGAGTTGGAATTGATACATCAAAACTTGTCCAAGTATCTAAAACCGGATGATCCTGAAATAGAAAAATCTTCCCATAACAAACTTCCTTCTTTGTAAAACCATAATAATAGGCAGCGATTTCACTCGCTGCCTAAATTCCCGTTAAACCGATATCCTACACCTCGTACTGTTTGTATATATAATGGTTGTCCAGGATCATCTTCTATTTTTTCTCTGATATTGCAGATATGTCGCATAACCACATTATAATCACCGGAATAAGGTTCATTCCATACCAGATCATAAACCATTTCTTTTCCAAATATTCTACCTGGACTTTTCGCTAAAAGAAGTAAAATATCATATTCATATTTTGAAAGATGAACATCACTATCATTCTTTTTAACAATTCGTTCCTGTAGATATATTTTTAATTCTCCAAACCTTATAATTTCCGGTATGAATTGGTTTTTATGTTCCCAGCTAGTCAATATGTTTTCACTTATGCTTCCATTAGCATCTGTGATTCTCTCAATAATTTCTATCTTTTTCACCTTTATTGCCTCTACATTATTAATTTTATATTCTATATATCATCTGCCATTTGACTTTTTTCTTCTACAAGTAATATAATATATTTATTACATATGTAGGATTTAGCAGGAGGATTTTATTATGTCACTACCCCAAATTTCAGAAGCCGAATTTGAAGTTATGAAAATTGTATGGAAATATGCTCCCATCAATACAAATGAAATTACAGAAAAACTTACTCTAACTACCAGCTGGAGTCCAAAAACAATTCAAACTCTTATCAAGAGACTTGTTTCCAAAAAAGCTCTTTCCTACGAAAAACAAAGCCGGGTATTTGTCTATACTCCATTAGTCCAAGAAGATGAATATATACGCCAGGAAAGCAATTCTTTTTTAAAGCGATATTATAATGGAAATCTTTCTTCTATGCTGGCTTCTTACCTTGAAGACGATAAGCTCTCTTCAACAGAAATTGATAACTTACGCCATTTATTATCAAAACATCAGAAATAGGAGGTTTTGAATGAGCAACTGGATTATCCACTTTTTAATCAGTAATATCTTCATATGTATTTTTACACTTGTAATAATCGGAACAAAAAAACTTCTGAAAAAATATTTATCTGCGGCTACACAGTACCATCTCTGTTTTCTTTTATTTTTACTACTTGCCGTGCCATTTTTCCTGTACAGATTCATGGCTCACAACTTTTTCATGGTTACATTTTTTCAAACTGACTCAGGACTTAACTCTGGTACCGACACGCTATCCGAACTTACCAGTAATACACAAAATATTTTGTTAAACCAGGTGAATGATTTTTCAGTTTCCATCAGTAGTCAATTTTCTGGAGGCTTGAATACCATACTCTTTCTAATATGGATAACGGGTGTTATGATTATGTCAGTCCTCACCCTTCATTCATTAAACTATGTACGTTCCATAAAAAGATCTGCTCTCCCGCTTCAAAATCAGCAGGTAAAAACTATTTATTACAATTGTTTAAAGGAACTTAAAATCTCTCACCCAGTATCAGTCTACAGTACTGCATTTTTAAAATCACCAGTTTTAATCGGAATAATACATCCCAGAATTTACATTCCCATCCATTTAATTTCCGAACTGAATCCTGATGATATGCGTTTTATGCTGCTACACGAATTACAGCATTACCGTCACAAAGATACATTTATTGGCTTCCTCATGGTCATAAGTAATATACTCTACTGGTTTAACCCTTTTGTTTGGTACACTTTAAAAGAAATTCTCTGTGACCGTGAAATAGCCTGTGATTCTGCTGTATTGCAGATGATTTCTGCTGATGAATACCAAGCTTATGGAACTACACTGATTAATTTTGCAGAAAAAATATCCTCTTTTTCCTCTCCACTGGCAGTTGGAATGTCCGGAAATTTCAGGCAGATGAAACGACGTATTCTCAACATCGCCGTTTTTAGGAAAGAAACTCTTTATCAAAAATGAGAGCATTGATAATTTATCTGGTCATTAGTGCTGTTTTTATTGGATGTACACCCATTTTATCCATTGATGCCTCTACTCAAAGCGTATATCATTTTAGTAATACAGACAAAAATATCTCCCTGTTAGATATATCCGAAACATTTGGAACATATGATGGATCATTTGTTTTGTATGACAATAATTTGGATTCCTGGAAAATATACGATCTTGAAGAAGCCACCAAACGTATTCCGCCAGAGTCTACCTACAAAATATACGATGCATTATTAGGGTTGGAATCCGGAATCATCACACCAGAACACTCTTCCATGACATGGAATGGTGATGCCTTTCCTTTTCCATCCTGGGAAGCTGATCAGGATTTAAACTCTGCTATGCAAAATTCCGTTAACTGGTATTTCCAGGCAATTGATTCGCAGCTCGGAATTAACAGAGTCCAGGAATTTTTGAATAAAATAGAATATGGAAACCAGACAACCAGTTCAAATCTGGATTTATACTGGTCCGATTTTTCATTAAAAATCTCGCCTTTAGAGCAAGTAACATTATTGAAAAAATTTAACACAAATGAATTCCATCTAAATTCCCAAAATGTATTTTCTGTTAAAAATGCTATAAAAATTGCCAGTACACCTAATGGTAATTTCTACGGAAAAACTGGAACCGGTCGTGTCAACGGACAGGATATCAACGGCTGGTTTATCGGATATGTAGAAACTTCCGATAACAGCTATTATTTTGCAACCAATATCCAAAGTGATTCTAATGCAACTGGCAAAAAAGCATTTGAAATCACTTCTGATATCTTAAAAAAATTACATATATGGAATTAACAAATATGAAAGGGCTGATAGTTGTTATCAGTTCTTTCTTTTTATTCTATATTGATATTTGGGAACTTCTTTCGTACCATTATTCAGAATTTTATTCCCCATATATTTAAAACTCTTATCATCGTTGAACTTAACAGTCAGCTCACTTGTAATAACGGTATCATTACATATAAATGTATCACATACAGCATCAACAACCAGCACATTGTTTCCCTCTCCGATATCTCTTATTTCAACGACCTCCGGTAAAGATGTTCCAAAATAAGTAGGGCTATAATTTAAACAACCTAATCGTTCCCAGTCATAAGTTTGATGTTCCGAATCAAATACTGCCCATTTTTTAATTTGCTCCGCTGTTATCGGCAAAAACTCCATTATCAGATTTTCAAACTCTTCTGCCGGAATTCCACTTGAGTTACCTGAAAACTCATATCTCTCCCCGTATTTCATTCGATATAAATATTCATATAAACCATTATAATCTAACCCTTCCATATCAGATCTATCCCAATCAGAACATAAAAGATTATTCCCCTGATATCCAAGCAAATACACACACCTCTTTGAAACTTCCCTGCATTCATCACTTAAAGGTTTAATTCTTATCATAGAACTGCCATCAACCGCTTCTGATACTTCCGGATATTTTGGAACACATAGCGTATAACCAAACCAGCCTTTTTCTGTATATTTCCATTCTTCTATCCTTGTATACGAAACATATACAATAGATGGATTGTCGTTCATACCCCAAACAACTTTCGCAGCCAACAAATACATATCTGTCCCATCATAATTGAATTTGAGTCTTTCTATCCCACCATCCCTGTTAATCCTATATAAGACGATATCTCCTGGCAGATCCTGTTCTGCCCTGAAAAGAAATTCTTCCATTTTAGAATAATTAGCCATATTTGAATACGGCGCTGATGTAATAACAGGGACATTTTTTTCCTTTAATACTTCCTGCATTTTTTCCATTACTGTCTCAGAAACTACTACATTCGATGAAGTTCCTTTATCCGCCTTTTGATAAATGGCTTTCATCTGATTCATAACATTCTTACAATCTTCAATAGCTTCTTCTTTCACGACTTCATCTACTGGCAAATCATATCCTCTTTCTTGTACAGCATAATTCGCAGTTTCCTGTGAAATATATTCTAAATCAGCCCCTTTACATTTTGTATTTCCTATGAAAAAGCATCCCAAAATAAATAAAACACTCACCATCTTTTTCAGTTTTCTTTTTGTACTCATATCAATTATCTCCATAACATTCCTCCCACTTTTCGTCTAATAATCTTTCCGTATACCAGGTAACCTCTATTTCTGACCTTGATACATAATTGGATACATATTGAAATCTATCTTTATCTAACAGCCGAATGGTTACGCTATGACAAAACGCCTGATCTAATTCTTTTTGTGGCCATACCGCATTTACTTCCAGTGTTATTGTTCCATCTTGATTTTCTATGTAGAAACAACTTCCGGATATGGAATATATGGTGTGGGAGCAAAATCATATACGATTCCTCTGGTTCGATACCGATATGTCTGTGTTTCCGTGTGAAATACCGTTCCTGTCTGCAGTATCTCTGCGCTTATATTAAAATATTTTTGAAATATCGCTTCAAATGATTCTTTTGGGATTTCATAAGTCTTTCCTTCCTTAAATTCATCGGTTTTTTCTTCCATTGAAAGTAAACGGTCAAAAACATCATAAAAAATTTATTCCATCATAATTTTTTTCACTCCAATTAGAAGTAAACAATTTATTAAGTGTATATCCAAAAGGAAGTATATATTTTCGATTCAACTCCCGACATTTTTTATTTAACGGTGCTACCCGAAAGTCCCGATATCCAGACGGTCCATCATATCCTGCCGGATGATATTCTTCTATAAAGAAATACCCGTTTTCTGTATATTTCCATGAATTAGCTCTAAACTCATGATAATATGTTTCCTGCCAAGTGTCCTCTTTCCATTTAAAAGAGCTTACTTCAACGTCTATTTTCCCCTGTTTGGTTTTCAGATCATACCGGATAAAATGATCCCCTGCTATAACTTGAAATATAGTAGTTTTTCCATTCTTCTCTTTTTCTGCTTTTTTCAAAAAATCATCTACTTTAATACTTTGAACCATATCCAGCTGATTGTAGGAATCAATTACTGCATATCCATATTTTCCAAAATAATCCATACTTTTTTGTATTGTACTCAGCTCATATAGTGCATTTTCTTTCACAGCATTCTCATATATGCTCTGATAGCCTTCTGCTAGCATTTCACACTCTCTGTAAATTTTTTCTTTCGTATCTTCAATTGTCTTTTTCTGCTCTTTCTTTATGCCACATCCACTACAGACAGCAAGAAAAAATAACTCCCACAAATATTTTCCAAATTTTTTTCATATCATTTTCCTCTTACATTTGTAATATTTAAAGGTAAAAATTATTCATTACCAAGATATTCATCCAGTATCGCCTTATCCTTTTCCACCACATAACCGCTTCCTCCAATATCTTTCACATTCTCTACCATACTGATGAGCAAAATAGGATTCTCTGTATCTCTATCTGTAGTAAAAACTGTAAACCAGCCAATTTCTGTTCCAGATGTATCTTCTTTTGTAGCTTTCAGTTCCGCTGTTCCGGTTTTTCCTGCTAATCTAATGTCTTCCCGGCATGCTCCATAACCAGTTCCTTCCGGGTTATTCACTACACCCTCTAACCCCTCCATAACCTCCGAAACAATTTGTGGTGAAAAAGCATCTTTTATCCAGATTTCACTGGAAGTGCTTCCACCATCCGCGTGAAGATATGGCTTTATCATATTTCCATCATTTAGAAAAGCCGTATAAATGCTTGCAAGATGCAAAGGATTTACCAGAATCTGTCCCTGTCCATACCCACTGTCAGCAAGCTGGATTTCTGTTTCTATCTTGTCCATATTAGAATATTGGGACTCTGACATTTTAATATCAAATGGAAGTTCCTGATTAAATCCTATTTGATTTAGAGACTGCATCAGTTGATCCGCACCAATTTTTAATGCTGCTTTTGCAAAATAAATATTATCTGAATAAATAAGCGCATTTTTCAAGATCACAGGTTCATAATCATGAAGTGTAGTCACTGTATAATCTCCCCACGAGGAATCTTTCTGCCATGCCAGACCCTCATTTCCAAAATCGTCATTTGCAGTAAATGCCCCCACTTTTAATCCAATTGCAGCAATTACAGGTTTAAAGTTGAGCCTGGACACCATGTCTGGCGAAAGCGGTTGTATAAAGGCCTGTCTTCATTTTCATTTAATGCACTCCACTGGCTATTGTCCATTCCACGTACAAAATCATTATTATCATAAGATGGCGTACTTACCAACGCCAGTACTTCCCCTGTATAAGGATTCAAGGCTACAGAACATCCTCTGTCTTCTTTAAATTGTTCATAAAGAGTACTTTGAAGATCGCCATCAATCGTAGTATGGATATCTTCTCCATCTTTTTTAGGCTCATATGCAATGACACTTTTTTTATTTCCATTTGCATCTACAATACAGATCTCACACCCATCTGTCCCTTTTAGTTCTTTTTCATAAAGCGTTTCCAGTCCCGTCTTTCCAATCACACTGTTTGTACGATACCCTTCCCCTTTATGTTCCTGCAAATCCTCGGCTGTAACCGCCTGTACATACCCTACCAGATGAGAGGCAGCTTCTTTTAGATAATAAGTTCGTACTTTTACATCAGATAACATAATACCTGGAATCTTCAATAATGTGTCCTGCTTTTCTTTTTCTTCCAGAACAGTTTCATCCGGATTCACTGTCAGAAGATCGACCTCTTGTATTTTAGGAATTGTTGCTACTGGTACAAAAGAATCTGCTTTTACCCAATCGGCTTTTAACTTATCCTCAATTTCGTCTGCTCCAATTCCAAGATACTCTGCCAGTTTTTTTATTGTATCTTCCCTGTTCTCCATTCTGCCCGGAACAATTCCTACCGAAGATGCAGTTCCCTCTCCAGCCAGCTGGCGACCATTTCTGTCTAAAATATTTCCTCTTTTTGCCTCTTCTGACGTTACCTGAACTTTATCCGTTGCAGATAACTCTGGAAAAATCAACTGATCCTGCCAGATTAAATGATATCCTGTCCAGTTATGTGAAAATACCGCATTGTTGGTAAATTCTACATTTCCTGCAGCAGTCTGCATATTTGTTGTATAGGAAACTGCCGCATTTCCGTTTTCTTTCTTTTTGCTGTAATATCGGTTATGGACAGATCAGACATCTCAATGCCTTCATATATTTTAGAATTTCGTTCTATAAATTCTTCCTTACTGTTCATGCTGCTTTTTTTCTGATCCAGCATGGCATACATTTGCTCATATTCCCCTTTTTCAATATATTTCATATATTCCATTAGTCTTTTTTCAGGAACATTACGATTCATTATTGTTACAATACCGATTCCACCACCAATCAATATACCGCTAAATAAAACTATTTTTGTGATAGTCTTCGTGTGTTTTTTTTCTTTTC
>ENA-OQJH01000589-OQJH01000589.1-human-gut-metagenome-genome-assembly--contig:-NODE-589-length-19045-cov-7.184375_pt1 | contig 19045 bp, 28 predicted proteins | sample MGYA00242597_ERZ504763 | MGnify/ENA primary metagenome ERZ504763 (study PRJEB26092, sample SAMD00036359) | human gut metagenome | host: Homo sapiens | study: EMG produced TPA metagenomics assembly of...
GCTCCGCTGCTTTCCAGAGCTTGAAGCCTGTCTATGACGGCTTGCAGAAAATCAAGTTTGAGAAGCCCAGAGCCAAGTACAAGGCAGAGCATGAAGCGGAACTGAAACAGTTCTACGCCGCCAGACGAAAGCTGACCGGGGAGTTCCCAGACGGCAAGGTGGATATGAAAAAGCTGTCCGACGAGTATGACGAGCTGGAACAGGCGCACAACACCACCTATGGCGAGTTTAAGACCGTCAGAGACGATTTACACCGCCTTTGGAAGGTCAAGTCATGTGTAGATACTGCCGCCCGATTTAACGAGCGTACAGAGGAACAAAAGCTCCAAAATCGACCCCAAACACGACAGAAAAAGGAGGAACTATCCCGATGAATTATACCCAAGCGCAGATTGACCGGGCAAATGCCGTCAGTCTGGAAGATTTTCTCCGCACACAGGGAGAGACACTGATAAAAAGCGGACGAGAATACCGCTGGAAAGAACATGACAGTCTGACCGTCCGGGGAAACAAGTGGTTTCGCCACAGCCAGAGCAAGGGCGGCTATCCCATTGATTTTGTCATAGAGTTTTACGGCAAGTCCTTTCCCGAAAGCTGACAATTATCCAGGGTAATCCCGGCGAGGGCAAGACCTACTTTGCCATGCGCCTTGCGGCGGCTTGCACCAATCGAAAGCCTTTGCCCGGTATGGAGACACTTGAACCTTTCAATATCATCTATCAGACCGCCGAGGACGGTCTGGGCGATACGGTCAAGCCCCGATTGATGGAAGCAGACGTAGCCCTTGCGCTGTAATTCTTTTTCAAGTTTTCTGCGTTCTTTCTCAGAATCCTTAAGTTCGCGGTTAAGCCGGGAAGCTTCTTTAGCGATGCCACCATTGGCATTCATGCAGGCATCTTTCCAGGCTTTGATCTGCTCGATATAAAGACCTTTTTTACGGGCATACTCGGCAAGTTCCGTTTCATTCATACCTGCTGTTTCAACAACAACTAAAAATTTATCCTGTGTACTCCAGTCATCAGGAACAGCATCCGTACCAGGAGCAGCATAGCCTTCCTTTCTGGCTTTATCCCGCCAGTTACGAAGTGTCTGTTCAGAGATTCCTTCTTCTCTGGATATCTTGGTAATAGATTCATTGTTTGGTGGAAGCATCCTCCTGAGGAGTGCATCCTTTAATTCTGGACTATCCTTTCGACATTTGCCCTGTCTCTTTTTTTGCCAATACCATAGACAGTTTTCTTTCATTTGCTGTTGTCTCCAATCTCCATACACTGATATGGATAAAGCCTGCCAAGTATCATGCTGATACAGCACCCGGCAGTGCTTTCTGAAAATATGGTTTCTCTGTACTTTTTCTTATCACCCCAGAGATGTAGGATTTCTCACAGGCGGCAGTGTGCTTCACTGCTCCATTGGAAGTTGTCACTCTGTCAGTCGATTCTCCTCGCCCCAGACACAGAGCTGATCCAGCACAGTCATCAGCGTTTTTCCTCGTTCCGAAAGCGTATATTCCACCTTCGGCGGAATCTGCGGATACTCGGTGCGGACGATCAGTTTATCCGCTTCCAGCTCCTTGACAGTCTACATCTGCATTTTTAAAAATATGCGTTTCAAGATTTTTTGAAAGTAAGCGCAAAATAATTCGACGGATTGTGTTGCCCTAAAAATCAATTCATAATAATCATTAGAGAATGCAAGCATTTCACTTCATTTTCTCTTGCTTGAAATGATAGATGCGAGCATTTTACTCTATTCAAGTTATCCCTGTGTGTTAGGATAGTTGTCAGTGAAAGATAATTACTTTTGTGGTAGTATGTAGCTATCACAGGAAGGGAGCTTTCGCTATGAACTATGACGAAGAAGGCGATGGATCAACTGATTACAAGGAAGGAAGCAGCCAGTATACTGGGAATCAGCGTAAAAACACTGGATGCTGTAAGAACAGACGGTTTGATCTCCTATGTTCAGTATGTGGAAAACGGCTGCTGATGCAGTCAGCACAGATTAGGATGACAACGCTGATTGACTATACATCAAAAGTGAAGAACTTGGCTTTGTTGGCAGTAGTCTACCAGAATTTTTCATTACAGTGTTTTGCTAAAGGAATCCGATGGAGCTATACCCTGGATTTTTCTGTATTCTCTGGGTGACATTTTGACTATAGACTGAAAAGCGCTTGAAAATTTCCCCTGGGTTTGGTAGCCTACCTGGGAAGCAATATCCGCGATAGTGTCATTTGTTTCCCGTAATAATTTCATAGCCTGACGCACTCGAAATTCCTTCATATAGGTGGCGATAGGCTGGCCGTAGACTGCCTTGAATATCTCCTTTAGAGTGGAGGTATTTATCAAATACTGTTTGGAAAGTTCTGCGATCGTAAATCGTTGATCCAAGTGCTCTGTCAACTGTTGATGAATTTCTTTTATCAATTCGGTTTGCTGGGAGAAGTATTGAGTCAATTCTTTATGCTCCGATTTCATGTTGCTCAAATAAATCAAAATTTCCAGCACCTTTAATTTCAAGAGGGAAATTCGAACGGATACAGGAGCAGAAAAGAGTGGGGCAAAAATGTGCTCTAAATCGGAACAGGACGGGATTGCGGATGGTTTTCCGGAGCAAAATCGATCCCGTAACTGGTCTGCCTCCACACCGGCATTCTTTAAAACTTCCGGGCAAATGGAAGAGAGCTGTTTCAGATCCACGGAAATGGAAATTCCCTCTGAATATCCTAGGGGAAACATCATGGCGGAATCCGCGCAGCAGGCCATACTGTGTGCTGTCACATCACCTGTACCTAAATAGACGGCAGTACCGTCTTGCATATTCCAACCCACGCGACCACTGCGACAATAGTAAATTTCTAAAACAGAATCCGAAGCATCATGCTGAAACTTGATCTCTGAAGCAAGAAAAACATTGAAGGATACCTCTATTCCAGGAAAAGTTTCATATGCCTCCATACCCCCTTTTCCAGCGGTAACCGCTCGAAACTGTTCTCCAAAGAGTGTGGTACCCGTTCCGCCAGCACGGCAATGCTTCAAGGCGAGTGTGCCGTTTGGAATCTTTTGAAATTTTTGAGCGATAACTTTGGATTCTTCTTTTTTCATGGCGTTCCTTTTTGTTTTTCTACTTGCGACGGACAGGCGATTTTTACAAGCCACTCAATCATGTGATGGAAATTTCGGGCCTGCTCGGTATCGGCCGCTTTATAATAGACCTCTTTTCCGTCCCGGCGGCTAACGATCAGACCTGCTGATTTCAACTGCTTGAGATGGTGAGAAACTGCAGGACTGCTCATATTTACCATGGCTGAAAGATTGATAACACATTCCTCACAGTGGCAAAGCAACCAAAAAATGCGAATACGGCTGCCATCCCCCAGCTGCTTGAAAATATCAGCTACGGTTTGAAAGTTTTCTACGCTGGGCATATGTTCCAGTTCCTGCTCGATAGTTTGTCCGTGGTCGTGTGGTAAGGGGTTCTGAATCATTTAGCACTCCTCCTTAAAGTCTATCTTACCATAGGCTGAAGGAAAAAGAAACTTTACTTCTGAAATATTTCTGGTTCAGGACCAGCGTCATGGGTGTAATCCAAGATACGGACACCATCACCTATCTCTTTCTGCACCAGCTCCCGCATACGTTTGGCAAAAGGACAGGGGTAACCAATGGGAGTCATGTGATATTGTTCCAGCACATCTTTCAACGTGATTCCTTGCATTCTTTGTTCCGCTGTTTTTTGAATGTCCAAGTAAAAATCCCGCAGCACCAGTTGAATATTTACACTCACGCCACAGGCAGGATTGGTGTGGATGTCTGATGGAGCAGGGGCTTGTTGCCTCTACTGCCCGATAGGCATCCAGCAGAGTGATTTTCTCCGGCTCACGAGCCAGAGCAGGTCGGGGATGTCCCTTCACGCTGACCAGCAGTCCTCCCTTCCGCAGGGCGGACATGAGCTGGCGCACATAGGCAGGATTCGTCTGAATGCTCTCTGCCAGCTTGTTACTGGTCAGGTCGCAGTTTGGGTACAGAGCGATAAAAGCCAGAATATGAACAGCATCGCTAAGGCGGGTAGAATATTTCATAGCCTGATCTCCTTTTTTACTTTGATGTTATTTTTATTATAACAACATATTGACAGTGACGCAAGAGGATGCTAAAATAATTTGAAGTAAGAATAAAAATAACACCCACTTGAAAGGAATGGTGACAATGAACTTCTATGATGATCTGGTCATGCAGACCCAGATGAATTATTCCAGGCACTATCATATCTATGCTTCCGGCGGTACGCCTTATCAGCTGACTGACAAAAAGCCGCTGCCGTATAGCGAACAGATCCATCGTTTGGTACAGGAGGTAAAGGAAGCTGACTGTGTGGTAGTGGGCGGAGCCTCCGGCCTGTCCGCTGCCGGTGGTGGAGATTTTTACTACGAGGACAACGACTCTTACCGCAAATACTTCCGCCCTTTTGCCGAGAAGTACCACTTCAAAGGTGCTTTTGCAGGGATGATGCACCCCTGGAAGACAAGGGAAGAGTATTGGGGGTATCTCGCCACATTCCTTCACACCACCCAGACCGCACCTGTGCGTCATTCCTATTTGGATTTAGACGCTTTGCTGAAAGGCAAGGACTTCTTCATCCTCACCACGAACCAGGATACCCAGTTTGTCAAACTCTACCCGGAGGAGAAGGTGGCAGAGATTCAGGGGGATCACCGCTTCTTCCAGTGTGCCGCCTGTTGTACCGATGACACTTGGGATGCGGTAAAGCCGGTGGCTGATATGGTAGCCGCTATGGGGAGTGACACGAAGATTCCCACGGATCTCATTCCCCGATGCCCCCACTGCGGCGGCGAGGCATTCCCTTGGGTGCGAGGATATGGGAATTTTCTGCAAGGAAAGAAATACGAAGAACAGTACGAAAAAATTTCTCGCTATGTGCTGGAACACAAAGACAGCAAAATTTTGTTCCTGGAGCTGGGCGTGGGCCGAATGACTCCCATGTTTATCCAAGAACCTTTCTGGAACATGACCCTCAGCTTTCCCCATGCTCGATATATTGCTGTCAACAACAAGTATAACTTCCTGCCCAAGCAGTTGGAGGACAAGGGCATGACCATTGTGGCCGACATTGCTCAAGTGCTACGGGATGCACGGGATACCATGGACAGCGGAGATAACGATCGATGAGGGGTGGAAACCAAGCGACGCTTCAGGAACTTGCTGAGCGTATTGATCAAGCAGATGCCGTTGTGATCGGAGGCGGCTCCGGCCTGTCAAGCGCGGCTGGATACGACCACTACCATTGGTCCCCGGCACTTTCGGAGGCATTGGCTCCCTTTCGCGAACAGTATGGCTTTACCTCTCCGCTGGCTGGATTCTACCATTGCTTTTCCAGCTATGGGGAACAGTGGGGGTATTACAGTCAATATATCCGCTTCATGTGGGAAGCCCCTACTGGGCAGCCCTATCTGGACCTGCAGGCGCTTGTTGCGGACAAACCTGCTTTTGTTCTGACCACCAATGTGGATCAGCAGTTTTTTCGAGTATTTCCCCAGAAACAAATTTGCGCTTTCAGGGAGAATTTAGCTACTGCCAATGCAGTCAGCTGCCGGGATGATATTGGGGAAAACCGCGAACTGGTGAAGGAACTGACTGGTTGCCTGGCAGGTGTTCGCCTGCCGGAGGAGGCTGTTCCTCGTTGCCCGGATTGCGGGCGGGTGCTGGTGCCCTGGGTACGAGATGATACCTTTCTGGAGGGAACCTTCTGGCAGGATAGTCTGCATCGCTACCATAGATTCCTGCGACACTGGATAATGGATCAGTCCGACAAAAAAGTCCTGCTGTTGGAACTTGGCGTGGGTGAGATGACACCCAGTATCATCAAATTGCCCTTCTGGGAACTTACTGCCAAAAACGAAAACGTCTTTTATGCATGTCTTAATCGAGAGGCAGCTCATAGGCCAGAGCATCTGCGGGGACGCAGCCTGTATCTGCAAGGAGATTTGGCGGAAACTCTGGCTGCCCTCCGGCAGGAGCGATCCATCGCAGCAACCATAAAATAGAAAGGAGCGAACAAATATGGTTGATTGGAACCCTATTGCGAAAAAATTCAGAGAAGCGGACGCTATCCTGATCGGAGCCAGTAACGGCCTGTCCATCACCGAAGGACTGCATTTGTTTGCGGACAATGCGACTTTTGAAAGACTGTTTGGGGATTTCAAACAAAAATACGGCTTACGTTGTATTTTGCAGGGCATGATGGCCGGATGGCCCAGCGAGGAGGAAAAATGGGCCTTCTGGGCCCGGCTCATCCATCGTTACTGTGGGCAGTACCAGCCTACGCCGGTGATGAACGATTTGAAGGCCATTGTAGGAGAAAAAGATTACTTTGTCGTCACATCAAACGGAGAAGGTCACTTTGAACTGTGTGGCTTCGATCCGACGAAAATCTATGAGATTGAGGGCAACTGGATTACTATGCAGTGTGCCCGCCCCTGCCACGATACCCTCTATTCAAGTTTAGAGGTGGCCGAAAAATTATCGGCTGCCGAACAGGGCGGCCATGTGCTACAGAGTTGGTGCCGCGTTGTCCCAAGTGCGGAGGTCCCATGGACATCCACATGGCGCGGGTCAGAGAATGATCCCGGATACCTCTGCCCAGGCACGGTTCCAAAACTTTCTGAAAACCTACCACGGAAAGAAACTGGTGGTTCTGGAGCTGGGCATTGGCTGGCGCAATCAGCTGATCAAGGCCCCGATGATGCGCCTGGTGGCCGGCGAGCCAAACGCCACTTATGTGACCCTCAATCTTGGTGAGATCTACATTACGGACAATATCAAAGAAAAGTCCTTCGGTCTGGACGGGCGGCTGGATGAGCTGCTGCCTGCTCTCCGGGAGGCGTGCGAGGCATAACGATTTCGGAGCAAGTTCAAAATGACTATACGAATGCAGTGGACAGATGGAAAGATTCGATGCCATTGGGTGAGCCCGACTAATACCACTTATCTGCGATACCATGACGAGGAATGGGGCAGACCGGTCCACGATGACCAGTTGCTGTTTGAAATGTTGATTTTGGAGAATTTTCAGGCAGGCCTCACCTGGGAATGTGTCTTAAATAAACGAGAAGCATTTCGCCGTGCTTTTGCCGGGTTTGATTTACGGAAGGTGGCATCTTATAGCGAAGAAAAATTGACGGCTCTGCAAGCTGACTCTGGAATCATCCGTAACCGGCTGAAAATACGAGCTGCAGTGGTCAACGCACAAGCGTTTCAAAAGATACAGCAAGAGTGGGGCAGTTTTGACCGATACTTATGGCATTGGACAGATGAAAAGAGCATCCAAGAAGTAGACAAGGTCAGCTCACCATTATCGGATGCTATCTCAAAAGACTTGAAAAAGCGAGGCATGAAGTTTGTGGGGACCGTAATCATCTATGCCTATTTGCAGGCGGTGGGAGTTATCAACTCTCATGAATCAGGTTGCTTCCTGAATCCTTTGCAGCAGTAGAAAATGCAGAAAATAAAACGCCGGGAAGTTGACTCAAATCGTCAATGCCTCCCGGCTATTATCTTGCGGATTAGTATAGTTAGAATCATGGTATATATTTCATTCCCCATTGGGAAATGGCGTAAAAGACCGGCAACAGATCCCGTCCTTTCTCGGTGAGGAGTATTCCACTCGTAGGGGCATTTCATTATATTGGATGCGCTGGATCAATTCATCCGCTTCCAGCTCCTTCAGGGCGTTGGTCAGGGCTGTATTGGTGATGGGCTTGAGAACTTTTTTCAGTTCCCCAAACCGCATGGGACACTTGATGCATAGTTCATAGAGAATTTGGAGTTTCCATTTGCCCTGCAGCATTTGAACCACCGGTGTGACCGGGCAGTTCCATCATCGGTTAGAATGACACTGCCAACCTTTTCTTTGAATTCTTCATAAGTCATGATTGGATCTTTCCTCGTCTTTTGCAGTATACTTTTTGATACCAGGTACAAATAATTTGCGTACTTGAACAAAAATTGCTGTCAAGTATAATAAATATATCACTGGTTGGCCATGCAGTCAACGACTGAAATTTCTCAGAAAGGTCTGAATGATATGAAAGAACTGAACATTATGGAGGCTACTGTTCTGACCTCCCCCAATCCGCTGACATTGATCTGCTCTAAAAAGGAGGATGGTTCTACGAACCTGGCTCCCATTTGCTTTGTGTCTTACCTCTCCTTCAATCCGCCTATGGTGGGTTTCGCCACTGGCAAACAGTCCCACACCGGCAAGCGTGTGCGTGAGACCGGCAAAGTCATTGTCACTGTTCCCTGTGAGAGTCTGGCAGGCGCAGTAATGGCCTGCGGAGCATCTACCGGTGCCGAGACCGACAAGGTGGCCGCCAACAACATCGAGATGATGGCTGTGGATGGCAGTGATATCCAGATTCCGGTGGATACTCGTCTGGCGATGGTGGCCACCCTGCAGCAGTCGGTGGAAGTTGGCGACCATATCCTGCACATCTGTCAGGTGGACAAGTTCCTGGGCGATGAGGACAAGAAGGGGCTGTATGCCTGGAACGGCTTCGGGAAAGTTGCACCTGCGGCAGAAGGCTAAATCTTAAAACGGTAAGGAGGCATCAGCGGTGGCCGTTTGTATTAAATTGAGTGGATCGTCATTGGGACTGAGACCGGACATAGGAAGGGCAAAGCCGTATCGAAACCGGAATGGGTGTGGAACCTGACACATCAGGCCCATGAGCTTGGCATCCCTGTATTTATGAAGGAAGATCTGCTTCCTATCATGGGAGAGGCACAGATGGTACAAGAATTTCCCCCGGCTTTTTACCGGGTATTGGAGGAACAGAAGACATGACAGAAGTAAAAGAGAGCAGCATTCTGATTCAGGATGTAGAAACCAAAAATATTATGACAAAATCCGCCCTGCCGGTGGGAGGCTATTCCGTCAATCCTTATGTGGGCTGTACCCATGGCTGCAAATACTGCTACGCCTCGTTTATGAAGCGATTTACCGGGCACACCGAACCGTGGGTACATTCCTGGATGTGAAACATTGGCCAGCAATCAAAAATCCGCAAAAGTACAAAGGGCAACGCGTAGTCATCGGTTCTGTGACCGATGGCTATCTGCCCCAGGAGGCTCAGTTTCAGAACACCCGAAAGCTTCTTGAACAGCTCCGGGGCAGCGAGGCGGAAATTCTCATCTGCACCAAGTCAGACTTGGTAATCCGTGACATCGATCTTCTGAAAGAACTGGGAAAGGTCACGGTCTCTTGGTCGATCAATACGCTGGACGAGGATTTCAAAAACGATATGGACAATGCCGTCAGCATCAAGCGACGGCTGGATGCCATGAAGCAGATCTATGATGCGGGCATTCGCACCGTCTGCTTTATTGCCCCTGTCTTTCCGGGTATCACGGATTTTGAGGCTATCTTCCATCAGGTCAGAAATCAATGCGACCTGATATGGTTAGAAAATCTAAACCTGCGAGGCGGATTCAAAAAAGACATCCTTGACTATATACGTAAAAAACATCCTGACTTGGTTCCGCTGTACGACGCTATCTACAACAAGAGAGACAGAAGCTACTTCCGTGGTTTGGAGGATCAAGCGGAACGGCTGGCGAAAGAAAACAGCTGTCCCTTCGTGGACAACGAGCTGCCCTACGGACGAGCAGAGCCTGGGCACCCGGTCATTGTGGATTACTTTTACCATGAGGAAGTGCGTGGCTCGGAAAACACCGGGCGACGCAACCCCCAAAAATAATTTGTGAAATAAATGGGTTCTGACATGGAGCTGTGCTTCAATGTCAGAACCTTTTTTAGCACTGTTTACCCATTCAGAAGTTTTCTTATCCCTCTTGGAAGGACTTGTACTCCGTCCATTGTTTTTCGATTTTCCCCGCTCTACAATGTAGACAGAACGATTAAATGATAGGTGTTTATCAAGTTTTACATAAAATTATATTACCGGTAAGCATACGATGAGCAGATGTTTTTTATTGCCTTTCGAGTATAGATACGTTAAAATATACTTATTAAGCATGATGAATTTGGGAGGTATTTTTCGTGGAAATTAGAGTTCTTCGATATTTTCTGACTGTAGTAAGGGAAGAAAGTATCACAAAAGCCTCAGAAGTTTTACATATCACGCAGCCGACACTTTCACGTCAGCTTGCACAGATGGAGGAAGATATTGGTGTAAAGCTGTTTGATAGAGGGACACGGAAAATCAAATTGACAAATGAAGGAATACTTCTTCGCCGTCGTGCGGAAGAAATTTTGCAGCTTGTAGATAAGACAGAAAAAGAATTAGTGGAGCAAGAGGAACAGGTGGAAGGTAAAATTTCCATTGGGTGTGGAGAAATTGCTGCTGTACAACTTCTTCCTAAAATAATTGAGTCCTTTCGTCGGAAATATCCCCGTGTTACTTTTGACATTTTTACAGCCACAGCAGATTTGGTAAAGGAACAAATGGAGAAGGGACTACTGGATATTGGTTTGCTTCTTGAGCCGGTTGATATGGAAAAATATGAATTTATTCGCTTGAATATAAGGGAAAAATGGGTGGTTCTGATGAAATCGGATGATCCACTCTCCAAGAAAGAAACGGTAAGCGCAAAAGATTTGTCTGTACTGCCTTTGATTCTTCCTAGGCGTATGAATGTGCAGAGTGAGTTGGCAAGTTGGTTTGGCAACTACTATGAGAAACTGGATATTGTTTTTACCAGCAATTTAAGTACGAACAGCGCAATTATGGTGAATGGAGGCTTGGCATATTCATTGGTGATTGAAGGGGCTGTACCGTTCTGGAATCAATCAAAGGTTACATTCAGACCGCTTGATCCGCCACTTACAGCAACAAGTGTATTAGCATGGAAACGTGGTCAGCCGTTTAGCTTAGCAACCACAAAATTCATCAAACATATTCAATGCTTTTTAGGCATGGACAAACCATAAAAACTAAGTATTTGATATAATTCAATTAGAAAATTATAATATAGGTGTAGAGATAAAGCAAACAGCTTTAATTTCTGCACCTATATTTTTTATTGAGGAGGGAGTGCCATTTCATGAAACCGGATTATGATTCCCGTATAAACGCCGGATTAAGCAAAGAAGAAATCGCAAAAATTTCAGGATGCGAAGATCAAGAAATGCAGATAAGGATGTTGCGAAAATATCGGTACAAATTGCTTGATGAGGTACATGAAAAGCAGCAGTCACTTGATGCAATCGATTATATGATCTGTAAAACAAAAAAATAACAATAAGAGGAGGAAAAGGCGTGAATCAGCAAACAACTCTGTTTTCAAACGAGAAGTTGATGGCTATGATTATTCCCCTGTTTTTAGAGCAGCTGCTGATAATGCTTGTAGGGATGGCGGACACACTGGTGGTCAGCTACGCAGGAGAAGTGGCAGTATCCGGTGTTTCACTGGTAAATCAGTTCAATACTATTTTTATTTATCTGTTTACAGCATTGGCATCTGGAGGGGCGGTTGTGATCAGCCAGTATATTGGTAGAAAGAAAAATGATGACGCTGGAGAATCCGCCAGTCAGCTTCTTTCATTTTCTGCGATTTTTTCCATACTGATCGTAGTGATGGTTCTAATTGGAAATGAAGGGATGCTTCGTCTGATGTTCGGTAAAGTGGAAGATTCTGTGATGCACTCTTGTATTACATACCTTAGGATTTCTGCATATTCCTATCCGGCATTGGCGGTTTACAATGCTGGCGCTGCCCTTTTTCGCAGTATTGGAAAAACCAGTGTGACCATGTATTTGTCGGTAATTTCCAATATCATCAATGTTATTGGAAATTTCATTGGTGTACTTGTTTTGCGTGCAGGTGTTGCAGGTGTTGCATACCCTTCACTGATCGCTCGGACATTTTCAGCCGTGATGATTACAGTACTTTGTTTTCAGAGAAAAAATGAAGTGTTCTATCGCTGCAAGTGGATTTTCCGGTGGAATGTGGATTTCATGAAACAAATTCTAAAAATCGCTATTCCAAATGGGATGGAAAACGGTATATTCCAGTTAGTCAAAGTAGCATTAAGCGGTATCGTTGCACTTTTTGGAACATATCAGATTGCTGCAAATGGTGTTGCACAAAGTATCTGGTCATTGGCTGCGCTGGCGGGAGTCGCTATGGGTCCCGTATTTATAACGGTCATTGGACAGTGTATGGGAAATGGGGATGCAGATGCTGCGGAGCATTATTTTAAGAGATTGACAAGAATCACATTGCTGATTTCATCGGCATGGAATCTTTTGATTTTTCTTCTGACTCCATTCTTTATGAAATTTTATGCTTTGCAGCCGGAGACCAAACGGCTTGTAATCTGGCTGGTTTTAATCCATAACGTGTTTAATGCAGCAGCATATCCCTTTTCCGGTGCGCTTAGTAATGGGCTGCGGGCAGCGGGTGATGTGAAATTTACCATGTATGTTTCGGTTATCTCCACGATAGCGGTGCGTCTGCTTTTATCATGGCTCTTGGGAATTGTTTTGAAAATGGGCGTGATCGGGATTGCTATTGCAATGGTTTGTGACTGGAGCATTCGGGCGGTCATTTTCTTCTGGAGGCAGAAGTCCGGAAAATGGAAAACATTTCAGGTGATATAGATTCATTTATAATAAGTTCAATATCGGTATATTATGCCTTATGGTCTTAGCAAGTTTTGCCGTTTTGCTGTGAATGTGTGGGAGGTCAATCCTGCTGGAAAAGCTGATGAACAGGTTGCCAGAGAAGGGCTTTCCTGTATGGAAGTTTGGATGAAAGAACTGGGACTTACAATGAATCTCCATGAGTTGGGGGCAACAGAAGAAATGTTGCATGGTATTGCAAATGGAACCATCATCATGGAAGGTGGATATAAGGTGTTGAATCATGATGAGGTATTGGAGATTTTGAAGAACAGTTTGTAAGCATTCAAGTAGGAGCTTTTATAACGATAATATAATAGAAAAAGGCAAGTGCTGTGAAAGAAATTTTTCTTTGATGTTGCTTGTCTTTTTTTAATTCATCACTTGACATTGTGGCAAAGAAATCCTGAAAGGGGACGAGTAGAAAAAAGAGCAGCTGCATGAGCAGGAAGAAGAAAATAGACAGAGCAGTTGATGATGTGGAATGTCCGGTGCAGTGTGGGTGTAATGCTCATGTTGCATCGGACTTTTTTCGAAAATGATTTTTAATAATGTTGATTTTCAACTACTTTTAACTCAAATATTGCATCTTAACTTAAAAAGAGTTAAGATTGCAAGTAATGACATGGAATATCTCGATAAAGTTCCTGGAGTCAAGAATCAAAGTGTTTTTAAAGAAGCTTATGTTATGGGATATTTTATTTACTAATGTTGATTTTCAACTGCTGGACGAATGGGAGGGGTGCTTCATGCCGTTGCAAATGATCAGAAACGATATTACAAAAATGAGTGTTGACGCAATCGTCAATGCTGCCAACACGTCCCTTTTGGGCGGCGGAGGTGTGGACGGCTGCATTCATCGTGCGGCCGGACCGGAACTGCTTGCAGAATGCCGTACGCTGCATGGCTGCGAAACCGGCAGTGCAAAAATTACAAAGGGATACCGTCTGCCCTGCAAATATGTGATCCATGCAGTCGGTCCGCGCTGGCGGGATGGCAGGCATCGGGAGCAGGAGCTTCTGGAATCCTGTTATCGGACATCTTTGAATCTGGCGAAAGAAAATGGCTGTCAGTCTGTAGCTTTCCGCTGATTTCCTCCGGTGTTTACGGCTATCCAAAAGACCAGGCTCTGAAGGTTGCAGTCGATACCATCAGCGAATTTTTGCTGGAAAACGAGATGATGGTCTATATCGTTATTTTTGACCGAAAGACATATCAGATTAGCGGAAAGCTGTTTGATGACATCGCAGTGTACATAGATGACAGGTATGTGGAAGAACATACCGACAGGAGGGCAGAACAGAGTCGGTGTTCCGAAGCATGGCAAGAGGAATCCTGCTTTGAAGCTGCATCTGTCCCGCTGCCGCCCGAAGCAATCTGTAAATCCTGCAGCAGTCAGTCTCTGGAAGAGGCGCTGGGGCAGATGGATGAGAGCTTTTCAGAAATGCTGCTTCGAAAGATTGAGGAAAGCGGTATGACGGATGCACAGTGCTACAAGAAAGCAAATATTGACAGAAAGCTCTTCTCAAAAATCCGTTCGGATAGATTCTATAAGCCATCCAAACCTACGGTGCTGGCATTTGCCCTCGCTTTGGAGCTACCGCTTGCCCAGATGCAGGAGATGCTCGGCAAGGCAGGATTCACATTGTCCCATTCAAGTAAATTTGACATCATTGTAGAATATTTTGTCGAACGGGGAAACTATAATGTGTATGAAATTAACGAGGCACTGTTTGCCTTTGACCAGAGTCTGATCGGTACATAAGGAAAAAGAAATGTCGCTTTCCATGCGACCACTCCGCAAAAGAAAATCGCTATACTATGGCTGTAAGGTACGAAATCGAGCAGTCATTTGCGTGAGGAATGAGCCAAAGCTCGAGCTTGCTCGAAACCTTGGCGAATACTGCGACAGCGAGCCCGTAAGGGCGAGATCTTTTAGGAGGATAAGCATATGAGAAAGAATTTAACAGAGATCGTTTTTATCTTAGACCGCAGCGGTTCTATGAACGGACTGGAACGGGATACCATCGGCGGATTCAATTCCATGATTGAGCAGCAGAAAAAAACAGAGGGCGAAGCACTGATTTCAACGGTACTGTTTGACAATGTGAGTGAAGTCCTGCACGACCGTGTAGATGTAAAGAAAATCCGACCGATGACCGACCGGGATTATACAGTTCGCGGATGCACAGCGCTCTTAGATGCCATCGGCGGTGCGATTCATCACATTGGAAATGTTCATAAGTATGCAAGACCGGAGGATGTACCGGAACACACCATGTTCGTAATCACTACGGACGGAATGGAAAATGCCAGCCGCCGGTACAACAGCGAAAAAGTGAGGCAGATGATCGAGCGGCAGAAAGCGAAATACGGTTGGGAGTTTTTGTTCCTCGGTGCTAATATTGACGCGGTAGAGACCGCAAGCCAGTTCGGAATCGGTGCAGACCGTGCAGTCAACTATCAGTGCGACAGCGAAGGAACTGCGTTGAATTATGAGGTGGTCAGCGAAGCAATCAGCTCTGTCCGGTGCAGTGCCCCGTTGAACGCAGACTGGAAAAAACGTATAGATGAGGATTATAAAAAACGTGGAGGAAAATAGAAATATGCAGGCGTATACCTACGTTTCAAAAGGAAAATTCGAATTAAGAGAGAAGCCAAAACCGACCCTGATGCAGGAGCGGGATGCTATTGTCAAAGTGACACTCGCCAGCATTTGCTCCAGCGATCTGCATATCAAGCATGGCAGCGTTCCGCGGGCAGTACCCGGGATCACGGTTGGCCATGAGATGGTGGGGATTGTGGAAGAGGTTGGAAAGGCAGTTACCAAGGTAAAACCGGGAGACCGGGTGACAGTAAACGTGGAGACCTTCTGCGGTGAATGCTTTTTCTGCAAGAAAGGGTATGTGAATAACTGTACAGATGAAAATGGCGGTTGGGCGCTGGGCTGCCGGATTGATGGCGGCCAGGCGGAATATGTGCGTGTGCCCTTTGCAGATCAGGGACTGAATAAGATTCCGGATGGCGTTACGGATCGACAGGCATTGCTGGTGGGCGATGTTCTGGCTACCGGTTACTGGGCAGCGCGTATTTCAGAGATCTCAGAGCAGGATACGGTGCTGATCATCGGAGCCGGCCCCACCGGTATCTGTACCCTGCTTTCGGTAATGCTGAAAAAACCAAGACGGATTATTGTGTGTGAAAAGGATAAAAATCGTCTGCAGTTTATCCGACAGCATTATCCGGAGATTTTGTTGGTTTCTCCGGAGAAGTGTGAAGCGTTTGTACGGGCAAACAGCGATCATGGGGGAGCTGACGTTGTGCTGGAGGTTGCGGGGGCGGAAGCTACCTTCCGTCTGGCCTGGGAATGCGCGAGACCCAATGGTCTGGTGACGGTGGTTGCTCTTTATGATCAGGCACAGATCCTGCCGCTTCCGGATATGTATGGAAAAATCTTACCTTTAAAACCGGAGGGGTGGATGGCTGTGACTGTGAAGAAACATTACGGTTGATTGCAGAGGGAAAACTGAACACAGAGCCGCTTATCACCCATACCTATCCATTAGAAAGGATAGAGGAAGCCTATGAACTCTTTGAAGGTAAGCGGGACGGTGTAATTAAGGTAGCAGTAGAATGCTAAAAGAAGATATAGATAATTCCAATCATTAATGTACTATATATGGTATGATAATGATTGGAATTTTGTTATAACAGGGGGGATTTCCAACCATTAGTATATACGATCCATGAAAAATCAGGTAAAATTATGTATAGGTAATTAAGGGATCGGTTTTATGAATCCGCTGGGTCCGGATGTGGCGACAATCCGTACTTCTGGCTGTATCGTCTTTTCGCATGGAGCAATGGCTGCCGGAGGATTTGCCGGAGAATATGAACGATGGATGATATGGCAGATCTGCCGACCGAAGAGGAAGAGAAGGAATTAATTGCCACGCTGTTTTCTCTGAGCTGAATGATCTGACGGCCGAAGCGAGGAATAAATTTACGGAAGAGAAAAACGGTTAATGCAGTGCTTTTGAGGGACAAACTTTCGTGCATTCATAGCAGAGAATACACTCTGTTCCGTTTTTCCGCTTGCGGGTTTCCTTATTAACCTCCACGTTCATGGGGCAGACCTGCAGACACTTCCTGCAATGGACACACTTATCCTCATCACAGTGGACGCGCAGAAGAGAGAAATAGCTCATAGGTTTGAGAAAAACCGTAATGGGACACAGGTACTTGCAGAATGCCCGGTTATCTTGAAACAGGAAGGCGAACACAATACCGACAAGGTAATAAAGCGCATTTCCGGCCAGGAAAAGCCAGAACATGATTTGCTCCAGATGTGCCACCTGCATCAGAAACAGCCCAGACACCAACGCCAGAGACAGAAGAAACATCACATAGCGAAGGAAGCCCAGCTTTTCTTTTCGTGGCTTCTGCGGCTGATTGTAGGGCAGAAAGTCCAGCACCATAGCTGTCCAGCAGCGTAACCGCACCAGCCACGCCCAAAAAGCAACGGTCCGAAAATTTTTTGCAACCGCGTAGTGGATAGTTGCTGCTTCGAAAACGCCGAGAAACAGGTAGTACCAGAACCTTCGATCTGCATATTTTCACGGGAAATCACGCCAAGGTACAGCAACATATAGCTGCCCACCGCCAACTGGACGAAATGCCGGGCATACCGTTTCCCGGCGGTAAACAGTGCCGTTCCAAGCCCAAGGCAGGCTCCGATGTAGCTGAAATTCAGCAGATAGAAAAAATTGTCCTTTGTGAGCCACAGCGTAACTGCCACTGCTTCAAACAGCAGAAACAGCAGCATAGATGGCACGTATTTGTGAAGTCTGTTTGGGATTTTCGTCATCTCTTTGATCCTCTGCTTTCTTATCTTTTCTCAATGCACGGACTGCCAGGCCGGTGCAAGAGCGTGTCTGGTATCTTAGCATAAGTATAGCAGAGAAATAAAAAAATAGTAATCAGATTCTTGTAAAACATCTGCAAAAAGTGAAACGACTACAGGCGCAGACGATTATGACTGCCTGCGCCTGTAGTCGTTTGGAGTCATTCCAAACTGTTTTTTAAAAGCTGTCTGGAAGTGGCCTGGACTGGAAAAGTTTGATGTATTCCTATGCATAGGGTATAATGTCTTTAGGGAAAAAGATATGATTACGAAAACAAAATATTCCGCAAACATGATAGAGAAAGCAGGTATGTTATGAAAAGAAAAATTATGATTGTGGCAGTGGCAGCTGCTGTGATTTTTGCTGTGATTGCGATTCTTTCCGTTTTGGCGCAGACACCGGCATTAATCTGAGAAATCGAAATGATCTGCTGTGAAATTTCCGGCGGATCATGGAAGGATGGGAAAACTGGCGTTTTGCAAATGATTTTGCCTACTTTCATACAAAAAATACTTTGAATATCAAGAAATCTATGCTACACTGATACTGCATGACAAAATAAAAGAAAGTGGGGATTGTAGTATGAGTGGTCTGTTTCGGGCTCTTCATCGGACAAAAGTGTTTCGAAATCTGACGGAGCAGGAGTTTGCATGGGTTTTATATGATGTGGGAAATTCGGCATTTATTATGCTTGCCTGTTCGCTGATTCCGATCTGGTTTAAGAGTCTGGCAATCGGTACAGGGCCGGGAAAAATCAGTTCGGATCAGGCGACGGCGTATTATTCGATTGCCATTTCCATTGTTACGGTGGTGGTGGCACTGATCGGTCCTGTCTGCGGTGTGCTGGCGGATCGTAAGGATAAGAAAAAGATCTTTTTACCACAACGGCAGGTCTTGGCATCACAGGATGTGTGCTGAATGGCGTTGCAACGAGCTGGGTGCTGTTTCTGGTCATTTATATTGTGACAAGAGTCTGCTATAATGCATCGCTGACGATTTACGATTCCATGTTGAATGATGTGACAACGGAGGAACGTATGGATGAGGTATCCTCCTATGGCTATGCGTGGGGATACCTGGGATCCTGCATTCCGTTTCTTGTAGCACTGATTGCTTATGTGTTGGGGCCGGATATGGTCGGGGTGCTGCCGGATTTTGTCTCTAAGATGATTGGCTTTTGCGTAACGGCTCTCTGGTGGCTGGTGGTGACGCTGCCGTTGCTGAAGGAGTATCGGCAGAAGAATTACGTGGAAATGAGAACGGTTACCGTCGGTCAGACATTTGGAAAAATATTCAGAACCCTGAAAAAAATCGCAGTTTCGGACCGGAAAGTATTTTTCTTTCTGATTGGATTCTTTCTCTATATTGATGGGTCGGAACTATCATTGACAACTGCATCAACATCGGAACCGATCTGAACCTGAATACGGTCGGGCAGGTTGTTTCCTGCTTGCCACGCAGGTTGTCGCTTTGG
>ENA-OQJH01000590-OQJH01000590.1-human-gut-metagenome-genome-assembly--contig:-NODE-590-length-19041-cov-1.658401_pt1 | contig 19041 bp, 24 predicted proteins | sample MGYA00242597_ERZ504763 | MGnify/ENA primary metagenome ERZ504763 (study PRJEB26092, sample SAMD00036359) | human gut metagenome | host: Homo sapiens | study: EMG produced TPA metagenomics assembly of...
CTCCGAAAACTTCGACCAACTCGACAATTTCACTATATTTGCTCTGTTATTATAACTTAGAAAGGCAATTATGAGCGAAGAACAAATCACTCCCAATAACGGGTCTTATTCTGCGGATAGCATCCAGGTATTGGAAGGTCTTGAAGCAGTGAGAAAACGCCCTGCGATGTACATCGGTGACATCAGCATAAAGGGACTTCACCACTTGGTATACGAAATCGTTGATAACTCCATTGACGAGGCACTGGCCGGGTATTGCGACCACATCGAAGTGACAATCAACGAAGATAATTCAATCACCGTACAGGACAACGGACGTGGTATTCCGGTCGACTATCATGAAAAAGAAAAGAAGTCGGCACTGGAAGTAGCGATGACCGTTCTGCACGCCGGAGGTAAGTTCGACAAAGGGTCGTATAAAGTTTCCGGAGGTTTGCACGGTGTAGGTATGTCTTGCGTAAATGCACTGTCAACACACATGACTACACAGGTATTCCGCAATGGTAAAATCTATCAGCAGGAATATGAATTGGTAAGCCGCTTTATTCTGTGAAAGAAGTGGGTGTATCGGATATTACAGGAACCCGCCAACAATTCTGGCGATGATACAATCTTTACCGAAACGGTGTATGATTATAAAATACTGGCTTCACGTCTGCGTGAGCTGGCATACCTGAATGCAGGTCTCCGCATTTCACTGACCGACCGTCGGGTAGTGAATGAAGAAGACGGTAGCTTCAAGAGTGAAGTATTCTATTCCGAAGAAGGCTGAGAGAGTTTGTACGCTTCATCGAGTCTTCACGTGAACACTTGATCAACGACGTTATCTATCTGAACTCTGAGAAGCAGGGAATACCTATTGAAATAGCCATTATGTACAATACAGGATTCTCCGAAAATGTACATTCCTATGTCAATAATATCAATACAATCGAAGGAGGTACGCATCTTGCCGGTTTCCGCCGTGCACTGACCCGTACGCTGAAGAAATACGCCGAAGACAGCAAGATGCTGGAAAAGGTGAAAGTTGAAATATCGGGAGACGACTTCCGCGAAGGTCTGACTGCCGTTATTTCCGTTAAAGTTGCCGAACCACAGTTCGAAGGACAGACCAAAACAAAGTTGGGTAACAACGAAGTAATGGGTGCCGTAGACCAGGCTGTCGGTGAAGTTTTTGGCTTACTACCTGGAAGAACATCCAAAGGAGGCAAAAACGATTGTAGACAAGGTAATCCTTGCTGCCACAGCACGCCACGCAGCAAGAAAAGCCCGTGAAATGGTACAACGCAAGTCTCCGATGTCCGGAGGCGGTCTGCCGGGTAAACTGGCCGACTGTTCGGATAAAGACCCCTCAAAATGCGAATTGTTCCTCGTCGAGGGAGACTCGGCAGGTGGTACTGCCAAGCAAGGACGTAACCGTATGTTCCAGCCATCCTTCCGCTACGCGGTAAGATTCTGAACGTCGAAAAAGCGATGTATCACAAAGCACTGGAAAGCGATGAAATCCGCAATATATATACGGCACTGGGTGTCACTATCGGAACAGAAGACGACAGCAAAGAGGCTAACATCGAAAAGCTGCGCTATCACAAGATTATCATCATGACCGATGCCGACGTCGATGGTTCTCACATCGACACACTGATCATGACATTCTTCTTCCGTTATATGCCGCAGATTATTCAGAACGGTTATCTATACATCGCTACTCCCCCGCTCTACCTCTGCAAAAGGGTAAAGTAGAAGAGTATTGCTGGACAGACGCGCAACGCCAGAAGTTTATCGATACCTATGGCGGCGGTCTGGAAAATGCGGTTCATACACAGCGCTACAAAGGTTTGGGTGAAATGAACGCCCAGCAGTTGTGGGAAACAACAATGGACCCCGACAACCGTATGCTGAAGCAAGTAAACATCGATAATGCCGCCGAAGCCGATTACATCTTCTCCATGCTAATGGGTGAAGACGTAGGTCCGCGCCGCGAGTTTATCGAAGAGAATGCAACATATGCGAATATCGATACATAATTTTAATATTACGTTTTTATAAACCAACCTCACATCTTACAACGAAGAAGCGTCGGCAAGCGAAGGAAATCCTCCGTGTCGGCGCTTTTCTATGTCTTAATAAAACCTAACAAGTTAATCTTTTCCGGTCAAATCACTATCTTGCCGAAAATGAAGGAGGACACTTATGAAAACGACTACCCCAAATCCTGTATTTGCCAAGATCAGGCTCTATCTCAGAATTCTGGCATCCTGTGTGATTGTCACTTGCCTGTTCCTGATTATTATCCATCCGGAGGCATGGATTACTCCGGCTTGCATTATCGTAGCTATGATCTGCCTATTATTTCTTCTGATACGATCCAAACACAAAGAGTCGAGGAAATGAAAGAAATATCAGATCATATCATGCGCCTTTAATTCCTTCACTGCGACTTCCAGTTCCTGGTACCACTTCTCGCCGAATTTACGGATCAGAGGTTCTTTCAAGAATTGGTAGACAGCCACATTTTCTTTTTTCCCCAGCAACACAGCCGCCTTACACACATCCCAACGATGATAGTTCACCGCCTTATAAGGTCCGTAATCTCCAATCCGGATGGGATAGAGATGGCATGATACCGGTTTGTAAAAGTCCGTCTTGCCATCCCGATAAGCCTTTTCGATGGCACAGTAACAACATCCTTTCTCGTCATAGCAAGTAAAGACGCAATCCTTATTATTAACAATAGAAGTCACCAGATCACCTTCCTGATCCGTGTATACCACTCCTTGCTTCTCAATGACAGCACGTGCTTCCGGCGACAGCTCTTCCCATATTATCGGCAGAACCTCTTCCAGCTTTTCCACTTCATCCAACTCTACAGGCGCCCCTGCATCCCCTTCAATGCAACATTCGCCTTACAGGCGTCCAAATTACAAAGGAACTTTTCCCGAAGGACATCGAAGCTCACTACTACATCTTCTATCTGAATCATAATTTCATTCTTATGTTAAGCCCACAAAAGTACGAAAAAGTAGTAAAAGAGATTTTAAATTTACTGCATTTGTATGTAGTAAACACTAAAAAATCATCTATGAGAGCACTATTCTGGATATTATTAATTGTCTCTTCGAACTGCTGGGAGCAAACTTGGAAAGAATTTAACCCTACATTGGGTAAAACAATCGACCTAAGTAGAGAAGGAGAAAAAGCATTCATCAAAGGACTTGAAAATGATGAACTCATTGATGGAAAAGACAATTACTAAAAAACTAGAGACATTATGAATGTTAGTCAAACTAATGGATTGACGGACTTTACAGAGTTTTTGCTTTCTCTTTTATCCATTCTACTTTAGAAGATGGTACTTTCACCTTTTTCTTCAAAATAATTTCTGCAATTTGAATTGTTTTCTTTTCTTCCCCCTTCAACTGATACAACTTCATTAATTCATACAATGGGACAAATCGAGCCGGGCACATCAAAGAAGCTAACTTCAAATGCTTTTCAGCGTTATCATATTGAGTCGTATTTATACAATTATCAGCCATCAGCAATTGTAAATTATAATCAGCCAAGTTCACTACATTGCTCTGCCATCTCTTGACTTTGATTGTAATATTTTCCATAATTAAGTTCAGCAGCATAATTATAGAGAAACAAATAATTGTCTCCTAATTTAGGCAACAACTCATTATAACGAGCAAAAGTCATATCTGTTTGCTTTATTAATGAAAATTTAGCCGTGCGGTTCCATGCTGTGGTATAGAGTATATGTCGGGTTATATAAATGAAAGCCGCCAATGACAAACCGATTATCAACAGACACATACTTCTCCGAAGCCATTGAGGATATTTAGCTATATATCCGGCGTGAAAAATAATAACATATATACTGTATATCATCATCACCCATACAAAAGGATAAGATAGCGGATAAGAAAAGCAAGCAAAAACAGCAATGCCTATCAAGCAAACGGTTGCAATATTAGTTTCGAGACAAGAATTACGTCGATAACATTTCCACAAAAAATAAACAAAAGTAAGAAAAAGAAGAAAACCTATTAGACCATAATTTACAACCAACAATATATATTCATTAAATGGATGTTTAACATCACCTGCTAACATCGCATATTTATTATCAGTATCTCGCGCAAAATATTCAGCCTGATAATTCATATAATTAGCCAAAAAGCCTCCACTTCCATATCCTGTAACCGGGTTGTCTTTTATCATTAGCGCGGAACATTTCCAAATGAGCAGACGACCGTCTGCCGAGTCTTTTTTAAAGAAATACAGCAAAGTTACAAATACCGGAAATAGTAATAAAAGTAACAACAAATATTTCTTTCGAGAACCTATTTCTGTTTTCTGTAAAAAACAAACAATACACATTACCGCAATACTTAATATCCCTGTTCGTGAACCGGACAATACAACAACTATTATAACACATAGCCCGGCAAGAATAACACTTCCCCCTTATTAGTTTTGAACAATAATGCATATAAATATAAAACACTGCAGGAAATCCAGCACAAAGGGAAGCGGCATATCCGGCAGGATTATCGAAACTGCCACTAAGACCTAAATAAGAATGAAATGGAATAATATGAGTATATTGCAATATCCCATGCATCGCTAAAACAACATCAGATAGAAGAACAATGATATAGAAAGATGGCAGTAACTTATTCAGACTCCATGAAAAAGAGGACATACTAAAAGTACTGTTTGCTATTAGAAATAGTAATAAAAGGATAATGGAAGCATACCATTTATCCCCTATAGTAATAATCGGACTCTCTATCTGCAAGAATAGAGAATTGGCACATAAAAGAAATGCCAGTATATAGAGAACCTTATATCTCATACCAATCTTAGGCAGCAGTCTCCTTCCAGTCATTTTGTTAAGTATTATCATCACATTTTATTTTCAACTTTAAATTTATTATTTCATTTTATCTCAAATTCTCTTGTTTCGTACACCATTTCTCCTTCCTCTGTCAAGCCCTCAATTACCACTTATATGTGGTAGCCTTATCTGCTGAATAAAATAAAAAATCACATTCTCCTGATGAATCTGTTTGTAAGCTAGGATTCCAATAAAGTGTAGAACGAAAATCCGGTATCAACGCATTATCCTTATTGCCTTTATCATATTTGGGAGAATAGAAAGCTACTGGTTCTTGGTATCCTCCAGAGGGATAAACATCCGTTTGAATATCATCAAGCTTGCCATAGCCCTTAAATCGTTGTTCAATAGAACATAAATGTAATAAAGGATCCAATATTACGCCTGGATAAAGTACTAATTCAAGAATGGCAACAGAAGTATGCTGCTCATATTCCCATAAATACAAATAAGGCTTTAGGATTTTTTTTCTATCAATACTATTTAAAGAAATAACTTGAATATCACTCAATGACAAATAATTAAGAATTCCAGCATTGGAATGCATGTTACCATTTATCATTAACACAAGAGGCATATCTTTATAAAAACATGCCCAAGCATTCATTATCTTCACAGAAGCTTTACAAGATCCTTTCATTGTTGAGGTATAATATGGATATTTGAATTTAACTCCCATATAGTCAACCAATTCCCACATATTCTTAAATTTAAACTTTGCTATCTCCCTTAAGTCAATCTCTTATTCAGTAATTTGGATTTAACCGTCACCTGATTTAATAAATAATCACTCATACCAACCGGATACACCATATCCCGCTGAATTCCACCGGATATTTCTGACAGAAACGGCTGTGGCACTGTTTTGTCTGACAGAATATACAGTTGGTCCTTATCGAGAATTATTTCTGCCTTATTACGCCCATAATTTTCACCTTTCCGTATGAACCGCTTGCCTATCATCCCAATAGGAACGCCTTCCGCAAACTCAACACTATCCACTCGAAACGCTCCATCTTGACCAAGTTTTATTACCCTATTAAGACCGAACTCCAAATTCCTCACGTACACATCATAACGGCTTTTACCTTCTCCTTTCTCATTTTTCAGCCTTCCTGATAAGGAGGTAAACTTCTCCGGCTCCATTACAGGTCTTTCAAAGTTTCCTTTTATAATCTCCGGCAATCGGTATCTCTTCCATCCGTGTATCATAAGAAGCAAGTCCAGTGCCTTTTCAGCCTCGGGATTATCCGTTTGCAAATAAAAAGACGGAGTTTCAATTCTCCCCTTCAATTCGGATGAAAGCAGCAAAGTAGACAAAATAGAATGTGTGGTATCCGCAACTGCCATGGACTTGTCTGTGATTGCAACAGAAAGGTTACCCTTTACAGGATTGCCATTCATATCCGTAAGCAACAGGCTCGTGCGAACCGGTGTTCTTTTTCCATAACTGTTTTTATCATTCTCCATTTTACACACAATGGTCTTCCGGTAAGGAATAAAACCCAGCCTTTCACTTAATACATTATAATTCTTATCCAACAACAGACATTGAACGATTCCGGACGGATACTGATCTTTTGCAATAGTGATTATGTCGCCTTTATCGGACAGTAACCATCGCGCACAAATCATTTTCCACGTACATGCGCCAGCAATAGAAGTTTCTCGTGAGGTGAATGTAAAGCGGAATTTATGGATATCTGTATATCTTTTTTTCGACTCTGCACAACGATTCCGTATGCTGATTCCTGCACTTGTGGCAGTTCAAAGATTTTTCTTATACCCTGTTTATTAAGCACTTGCACGCTATACTTTTTTCCACTTTTGGGAGTAAAGGTAAATGCACCCATTCCGGCATACAGAGTTTTACTCTCTGCCATCACATTCCCCTGTTCATCTATCAATTGTAAGGTGGCATCTATGCTATTGCCACTAACATCCAGCACTTTATAAGCAGTCCGACAAGGCGTATCTGCCAACAAGTGTCCCCCCTCCGGGTAAAAAAGTGACATCATAATCCTCCATCCCCGTACTGATAGCGGCATATTGTCGAAAAGTATTGTTTCGGACATCGGTCATATCCAGCCGCACACATGCGTCGGGAGTTACTTTTTTATTGCGAATGCTCAGCTCTATTTTTTTTTCTTTATCCAGTTTGACAGAGACTGCTTTTCCCTTATCGCAAACAGCTTTCACTTTTTTCAACGGGATTTGCTCCTGCCTGTTATTCCAAAGTTGAAGTTGCAATTCTGTATTTTCTTCATGTGATGATGTTTTGCTGCAAGCTTTCAAGTGCGTAGTCTCCCAATTACTTGCCATCGCGATGCAGACTTCCCTTTTAAATACCAGCTGATTCTTTTCCGAAAGCATATAGCGGGTATAAGCAAGAAGAGCATACTTTCCACCTGGCAGACCTTCGGGGAGGGAGATATATCCATGAAATTGATTCATATCATCCGGTCTAACTTTTGCCCTACCCACTGTTTCATTCTCCGGATTGACCAGTTCGACATATACATATCGCTTAGCCGAATAGGAATATGAGAAGACGCATTGACCATGTAGGCTTTGAACCACAAAGTGTCTCCGGGAAGGTAGCACGAACGGTCGATGTGAATATGCAATTTTTTCCTTGGGATAGATACGAAACTGTTCTGTCATACAATGGGCAATAGTATCGAATGATACTATTGTCTGTGCAGACAGGGAGTGGACGGTCAATGAAATCAGGGCAAAGCAGCAGATTTTCTTATATTTATTTATTAAATCCTTCATAATAATCAGTTTAACCAACGACCAAAACAATCATTCCATTAAATATACCAAACAATGAATAGGATACTTGAAATTAAACCTCCTAATTCTTTAATTCGATACAATGTAAATAAAGAGAATTTTAAAACTTCAAATTGAATATAATCTCTTAAGTTCCTTCATTAAAGAAGTTATAATACAAGTCATATTACCAAAAAGTCTCATGCCAACTAAGACTAGCATTCCACTCTTGTGCTACAGGTAGCCATGTAAGCATTAGCGTATAATCATAATTTCATCAACCGAATAAATCTGCAGCCCGAATATCTAGAAACAGTTATATTTATACTAAATAAAGACTACCTTTACTATAGCCTGTATTAGGATTGATATCTGGAAACCACATATATACTCAGGGTCTCTAGTAGTAAAAGTGCAATTCACATTATCGGATTTCCAATATCCTGCAATATCTTGCCAGCATTCAATCTCAATGTCTCGAACTGTATAAGTTGCCCAATGTGTAAAATCGAACTCTTCCTTGTAAACAGTTCTTGTTCTTGAAAAATTCTTTTTTCAGAATTACATTTAACTTTCACTACCAAATGACCATCTGGCTTCAGCTCTATATTTTCTGAAGGTATTTGAATCGAACCGGAGCGTTCCCTATTTTTATACGCTGCTAAAAAAGAGATGCCTCCTTTTCAGTCATTGGAGGATTAACTGGTTTACTACTAAGTTTTTCCACTTTAAACCCCGCTTCTCTAAACATTTCTGCTACTCTATCTTCTTCACTTAATTCCGTATTATCTTCTTCGAAATTAGAAATACAACCCTGCATAAAAAGGCAGGGTATCAAAGCAGTTAAGAGTACTAATAACAATTTATGTTTCATCTTTATGATTTTTAGAATAAGTTATGAGCTAATTTAATTTTACATACCGAATCAAGTATCTGCATCTCATACAAATCTTAGACAGTAGCCCACCGTCTATCTTGCAAAAGCATAATCTTTACATTTAAATTTATTGTTTCATTTTATTACCAACTCTCTTATTTCGTACACTATTTCTCCTTCCTCTGTCATACCTTCAATCAACACTTTATATGTGGTAATCCTGTCTGCGGAATAGAAAGAAAAATTACATTTCCCTGATAAATCTGTTTGTAAGTTAGGATTCCAATAGAGTGTAGAGCGAAAATCCGGTATCAACACATCATTATTATTACCTTTTTCATATTTAGGAGAATAAAATGCTATCGGTTCTTGATATCCTCCAAAGGGATAAACATCCGTTTGAATATCAAGTTTGCCATAACCCTTTATACGTTTATCAATGCCATTAACATATTCTAAAGATTCAACATCAACATCAGAATGAAGTTTTAATTCAAGAATGGCCACTGAGGTATGGTGTTCATAGCTCTGTGCATAGCTGTATAATCCCAAAAACTTTTCTCTACCAATACTATATAAATGAATCGCGCAAAGATCACTCAAAGATAAATAGTTAAAAATCCCAGGATCCAGAAGTGGGATATAGCCGTTTACAATTAATGCAAGTGGCATATCTTTATAAAGACACTTCCAACTACCCCACAATGTGACACCAATATGACAACGTCCTTGCATTAATGAATCAATGAATGGATAACTAAATTTAATACCTAAATATTCAGCCAATTCCCACACATTCTTTAATTTAAGTTTTGCAATCTCCCTTGAATTTAAACTCTTATTTAGTGCATCCGACTTAACTGTCACCTGTTTTAAGAAATAATTACTCATACCAGCCGGATATATTATATCCCGCCGGATACCACTGGACATTTCCGAAAGAACAGGTTGTGGAACTGTTCTGTCGGAATATTATATGTCTGTTCCTTATCCAGAATTATTTCTGTTTTACTACGCCCGTAAGTTTCTCCTTTCCGTATAAATCGCTGGCCGATCATTCCGATGGGAGTACCTTCCGCAAATTCAAGACTATCGAGCCGGAATGCACCATCCGGACCGGGGGTTATCGTCTTATTCAGTCCGAATTCCAGATTTCTCACGTAAACTTCATAACGGCTTTTACCATCACCTATCTTATCTTTTAGCCTTCCGGATAAGGAAGTAAATCGCTCCGGCTCCATTGCTGGTTTCTCAAAGTTACCTTTTATGATCTCCGGCAGTCGGTATCTTTTCCATCCGTGTATCATAAGAAGCAAGTCCAATGCCTTTTCAGCCTCAGGATTATCCGTTTGCAGATAAAAAGACGGAGTTTCAATTCTCCCCTTCAGTTCGGATGAAAGCAGCAAAGTAGACAAAATAGAATGTGTGGTATCCGCAACAGACATGGACTCGTCTGTGATTGAGACAGAAAGGTTACCCTTTACAGGATTGCCGTTTACATCAACAAGCGACAGATTCGTGTGAATCAGTTCCCTTTTCCCATAGCTATCCTTGTCATTTCTCACTTTACACATTATAGCCTTTCGATAAGGAATAAAACCCAGCCTTTCGCTTAGCACATTATAATTCTTATCCAACAGCAGACATTGAACGATTCCGGACGGATATTGATCTTTTGCAATAGTGATTATGTCGCCTTTATCAGACAGTAACCATTGCGCACAAATCATTTTTCCACGTACATGCGCCAGCAATAGAAGTTCCTCGTGAGGCGAGTGTAAAGCGGAATTTATGGATATCTGCATATCTTCTTGATGGTCTTTTATGACAATTCCATAAGCAGATGATTGCACCGGAGGAAGTTCAAAGACTTTCTTTACCCCTTGTTTGTTGGATGTTTGTACGATATACCTTTTTCCACTTTCCGGAGTAAAGGTAAATACTCCCATTCCGGAGTGCAGCGTTTCACTTGTTGCCATTACATTTCCCTGTTCATCCATTAATTGCAAGGTAGCTGCTATACTATTACCACTAACATCAAGCACTTTATAAGCTGTTCTACAAGGGGTACCCTCCAACAAGTAGCCTCCCTCAGGATAGAACGTGACATCATAATCTTCTGTTCCTGTACTTATCGCAGCATACTGTCTGAAAACGTTGTTCCGGATATCCGTCATATCGATTCGCATACAAGCCTCGGACGTCACTTTTTCATTTTGATACGCAACTCTATCTTTCCTTCGTCATACAGTTTTGCAGAAACCGGCTTCCCCTTGTTACAAACGGCTTTCACTCTTTTCAAGGGTATCTGTTTCTGGCTATTGTCCCAAAGCTGGAGTTGCGCACCCGTGATTTCACCATGAGGTGACAAGATATTCGCTTTCAAGTGTGCAGTCTCCCAATTGCTTGCCAGGGCGATGCAGACGTCCCTTTTAAAGACAGGCTGATTCTCTTCAAAAAGCATATAGCAGGTATAAGCTAGCAGGGAATAGTTTCCACCGGGCAGATCCTCGGGGATAGAGATGTATCCATGAAACTGATTCATTTCATCCGGTCTGATTTTTACCCTGTCTATTGTTTCATTCTCCGGATTGACCAATTCTACATATACATATCGGCTCAACCGGATGGGAATATGAGAAGACGCATTGACCATGTAGGCTTTGAACCACAAAGTGTCTCCGAAGGTAGCACGAACGATCGATATGAACGTGCAATTTTTCCTTGGGATACATATTAAGCTGCTCGGCCATACGGCTGGTTATAGTATCAAATGATACTTTTTCCTGTGCCGGAAGTGAGGGGACAACTAATAAAATTAAAATGAGGCTACAAATTATCTTATACATATTCTTTATATCTTAAAATCTTACCATTTTACGTTCTTTTTCCTTTTTGTCCCATTCTTCCTTTTTCTTCAGTATTTCCGGTTTCCCATTCACAACATCCTCTCTGGCAAATAGATGCTTGCGGGAATTATCCAATGAAATCCACTGCTCAGCCACAGCCAAACGCAATTCATAATCTGCCAACTCACTTACTACTTGTACACTATCCTTCTTCCTTATAAAATCATAGTTCTTTAATTCATCCCAATATCTTTGAGCCTGTTCATCTGCTCTTTTTTGAGAAACAAACTTAAAATAATCTTCCAATTGCTGATGAGTAACAACATTTATCAAACATTTTCCTTCCAATTTACTCCGTTCAAATTTAGTTTCTCCGTTTTTGGATGCGTCTTCATACATAGCTTTGTACTCTGCCTGCTTAATTCGATAATATTCAGCCAGTAACTGTTCAATTTGCTGTTCTGATAACTTCGTCACTTCCCGTTTACAAATAATATCCAACAGTTTATTATGAGAAAACGATTCAATAGTTTCCAACTTAAGTAGTAGTAATGGCTTATGTGCATTGAGTCGATAACGCTCTTTATCGTATCCTTTATTATCTCCCCTACTGCTCATATATTCTAATATCCCGCTTTTTCTCTTTCAACTCATACAATTGTTTTATAATAGCTAAACTATCGCAAGTCGTAGAACATAATTGGTGCACCTGTATCTGCTTCCATTGCTGTGCAGCTATTTTCTCAGCCTGTCGCGTTTTTCTAATTATAAAAAAAGCTTATATTGCGTTTCTGAAAGAATCTCAGCCAATATTGTTTTCCATACTATCATGTTTGTAATCTTGAACTCCGAATCGTTTCTCTATTTCTTCACTATGATGTAAAAGTTGCTCAATTTGAACATGAGACAAGTTCAATTCCTGTCTATATTTAACCACCGTACGCAGATCTGAAATATATGGCAGTTGGGGACCGTTATTCTTTTGATAGAACATATAATCATTCCCTTCTAACGGGGTCAATAAACTCGCTATTGTATTTATTGACGGACAATACCATCGGGCAATCTCATCTAATGATTTTCCTTTTTTCAATTCCATTTCCGCCAAACTATCGTTTTCTTGGAAGAAGGTCCTTAATTCATGATACTTTCATCAGAAAGTGATATTTTACTGCTGATAGCATAAATTTGCATAGCAATACTTATAGAATTCTGAGATATGACAACAGACTGCTCTTTGCTTTGACAACCAGATAACAACACTATTACAATAAATGTGCTTATTAATTTCATTTTTCTTCTTGATTATATTACAAATTACCACCAATATCGTGTCCCATCCGGCATAATAATGAAAGGACGCTCTTTTCGTTCGGAATACTCCGGCACAAGAAGCATTAGTACATTTTGCGGTACCTGATTGAATTGCAGACAATCGGCATCCATTGTTGCAACTTGTGTTCCCAATGAAATCCATGCATTATCCCAATAAAAAGTTCATATTTCTTATCCGGCGAAAACGCAGATAGCGGTCCTGTTCTTCAATTTCAACAGTCATAGTATGCAATAAATCCGGAACTAAATACAATTGATGGTTATAACCATTTACTATAGGATAACCTATCGGTATAAGTTGATGCTCCTTATATATCATAGGAAGAATAACCACGCCACGAGGCATATTATGAAATGTAACTGAATTTTCCATTCGTTCACCCCACCACTCAGCATTCCATCTACATACTAAACATGCAGGCATATATAATGTGAGTAGTATCATTAAACAAAGGAATGGTCACATCAGATGTTTCCCAATATTCATGGGTTACATCAATATAGTTTGTTTTTTGTAAAAATCCAGTAGGAATACATTCTTCCTTTTCTTTAGATGCTAAGGTGCCAGGTTGGCTGGAATAAGTATAACGAATTACTTTAGACGGTTCCCGATCAAGTGGATGATCTACAACAGCGTGTGTGGTAACATCCAACTTCACCGGTTTCATCTTCGTATCAAAAACGGTGTTCGAGAAATGTGCTCCGGCAGAGGTTGCCCATAATGGCACAGATATGTAAGCAGCCGGAATACCTTGCGAACGAAAAATAAATGTTTCCAAAGCTGCTATATCCTCACAAGCTCCTTTCTTACGAAACAACAATTGCTGCGCACTTAGACGGGAGAGAGGCTCATTTCTCGTTTCACTTCCATAAGTGAATGTAAACCAATCTTTGTAATCGATAGCAGCATAATCAAGTACATTCTCTAATGGCTTATTCTGAAGCTGTCTGTCAACCAGTGATATCTCTTACAATATTCTTTTCGCCATTCCGTTACAGGCTCTACTGTAACCCGGTAAGGTAATATATATTCGCAGAAATCGTTAAAAGGTATGTCTTTATATTCAGATAGCCGCCAAGTATCAACCGCATGATTTACATTATTAATAAGATATTTACCAGTTAAACTATTTACATCGTAAATGATAGTATCTTGAAAATCCAAGGAACCATATTTTTCCTCATTGAATCGATTGCCTTTACGGCTGTTTCCAAATTAGCATAATCGAACTCCGAAAAATCCACTCTTTTCCCTTCGCGCGTTTTCCAATAGTAAGTTTCACTGTAATGGATATCCATATGCGCCACCAAAAACTCTATGGCTTTTATCTTTATACTGTCTCCCTGTTTATAAAAATAATCCAGTGCCTTTTCAAGTTCCTTACGGTTATTCCCAGCTTTCGCTAATACAGTTTCTACACTAAATGGATATTTTGTTTGTTTGTGTGTCACATCCGGTATAAGAAAAAAACAGACTTACTATAATAGGTAGATGTTTTTCATCGTAAAAAAATATATTTGCACAAAGGAAACTGTTTTTACCTTCAGAAGAGTACTAGAATCAACCAAAAGAGTTCGAATTTCATTCAATCACATTTTCATGAAAGAGAAAGGAAAAATAGGATAATATAAATCAGATAAACTACAAATTTCACTGCACAATGACTGCAGTTATAACTTTCTTACGAAATCAAGCTGTTTGTGAAATTAAAGAAACAAAATAAGGGGGCACTTTGCGAAGTGCCCCCTTTCATTATTACAGTATCAAGTAAATTACTTAATCAAAATCTGACCGTTCATATCAGCGGAGCTTCCAGACCCATGATTTTCAGGATAGTCGGAGCCACATCAGCCAGGCGACCGTCTTCTACTTCGCAGCTTTGTTTCCGGTTACGTACACACAAGGAACCGGATTCAGAGAGTGAGCCGTATTCGGAGTGCCGTCTTCGTTCAAGCATGATCAGCGTTACCGTGGTCGGCGATGATGATAGCTTCGTAACCTTGTGCTTTAGCAGCTTCGATTACGTCTTTCACGCAAGCGTCTACAGCCACAACAGCCTTCTCGATTGCTTCGTAGATACCGGTATGACCAACCATGTCACCGTTAGCGAAGTTTACCACGATGAAATCATATTTGTTTTCGTTGATAGCGTCTACCAGTTATCCTTCACTTCGTAAGCGCTCATTTCCGGTTTCAGGTCGTAAGTGGCTACTTTCGGAGATGGAACAAGGATACGGTCTTCGTTGTCGAACGGAGTTTCACGACCGCCGTTGAAGAAGAAAGTAACGTGAGCATATTTCTCTGTTTCAGCGATATGGAGCTGGTTAAGTCCTTTGGAAGCGATGTATTCGCCCAGTGTGTTGGCAACGTTTTCCTTGTCGAACAGGATGTGAACACCTTTGAAGGATGCATCATACGGAGTCATGCAGTAATATTGCAGTCCCGGGATCGTATGCATACCTGCTTCCGGCATATCTTGCTGAGTCAGTACGACAGTCAGTTCTTTGGCGCGGTCGTTACGGTAGTTGAAGAAGATAACGACATCACCTTCTTTGATGGTTCCGTCGCAGTTGGCGTTTACAATCGGCTTGATGAATTCGTCCGTTACACCTTCATCGTAAGATCCTGCATAGCCTGAACCATATCGGTAGCTTTCTTACCCTGGCCGTTTACCAGCAGGTCATAGGCTTCCTTTACACGTTCCCAACGTTTGTCACGGTCCATAGCATAATAACGACCGATGATAGAAGCGATCTTGCCTGCCGATTTCTCGCAGTGTGCAGAAAGTTCTTCGATAAATCCCTTGCCGCTCTTCGGGTCAGTGTCACGACCGTCCATGAAGCAGTGGATGAATGTATTGTCGATGCCGTATTCTTTGGAGATGTCGCAAAGTTTGAAAAGATGAACCATTGAGCTGTGTACGCCACCGTTGGAAGTCAGTCCCATGAAATGAACGCTCTTTCCGTTTTCTTTCGCGTAAGAGAAAGCAGAAACGATTTCGGGGTTCTGCAGGATGCTGTTGTCAGCACATGCGCGGTTGATTTTCACCAAATCCTGATAAACCACACGTCCGGCACCAATGTTAAGGTGACCTACTTCCGAGTTACCCATCTGTCCGTCGGGCAAACCTACGTTCTCACCACTTGCCTGAAGTTGGGAATGAGGATAATTGTTCATCAGATAATCCCAGTAAGGAGTGGGAGTGTTGAAGATTACGTCGTCTTTCTTTTGGTCGCCTAGTCCCCAACCATCGAGGATCATTAAAAGGGCTTTCTTACTCATAATATTTCAATATTTAAATTATCACTCTGATTTTCGGGTGCAAAGGTACAAAAAAGATGATTACGTAACGTTTAATCTATGTTAAGTTAAAAGGGAAAAAGAGAGGGAGCTATGGATATTTTTCTTTCTTTGTATAAGGAACTACTAAATGCATTTATTCAAAATTTAATATTATGAAAACGATTCTACTCTGCATGATGCTCATGCTGTCGGGTATGCTCACAGCACAAACCGTCGACAATCCGCCATTCAAAGCCGTTCGGGAAGTATTGGCAACATCACCCGTATAGAACGCACGCCCGATGGCACGCGTGTTTATATTCACGCCATCTTCCGTCCGCACTGGTGGATAAAGGAAGAAGGAGACAGTTATCTGGAAGATGCAGCCACCGGCAAGAAATACCAGTTCAAGAGTGCGGAAGGCATTGAGCTCAATAAGGAAGTGTATATGCCCGATTCGGCGAGATGGACTATGTGCTCGTTTTCGAAGCTCTGCCGGAAGAGACGCAGGTCATCCATCTCCTCAGTCCGAGCGATACGGAAGGAAATACGTATGACATATCTTTAGTACCGTCCTCCGGCAAAAACGTTTCGCCGTTGGCGGCAATCAAGGGAAACTGGTTCAAGGCAGATGATTTAAACACCTGGGAATACGGTATCTACGATTCTGTTACGATTATGGACAACCGGATATTTACCAACGAAAACATCCGTAAGAAAGGGAAGCGGGTGGAAATCACCGTCAAGGACAAGCAGAATGGAGACATACGCACCCTGCTGGTCACTCCGCAGAAAGACGGAAGCTGCCAGATACAAGTGAACGGAAAAAAGAATCAGCTGTATACCGGCAAAGGGGAGCTACCAAGACAATCGCTGCCGACACAGGTTTCCAGCAGTTCTTCCACACAGACACCACCTGTCTGCAAGGGTACATCGACGGCTACGACCGCCGGCTGGGATTCGACACCGGACTCATCTATCTATCCAACCATATCACCCGCCAGGACTATCCGACTGTGATTCAGATAGACGAAGACGGCAGTTTCCTGTGCAAGTTTGTCATCAAGCATCCTGTGGAACAGTCCGTCACGCTTGACAATAACTGGATTCCATTCTATATCGAACCCGGACAGACACTTACCATGTATATCGACTGGGAAGCATTGCTGGCACGCAGTCGTGCACGCGACTATTATTTCCCGATCAAGAATACAGCCTACATGGGTCCGTCGGCTCCCCTCTCCTATCTGCTGAAGGAATTCAAGTCGCTGATCCCCTACCGTTACGATGATTTATCCAACGCGCGCAACAAACTGACTCCCAGCCAATATCAGGAGCACATGAAGCCGATTGTCGCCCGATGGGAGCATACAGCCGATTCACTTATTCAGATTTGCCGCCCATCGGCAAAGGCTGCCCGTCTGATCAAGAATAAGGCAGACCTGCAGGCAGGAGCTTATTCTTCGACTTTCTGATGAGCAGAGATTATTATGCGAAGCAGGATACAGCCAACCAAGCCTGAAAGTGAAAGAAGAAGATTCTTATTACGACTTCTTGAAGAAGATGCCGCTGAATGATGAAACAGTGCTCGCCGATGCCAATGCAAGCTCTTTTATCAACCGGTTTGAATATATGGACGCCTTCAGAACAGCCTATAATTATCATGCACCGAAAGCAAAGGATACCATCTCTTACACGTATCCGGAAGAATCGCTTCTCGCTTTTCTTAAAGAGAGAGGAGTAAAACTGAATGCAGAACAGGAGGCAATCAGACTGAAACAGGAGAAACTGGCAGGAACAACCGTCAGAATCCCCTTAAAAGAACTTCAAGAAGAGAATGACAAGGTGACAGGCTTATACGAAAAAGAAGAAAAACTGGTCCTGGAGTACATCGACAAGCAGTATAAAAACAAGCAGTCAGAGCAAGACATGGACAGAAACTTTATCTCGATGGAACAAAAAACCGGTCATAAGAAAGACAGCATTCTTGCCCGGCTATATGATGTGCCCGATCCTTTGCTTTGGCAAATAGCCAAAGTCCGCAACTTGGGTTTCAGCCTGCAGAATATCAAGACACGTTCCATTGCCCGTGAGTATGTGGACAGCATCAAGCAAAAGCTCACTCACCCACAATTGGCAGAAGAGACCGAATATCTGTTCGCCAAAACGCATCCGAAGGAAAAAGTCAATTCCTATCAACTTCCGGAAGGCAAAGCCACCGACGTTTTCCGCAACATTATTAAGAATCATCCGGGCAAAGTCTTGTTCGTAGACTTCTGGGCAACAACCTGCGGACCTTGTCGCGCAGGAATAGAAGCGACGGCAGACCTGCGCAAAAAATACAAAGATCATCCGGAGTTCGAGTCATCTATATCACCGGACAGAAAGACTCACCAGCCGGTGCATATAAGCAATACGTGGAAAAGAATCTGAAAGGAGAAGCCAGCTATTATGTCACCGACTCAGAGTTCAATTATCTGCGCCAACTTTCCGCTTCAACGGCATTCCGCACTATGAACTTGTGCTAAAAGACGGCAGTATCTCCAAGGAAAAACTGGGGACGCATAGAATCAGAAAGTATTTGGAGGAGCACTTCCCCGTTTCCGGGTCTGCCGGACAGGGAGAGAATGATCAGTAATCCCGACTGAACCTAGGTATAACACATTGATAACAATGTACATTAATGATAAAATCAAAGGTCAGTAGCAACTTTCCCTATTGAAAACCGGAGTGGTAGGCATACTTTATAATTGAATAACAACAATTTATGTATTTACCTACCACCTCCCCCTACGGGTACTCCTCCTTCCCGAAGGAGGAGATTTAAGATACTATTGACTTTTTAGTCAGCCCAATTTCAGTTACTATTGACTTTTGCCTTCCTCTTCGACAAATTCAGCATGACAGATACTCTCTAGAAATAAATACTTTTCTATTGTCACTTATCACCTTTTGGAGATAACAAGCTGATAATAAATACACTTCGGGTGATAATAGCTGGTGACAATAGGGT
>ENA-OQJH01000592-OQJH01000592.1-human-gut-metagenome-genome-assembly--contig:-NODE-592-length-19021-cov-1.433418_pt1 | contig 19021 bp, 24 predicted proteins | sample MGYA00242597_ERZ504763 | MGnify/ENA primary metagenome ERZ504763 (study PRJEB26092, sample SAMD00036359) | human gut metagenome | host: Homo sapiens | study: EMG produced TPA metagenomics assembly of...
GAGTGGAGCGGATGCTGCGATTGAAGCGGCAGATGTAGTGTTTATGACATCTTCGATGGAAGCGATTCCGCAATCTGTTGCAATTGCAAAAGTGACCGGAGCGATTGCCATGCAAAATGTTGTGTTTGCACTGATTGTGAAAGCTCTGGTAATGATACTTGGACTTATGGGATTTGCAAATATGTGGCTGGCAGTGTTTGCCGATACAGGAGTTGCGATGCTCTGTGTATTAAATTCCATCCGAATTTTATATAAGAAATAAAAGAAGTGCGGCTGTTGTCCTGCGGTGAGTCAGGGGAACAGTCGTACTTATTTTGCAGGAAAGTATTGACCAAACAGAGTACATCATTCATAATTGTTCTATGAATGTCGAGTCATATGAAAGGAGTAAGATATGGAAAAATCGGAAATAGAATGTTGTGGGACAACGCATTTGCATGACAGTCTGGTACACCAGATTGAAGACGGAATGCCGAAAGAAGAAACGATACGAGAATTGTCAGATTTCTTCAAAGTATTTGGAGATATGACGAGAATAAAAATTTTATGTGTGTTGTTTCAGGCAGAGTTGTGTGTGTGTGATTTGGCAGAAGTTGTGGGAATGACTCAATCTGCAGTGTCACATCAACTGAGAATATTAAAACAGATGAAGTTAGTAAAGAATAGAAGAGAAGGAAAGACGGTATTTTACTCGCTGGCAGACGGGCATATACAGAGCATCTTGAATCAGGGAATGGAGCATATAATAGAGTAGAGGCTGTTTGATGAGGGCAGGTTATGAAGGAAAGAATACGTAATAATGTGTACATGACAGTGTGCGGACTTTTGTTGTATTTGGGAAGTGTCTGGCTGAGCAGAAGTTATCATTTGCCGTCGGACATTGCGTTTGGCTGTTTTTTTGCAGCGTACCTACTGGCTGGGTACAGTGTGTTTCAGAAGATTGCGGAACATTTTTGGAGAAATTTTTCTGGATGGGAATGTACTGCTTGTAATCACTACAATTTGTGCGTTTGCCGTTGGATATTATGTGGAGGCAGTGGCGGTGATCTTGATTTTTCAGGTTGGACATCTGATCGAGATGATCACAATAGATCGCTCCAAACGAAGAATCAGAGAACTCATCGATGTACATGCAATCCTTGCAAATAAACTGGTAGATGGGGAAGAAATACAGGTAGAGCCGTCAGAGCTTGAAAAGGACGACAGAATCTTGATCAGACCGGGCGAACGAGTTCCGGTAGATGGGATAGTCGTTTCGGGGACAACTTCGCTTGATACACAGATGATTACGGGAGAGGCAATTCCGCGTGAGGAAGAGCCGGGCGGAATTGTATATAGTGGAAGTCTGAATCTGACAGGCGCCATAGAAGTCAAAGTGCTTCATACATATGATGATTCTACGGTGTCAAGAATCTTGAATATCGTAGAAAATGTAGATACGAAAAAGGCAGAAAGTGAGCACAAAGTACAAAGATACATTCAGATTTATGTAGGCTTGATATTAGCGTCGGCAGCGATGCTTGTTGTTTTGCCAAGTCTGTTTGATAAGACATATGAGTATGTGACTGGAATGAAGAGAGTTGTTGTATTTTTGGCGGCAGTGCCCATGTGCGATTGGGATGTCTGTATCCACAGCATTTTTAGGCGGGATTCTTTCCGCTGCTAAAAAAGGTGTAATCGTAAAAGGAGGCGTGTATCTGGAAATTTTGGCGAAGGTGAACACCTTTCTGTTCGATAAGACGGGAACGTTGACGGAAGGTGTTTTTGAAGTGCAGGAGGTACATGCACAGTGGCTTACAGAGGAGGAATTATTGGAGATTGCAACATATGTGGAAAGCTACTCGAATCATCCGATTGCTGTTTCCTTGAAAAATGCTTATGGGAAAGAACTTGAAAAGACCCGTATGACTGAGATGGAAGAGATTCCGGGATATGGATTGACAGCAATTTACGAGGGAAAGAAAGTGTATGTTGGAAATGCAAGACTGATGGAAGAAAGAGGCATCCGGTTTCAGGAAATACACAAGTCAGGAAGCGTAATTTACATTGCGGTTGACGGGAAATATGCAGGTTATATCGTCGTTTCAGATATGATAAAAAAGATGCAAAAGAGATGATTATGTATTTGAAAAGCATTGTCAGGCAGTCGCTGTGATGGTGACGGGAGATACCCAGTTTACTGGAAAAGAAGTGGCTGAGGAATTGGAATTAGACTATTATTATGCAAATCAGCTTCCGCAGGATAAGGTGGAGCGATTGGAAGAATTTTTGAATATGCAGGACGACACGGAATGTCTTGCAGCAGTTGGAGACGGTATCAATGATGCGCCGGTGCTCACGAGAGCCGACGTAGGGATTGCTATGGGAGCGCTTGGCTCAGATGCAGCGATCGAAGCGGCGGATATTGTCCTGATGGATGATGAACCGTTGGCGCTGGTAGATGCAGTCCGTATTGCAAAGGAGACGTTGAAGGTCATCAGGCAGAACACGGTTTATGCGGTTCTTATTAAAATAATCGTATTGGGATTGGCGCTGTGCGGAATGATAACAATCAAGGGGGCGATCATTTGGGAAGTATGTGTGATTGTGCTTGCGATTGTGAATGCTGCATGGGCATCTAAAAATCCGGCATAATAGAAAAGGAGCAGAGATGAAAAAAGGAAAATAGCAATGCTTGTCATGACGGGAGTTTTATTGACAGGCTGTATGGGAACAAATTATTTGGAAGAAGGCGTTTCTCAGTTGGAAGAAAAGCAATATGAGGAGGCGAGCAAGTCTTTTCAGAAGGAGATCGATGAAGAAAAGAACTTAGATGAGGCATACCGCGGAATGGGAATTGCATATTTTGAGATGGAAGAATTCGAAAAAGCAATTGATGCGTTCGGGGAGGCATTGGACAATGGGCAGGAAGAAACGGCAACGTTATATAATTTTATCGGTATCAGTAATATGAAAATCGAAAATTATGAGGAAGCGGTATCTGCCTTTGAAAAAGGTATGTCTATGGAGGATTGCTCTGATACAATGAAACAGGAGATGCTGTTTAACACGGTTGTATCATATGAAAAGTTGGGGGACTGGGACAATGCAAAAGAGAAAGTGAGCGAGTATAACGAGCAGTATCCTGGAGACTCGAAGGCAGAAAAAGAAGCAGAATTTTTGGAGACCAGATAGGAGGGCTTTATGGCGGAAATGATAGAACTGAAACAGGTGAAGGAAAAGGTCATTTTTGGTCGGAGTCAGCACGGATGATCATGATGATACGGAGAAATCGCTGGATGAACTGGAAAGAACTGGCGTCAACTGGCAGGGGCAGTGACGGTCGGGCGTGTTGTTCAAAATCTGTCACAGATCCACCCGGTGACCTATGTCGGAAAAGGAAAGTTGGACGAGATAAAAGACCTGTTGTGGGAGACAGAGGCGACGGGCATCATCTGTGATGATGAATTATCGCCGATTCAGCTTGGAAACATGGAAGATGCGTTGAATACAAAGATTATGGATCGAACCCTCATTATTTTGGATATTTTTGCAAACAGGCGTCGACCAATGAGGGGAAAATTCAAGTAGAACTTGCGCAGTTGAAATACAGACAGTCGCGTCTTGTGGGACTTGGAAAATCATTGTCAAGACTTGGCGGCGGAATCGGGACAAGAGGTCCGGGAGAGAAAAAAGCTTGAGATGGACAGGCGTCTGATCAAGGGGCGGATTGCCCAGTTGAACCGAGAATTGAAAGATGTCAAGCGGCACCGTGAGGTGACAAGGGAGCAAAGAAGCAGAAACCAAGTTCCGGTCATTGCGATTGTCGGTTACACAAACGCCGGAAAATCTACACTTTTGAATACACTGACGGGGGCGGATGTGCTGGAAGAAGATAAGCTGTTTGCGACACTGGATCCGACAACCCGGAACTTAAAACTTCCAAGTAAACAAGAGGTATTGCTGACGGATACAGTTGGATTTATCCGAAAACTGCCGCACCATCTGATTGAAGCCTTCAAAAGTACGTTAGAGGAAGCAAAATATGCAGACATCATCCTGCATGTGGTGGATGCATCTAATCCGCAGATGGATGAGCAGATGTATATTGTCTATGAGACACTGATGAATCTGGAAGTTAAGAATAAACCGGTTATCACGGCGTTTAATAAACAGGATAAAGTAGATGGTGAAGTTATTTTACGTGATTTTAAAGCAGATCATGTTGTGAATATTTCGGCAAAGACTGGTGAGGGATTAGAGAATCTGCAAAATGTAATCGAAGAAGTTTTGCGGGAACAGAAAATTTTAATTGAGCAGCTTTATCCGTATGCTGATGCGGGAAAGATACAATTGATTCGAAAATACGGGGAACTGTTAGAAGAAGAGTACCGGGAAGAAGGTATTTTGCAAAAGGGTACGTTCCGATTGAAATCTATGAGAAAGTGAAACTGTGAGAGAAATGAAAAGATATCAGATTACAGAGTGGTGCCATCATTTTATGGAGAATCATGTGAAAGAAGGAGATCTCTGTATTGATGCGACAGCCGGAAACGGTAATGATACGCTCTTTTTGTGTGAACTTGTAGGAGAGTGTGGACGGGTGTTGGCATTCGACATTCAAAAAGAAGCGGTGGAAAATACGAAAAAGCGGATTTGGAACATCAGATGGAAAACGTGCAGATGTTTTCCTAGAAAGTCATACTAAGATGCAGAAGTATGCAAAGGAAGAAACGGTAGACTGCATCGTATTTAATTTCGGATACCTTCGGGCGGTGACATCAGCTTGCGACTAAAGCAGATACAAGTATAGAGGCAATCAGACAGGGACTGCAACTGCTGAAGGTGGGGGCATGATGAGCCTTTGCATTTACAGCGGAGGGGACAGCGGATTTGAGGAACGGGATGAAATCCTGTCATTTCTGAAACTCCTGGATACAAAATATTATCTTGTTATTCTGAGTTCCTATTACAATCGCCCCAATCATCCGCCGATACCGGTGATGATTCTGAAGTTAAAGTCTGACGTGGCGATTCATGAAACACTTCCGATAAGCACGGGAAAAAGTAGAATAATCTTGAAAACCACAGTCAAAACAGGCTTCTAGAACCGGAGTCCCCTGTAGGATCAAGTCTTTGGCAAAAAGAAGTCGTTTTTGTGTAATATAATTTCCGAGGCTGTATCCGGTCTCGGATTTGAACAGGCGCATCATATAGTATTTGCTAGATAGAATCTTGAGGCGAGGTCATCAATTGAAAGATGGGCGGACAAATTGGCATTGATATAGTGCAGAATGTCCGCTATTTTTTCGTTGTAGACGGCGGTATCCAAAAAGAAAAGCTGTCTTGCGTGCGCCGCGCGATTGAGATGAATCATAAATTCTAAAAAAAGAACTTGCCTGTAGAGTTCGTTGGCATAGCCATCAGAGGAAAAGGATTCTTCCAATCTTTGGATTGTCTGAAACAAAATACTTTTTTGACGAGTGGGAATCCGAAGCACACTGGATTCCTTTTTTGCTGCTTTTTGAAAACAATATCCCAAGTCGTAGTCCTGTGTACGGTAGTTTTCAATAAAAGTGGGAGAGATGTAAATAATAATCCGCTCATATGGCGTGGTTGTGTCGACGACCGGGCGGTGAATCTCATTATGGCGGACAAGAACCATATCGTAAGGTTCGAGCTGATAGGTTCGTCCCTCGATGGTATAATGCACATTTCCCTTGATTAAAATAGTGATCTTATCAAATTCATGGTAATGATATTTAATATTTGGAATACTCCTGTCTGTCAGATGAAACAACCGGAAATCACTGCTTAAATATCCTTTTTTTCATAGTGTTCCATATCAAACCCTCCTGCTATGAGAGTATTATATAGCATTATTTGCAATATAGAAAGCATTATTTGTGTATTTGTGACATATAATGCCTGTTAAGATAGAAGTAGTAAAAATGCCGTGGAGGGTGAATGTATGAACGTTGTATTAGAAAAATATCATGGACTTGGAAATGATTACCTTGTATTTGACCCAAATAAAAATGAAATGGAATTAAATGAAGAAAATGTCAGACTGTTATGTGACCGCAATTATGGTATAGGAGCGGAAGGGAGTTTTGGAAGGTCCTGTTTTGAGACAGAGCAGATGGGTGTTCGAATCTGGAATCCAGATGGAAGCAAGGCAGAAATGAGCGGAAATGGGGATCGTATTTTTGCAAAATATTTAAAAGATGCCGGTTATGTACAGAAACGAAATTTTCATTTTCAGACACCGGGAGGAGAAATTGAGGTTTTCTACTTAAATGAAGATGGAAGCCGCATTCGTCTTTCGGTGGGAAAAGCATCTTTTTGGAGCGACGAAATTCCTGTGACAGGGGAACGAAGAGAAGTGGTCGATGAGGACATGGTGTTCGGAAGAAACCTGTATCCGACGACTTGTGTGTCTGTCGGAAATCCACACTGTGTGATTCCGATGAAAGAAGTGTCGAAACATCTCGTGTGCAAAATCGGAAATCATTCAGAGATTGCAAGATATTTTCCGAATAAGATCAACACACAGGTGATGCAGGTGATTGATGAAGAAAATATTCGGATTGAAATCTTTGAGCGCGGCGTGGGATATACGCTTGCATCTGGCAGCAGTGCATGTGCTGCAGCGGCAGCTGCATATAAACTTGGACTTACGAATCCGGGTGTGACAGTGCACATGCCAGGTGGTGAGTTGCAGGTGGAGATTCAGGAGGACTGGGAGATATTTGTGACAGGTGAAGTATTTTATATTGGAAAGATGATACTTGGAAATGAATTGAGTGAAAAATTAGAATGATGTAGAGAAGAGGACTGTCCGCGGTGGATGGTCCTTTGCTGATATTGCCCGAATATTCAAGTGTAAAAGGCATTGCAACTTAAAAACAGATTGTTTATACTAAAGGAGAGAAATATTGACAGAGAAAAAGCAGAGCAGTATTACCAACAAAATCTGAGAGAGCTGAAAGGATAGAAGGAATGGCATTACAGTTTATTATGGGACCACCCGGTTCGGGAAAGTCCCATTATTTATATGAAAAAGTAACAAAAGCATCTTTGGAGCATCCCGAGACCAATTATATTGTGCTTGTGCCGGAACAGTTTACCATGCAGACACAGAAAGATCTTGTGATGGCAAGCCCGAGAAAAGGAATTATGAATGTAGATGTGCTGAGTTTTGGACGACTTGCACATCGTATTTTTGAGGAGACCGGTGGAAACCAGCGAAAAGTTCTTGATGATGTGGGGAAAAGTTTTGTGCTGAGAAAGATTGCGGGGGATTGTGAGGCAGAGCTTCGCGTACTTGGAAGTAATCTGAAAAAGACCGGATACATCGGGGAAGTGAAGTCGGTTATATCGGAATTTACACAATATGATATACAGGAAGAGACGTTGGAACAGATGATAGAAGAGGTGAAAGACTCTTCTAATCTTTATTATAAATTGCAGGATATCAAGACTATTTACCATGGATTTCGAGAATATCTGAGAGAAAAATATATTACAGGGGAAGAACTTTTAGATGTCCTTTGTACTGTGGTGGGGGAATCTAAGATTTTAAAAGACAGTGTGGTTGTACTGGATGGGTTTACCGGATTTACGCCTGTTCAAAATAAGCTTTTGCGTGAACTGTTTGGTGTCTGCAAGAGGGTTGTGATTACAGTGACAATGGAGCAAAAGGAGAATCCATTTTCTTATAAACATCCATACCAGCTGTTTGCATTGAGCAAGCAGATGGTGACTTCCCTGATTACAATTGCCAAAGAGACAAAGACAGATGTAGAGGAGCCGATATATCTATATGACAGACCGATTTATCGATTCCGCGAGAATACAGCGCTTGCATTTTTAGAGGCGCATCTGTTCCGCTATTCAAAAGAGCAGTATGAAAAGGAACAGGATTGTATTCAGGTTTATTGTGCGAAGAATCCGAAAGAAGAGGTCGATTTTGCTGCGCAGAAGATTCGGAATCTGGCTCGGACAAGAGGATACCGTTATCGGGAGATTGCAATCATTGCAAGTGACTTGAACACATATGGAAATCAGATTGAAAAGATTTTTGGAGAATATCAGATACCGATCTTTATGGATCATAAAAGAAGTATTTTGTTGAATTCATTTGTGGAATACGTCAGAAGTCTTCTTGCGATGGTGGAACAGAACTTTCATATGAAAGTGTATTCCGTTATCTGCGCACGGGACTGACCGGGTTTTCAGACGAAGAGATTGACATTGTGGAGAACTATGTTATTGCACTTGGAATCCGTGGATACAAAAAATGGCAGGAGAAATGGATTCGAAGAGCCAGAGGGATGGAGGAAACGGAATTGGAACGTATTAATGACATCAAAGAACGTTTCCTTATTCAAGTGGAAGATGTGACAATGGTATTAACAAAACGAAACAAAACGGTCTCAGAAGTCACAAAAGCACTGTATGACTTTCTTGTGAAGGAAGAATTGCAAAAAAAGGTAAAAGAATATGAAATTAGATTTGGAAATGACGGAGAACTTGCATTAGAAAAAGAATATGGACAGGTATACCGTATTGTAATTGAATTATTTGATAAGTTTGTAGAGTTGCTTGGAGAGGAACAGATTGCGCTGAAAGAGTATTGTGAATTGTTGGATGCAGGACTTGAGGAGGCGAAGGTTGGTGTGATCCCGCCAAGTCTTGATCAGGTTGTGGCGGGGGATATTGAAAGAACCCGTATCAAGGACATAAAGGCGGTGTTTTTGCTTGGAGCCAATGACATGTATATTCCAGGAAAAGAAAATGCGGGAGGTATTCTCTCAGAGCATGACAGGGAGCTGTTCCAAAAAGGAGGAGTGGTACTGGCTCCGGGAGCGAAAGAAAAAGCATTTATCCAGAAGTTTTATCTCTATCTGCTGATGACAAAACCATCCGAACAGTTGTATGTGACATATAGTAAGGTCTCTGCGGATGGAAAGACACTTCGCCCGGCATACCTGATTCAGGATTTACGGCGAATGTACAAAAAGATGGAAATTCAAGATGCAGATTGTCAGCCAGACAAAAAAGAATTGACACCGAAAAGCGGATTTGCATATCTGATTGAAAAGTTACAGAAAAACACGAAGGATTGGCACTGAGTGGCAGGAATTGTATACATGGTAACAGACAAAATCCAAAATGGCGAAAAAAATAGAACAGATAGTGGAAGCTTGTTTTATGAAAAACCAAAAGATGGTCTTACAACAAGAACAGCTCAACGATTGTATGGGACTATTTTAGAGAACAGTGTAACCAGATTAGAAAAATTTTCGGCATGTGCCTATGCTCATTTTTTATCTTACGGGCTAAATTTGCGGGAACGTGAGGAATATACTTTTCAGGCGATCGATCTGGGAAATATTTTCCATAGTGCCATTGAACATTTTGCAAAAAAAACTGGAGGCGGAGGGGTACACATGGACGACGCTTCCGGAAGTAAGAAGAGAAGAACTGATTGAAGAAAGTGTGGAGGAAAGTATTGTGGATTATGGAAATACAATCCTCTATAGCTCGGCGAGAAATGAATATATTATCAAACGTCTGAAACGTATGATGAGGCGCACCGTCTGGGCGCTGACAAAACAGTTGGAGAAGGGCGATTTCATGCCGGGCGGGTATGAGATTTCTTTCGGAGGAGCATCCGGACTATCCACATCGGACATTGCGCTGGATGGACATGGGCGAATGAGACTGCGTGGAAAGATTGACAGGGTTGACATCTGTGAGGATGAGACAATGTCTATGTCAAAGTGATTGATTATAAGACGGGGGCGAAAGCGTTTGATCTGGGGGAATTGTATTATGGCTTACAGCTGCAGCTCGTTTTATATCTGAATACGGCATTAGAACTGGAGAGCAGAAAAATCACGGGAAAACAGTGATACCTGCCGGGATTTTATTATCAGATGAAAGATCCAATCGTGGACAAGGAAAAAGATGAAGAAAAACTGGAAAAGAAAATATTAAAAGAACTGCGTTTGGATGGCGTGGTGAATGCAAGGGAAGAAGTGGTGCGGCATTTGGATAGGGAGATATCCGGAAATTCACTTGTTGTGCGATCGGGCGAAATAAAGACAGGAGTCTGTCAAAGGCATCCAAAACAGCGACACAGGAAGAGTTTGAGCTGATTTCAGAGTATGCCAAGAAGCAGATGAAACAGATTGGGACAAGAATATTAGAAGGGGAGACGGAGGTGTCCCCATATGAGCTTGGAACGATGACAGGCTGTAGTTACTGTCCTTACAAGGCGATTTGCGGATTTGAAGAAAAATTCCGGGATATGAATATCGGAGACTGCAGAAACTGAAAAAGATGAGGCGCTTATGAAGATGAGAAAGGAGGTGTCAGAGTGGGAGTAACATTTACACCGGAACAAAAGCAAGTTATTGACCTGCGAGATCGAAATATTTTGGTATCGGCAGCAGCCGGATCAGGAAAGACTGCGGTGCTTGTAGAGCGTATTATTACGAGGCTTACAAAAGATCAAAATCCGATAGATGTAGATCAGCTTTTGATTGTGACCTATACGGAGGCAGCAGCATCAGAAATGAAAGAACGTATACGTACAGCAATTGAAAAAGCACTGGAGGAGAATCCGGATAATGTGCATCTGCAGCGTCAGGCGACATTGATTCACAGTGCACAGGTGACGACGATCCACAGCTTCTGTCTCTCTGTCATAAGGGATTATTTCCATACGATCGATCTGGATCCGGGATTTCGGATTGCCGAAGAAGGAGAACTCAAACTACTTAAGCATGACGTGATGGAAGAGCTTTTAGAAAGATATTATGAAGAGGGGAGTCAGACCTTTCAGGAATTTGTAGAGTGTTTTGCATCTGGAAGAGACGATAAGAAACTAGAGGAGCTTATTTTGCAGCTATATGAATTTTCAAGAAGTTATCCGAATCCGGGGAAATGGTTGCAAGAGTGTGTGGAACAGTACGAGTTTGACAGTCTGCAGGCGATGACAGAGTCAGAGTTTGTAGGACATATTATGCGCAATACAAGATATTATATGAAAGATCTGAAAGAAACTATTGTATCAGGGCTGCAAGTATGTGACTGCGAAGATGGGCCGTATATGTATCGGGAGACTCTGGAAGCAGACCTGCAGAATATAGAAAAAATTAACAGTGCAGAAGACTTTTTGGAGATGTCCAACTTGATTTCTAAGGTGAAATGGGCAAGGCTTGCAACCAACCGCGACAAGAGTGTTTCGGAAGAACTGGCTGCCTATGTGAAAGGTGTCCGGGAGGAAGTCAAGAAGACGGTGGCTTCGGTTGTAGAACAGTATTTTTTTGACGCTCCCGAAGAGTTGTATCAGGATATGCTCTCGGCAAAATCGAATATGGAAGTGCTTGTACAGCTTGTAAATGATTTTGCTGATACCTTTGCAGAGAAGAAAACCGGGAAAAATATGATTGATTTCGGAGATATGGAACAGTTTGCTCTGCGGATTCTGACATTGGAAGAGGGCGGGAAACTAGTGCCGTCTAAGGCTGCCAAAGAGTATCAGGAGAGATTTGCGGAAGTTATGATCGATGAGTATCAGGACAGTAATCTGATTCAGGAGGCGATTCTGACGAGCGTATCCAAAGTCTCTAAAGGAAGCTATAATATTTCATGGTGGGGGATGTTAAGCAGAGTATCTATAGGTTCCGTCTGTCAAGACCAGAGCTTTTTATGGAAAAGTTCAACACATATAGTCTGGAGGAGAGCGACAAGCAGAGAATTGATTTACACAAAAATTTCCGAAGCAGAAGAGAGGTACTTGACAGTACGAACTTTATTTTTGAACAGGTCATGACAAAAGGGCTTGGAGGCATCGCATATGATGACAAAGCTGCGCTCTATGTCGGAGCAGCCTATGAAGAACAGGCTGGAAATGAGACAGAAGTTATTTTGGTAGATACGGATTTTGAGGATGAGGATGATCAAAAGATGGAGGAACGAACCGGGAGCTGGAGGCGAGAGCTGTGGCGAGGCGGATCAAAGAACTTGTCGGTCATCACATGGTATTGGATAAGGAGACGGGGGAATACCGGACTGCCAGATATAGTGATATCGTAATTTTAACGCGGAGCCTGAAGGATGGACAGATGTATTTACGAATATTTTGAACCGGGAGGGGATTCCGGCGTACAGCGGTTCTAAGGAAGGGTATTTTGAGACGAGAGAAATTCGGACAATTTTGGACTATTTGCGGATTTTAGACAATCCGAGACAGGATATTCCGTTTGCGGCAGTGCTGACCTCCTGTTTGGCAAGCTGACGAGTGAGGAGCTTGCGAATATACAGTGTGAAGGGGAAGGAAAGACATTCTATGAGCGGACATTGTTCTATTTGGAAAATGGAAGTGACGAAAATCTCAAAGAGCGGATCACAGATTTGTTGAGAAAGTACGAAAGATTCCGAAGAAAAGTACCTTATACGGCTATTCACGCATTGCTATGGGACATCATAGAAGAGACAGGATATGGAGATTATGTGGCATCTTTACCTTCCGGAGAACAGAGAAAGGCGAATCTGGAGATGCTTGTGGAGAAAGCAGTGAGCTTTGAGAGTACCAGCTACAAAGGATTATTCCATTTTATCCGCTATATCGAGCAGCTTCATAAATATGATGTGGACTATGGAGAGGCATCTGTTTGGATGAACAGGCAGACACCGTCAGGCTAATGAGTATTCACAAAAGTAAGGGCTTAGAATTTCCGATTGTCTTTGTGTCCGGCATGAGCAAGCGATTCAATACACAGGATATCAAAGGAAGTATTGTGATTCATCCTGAATTTGGTGTCGGAATTGACGCGGTGGATGTAGAAAGAAGAACGAAGGCACCAACATTGTTGAAACGGATGATTCAAAGAGAAGTGTTGATGGAAAATGCGGGCGAAGAACTTCGTGTTTTATATGTGGCACTTACAAGAGCGAAAGAAAAACTCATTATGACGGGGACAATATCGAATTTGGAACAGAAAATAAGAAGTTATGAAGGGCTTCGCAGCCATGAGGAAACGGAGCTTACATTCAGCAGACTGACAAAAGCAAATTCCTATTTCGACTGGGTACTTCCGGCACTTTACCGTCATGCTTCCTTTGCACCGATCTTAGAGACGTACAATATAGGAGCGCCGTTTATGAATCCGCTGTATGATCGTGATGTGCCAATCCGGGTATACAAAATGGGAATCGGAGAGATTGTCGCGGGGGAAGTTGCAGAGGAGCTGAGCGGACAGTATACGAAAGAGCTGTTGCATAACTGGGATGATACTCGCACCTATGATGAGCAGATGAAAGAACAGTTGGAAATACAGTTCGGGTATCAATATCCATATGAGCGTGAGCGAAAACTGAAGCAAAAAATGACGGTATCAGAACTGAAAAAACGTGCTTATTTGGAAGAAGAAGCCGGAGAACTTGTGTTTGATGAGGCAGATGTCGTTCCCCTTCTTCCGAATTTTTACAGGAAGAGGAGGAGCTTACCGGGGCATCAAGAGGAAGCGCTTATCATAGATTGCTGGAATTGCTTGATTTCTCGAAAAAGTATGATGAAGTGACATTGAAGGAACTGATCGAGGAGCAAAAACGAAGCGGAAAGCTGTCGGAGGAGATGTGTACTTCGATTCGGGAGAAGGATATTTTACGGTTTTTAAACACACCTGTCGGAGAGAGAATGCATCGAGCGGCAGTTCGGGTGACACTGTGGGCAGAGCAGCCTTTTTGTTCTTGGAATAGATGCAGATGAACTTTATAAAGGGGAAAGCCTGGAAGAAACTGTTCTCGTTCAGGGAATCATCGACGTCTGGTTTGAAGAAGATGGAGAATTGGTTGTTTTGGATTATAAGACAGACAGAGTGTTCAAAGAAGAGATATTGAGGGAAAAATATCATACACAGCTTGATTATTATGCGCGGGCATTGGAACAGCTTACAGGAAAATGTGTAAAAGAGAAGATTATTTATTCCTTTACAATGCAAAAAGAAATCGAGGTGTGAATATGAGATATATAATGTGGTATTTACTGGCGATCAATATCGTGACATTTTTCTTATATGGAATAGACAAACAGAAGGCGCGCAAAAAAAAAGGTGGCGGATACCGGAGGCGACGCTTCTTTCAATGGCGGCTTTGGGAGCTCTGTTGGAGCCTGTGTCGGGATGCAAATATTCCGACATAAGACTCAGAAGCCGAAATTTTATATTGGAGTGCCTGTAATTCTTTTGTTGCAGGCTGGAATTGTGATATATGTTTATTTGAAGTAGGAGATAAAACTCCTACTTTTTTTTGTAATATTATATTGACTAATAATATTATATGACATATAATATGTGTATAAAATAATATTGCATCAAATAGAAAGGAGTGAGGTCATGGTATTTAATACAGGAGCAGCCTTACTGGATGCGATTGTTCTGGCTGTAGTATCAAAAGAGCAGCAGGGGACTTATGGATATAAGATCACACAGGATGTCAGGCAGGCGTTGGAAGTATCGGAGTCAACCTTATATCCGGTGCTCAGGCGTCTTCAAAAAGATGGGTGTCTGGAGGTGTATGATATGCAGTTTGACGGCAGGAACAGGCGATATTACAAAGTGACAAAGAGAGGGACAGAACAGTTGGAGATGTATCGAAAAGAGTGGAAAAGCTATTCAGAGAAGATCTGCAAGATATTTGAGGGAGGTGTGGATGAATGAACAGAGTAGAATATATGACAAGACTGGCAGCGATGCTTCAGGACATTCCGGTGGAAGAAAGACAGGAAGCAATGAAATACTACAACGACTATTTTGATGAGGCCGGTGAGGAGAATGAAGAAAAAGTTGCAGCAGAATTAGATAGCCCGGAAAAGGTAGCGGCGGCAATCAAAGCGGAAATTTACGGGAGAAATAATACTGGGGAAACGAAAGCCCCTGTGTATCCGGCTGAAAAAGAAGAGAAAGATACGAACAATTGGTGGAAGATTCTCCTGATCATAGTAGGTGGTTCTGTTTGTTTTATCCATTGCCGGCCGATCGTTCTAGGTGTGGCGCTGACGGTATTGGCAGTGGTGTTTTCGGGATTTATTGCTCTGATCGCATTTGTTATAGCGGCAGGATGTCTTGCAGTTGTAGGTATCGCATTGTTTATTGGCGGGCTTACGCAGATTGCCGTGGCGCTTCCGGAGGCATTTACGTTGATTGGCAGCGGAATGATTTTATTCGCAGTTGGAATGGTGGGAGTTGTGTTGCTTGTGCAGCTTTGCTTCGTTGCATTCCCGAAGATGTTTCGGTGGATTGTAAAAATTTGCAAAAAACCTTTCATAGAAAGGCGGTGTCATAATGAAAAAAGGATGGAAGAGATTTTGGATCACAAGTGGTGCGATTGCCGGAATCGGCGTGCTGTTTTTGATTTTGGGATTTATACTGGGAGTCTCTTTTTCAAAGATCAAGTTTGGTTTCCCATATATATTTCCATTGAGCAACAGGGTGGTGACAGTAAAGGAAAGCACAGGGCAGACCGGCGAAGAAAAAACGTTCGAAGGGGTAAAAAATCTGGAAATTGATGTGGATCATATGAGTGTATATCTGAAGCCTTCTCAAAATGAAAAAGTATGTGTGGGCACTGAAGATATTGACGAGAGAGCAAATCTCCAAATCTATAAGGAAGGAAACACACTGAACATTGAGACAGATTTGGAAAATAATCGAATCAATCAGGCAGGGACGATTATTTTGTACTTGCCGCAGGATGTGAAATTCTACGAGATGGACATTTCAGTAGGAGCAGGAAGTTTGAAATCAGAGCTCCAAAGCGTACATGCGGAAAATGCGGATGTTGCGGTGGCGGCAGGAGCCGCAGAGATACAGGGCATTATGGCGCAAGAGATGTATCTGGAATGTGGAGTGGGTTCTGCAACGCTTGTGCTCCATGGAGAACAAGAAGACTATAACTATAGTCTGGAGTGCGGAATGGGTGAAGTGAAGATTGCAGACGGAAGTTATTCAGGAATCGCAGTTGAGCAACAGATTGACCATGGGGCATCGAAAAATTTGAATATTGAATGTGGCATGGGAAGTGTCAATGTAAAATTTGAAAAATAGTCTGGAATAAAAATGAAAAAATGGAAATCCTCTTACCATCACGGAAAGGGGATTTTTATTATGTCTAAAAAGAAAGAAAAACCGATTTGCTTAAGCAAGCTGGAGCCGGAAGAAAAATTAAAATATGAGATTGCAGAAGAATTGGGATTGCTCGATAAGGTGCTGGAGGATGGCTGGAAGGCGCTTTCTTCAAAAGAGACCGGGAGAATCGGCGGACTGATTACGAAGAAAAGGCGAGAGATGGAGAAAGCAAAAGAGTAGTGACCAAAGTGTGAACAATTTCGAACCGGACTTGAAAGAGAAGGGAGATTTGTTATAATCGTAAAACTGGGGAGAAACAACAGGTGAGGTTATGAATGAGAAAATAAAAGTATTAGGCGTGTCAATTAATCATTACACGGCTAAGGAAGCAATGAAAAAGGTCATGGAATATATGGAGACAGAACCGATCAATGTGATCGAGATGGTGACGATGAATACGTTGTCGCAGCTTTTGAACAAAGAAGAAAAGCCATATATTGATGAGTTTGACCTTACATTTGCAGGAGATAAATCAATATTAGAGGCGGCAGGAGTGACTGACTCAAAATATTTGAATGAGGCCAAGACACTGCTGTTCGTGAAAATGGTAATGCGATTTCTGCATAAAAGCCACAAAAAAGGTTTTTTGCTCGCCGAAGATGAAGTAGGCTTTGTCTGAACTGAGAGAATATGTGACAGGAAAATACAGCGGGATTGTTATCTCTGAGACTGCGACCATGGAAGAAGCACGGAAAGTCCGATGACATGATTGTCAATCGAATCAACGGTGCAGAGACCGACTGTATCTTTGCGGCGCTTCCATCTCCGCTTCAGGAAGAAGTCATTCTTCGTAACCGCACACTTTTGAATGCCAGAATTTGGTTCGGAATGGGTACTGGATTGAAAGAACGCAGGAGAACGGGATTTGGAAGAAGACGGCTGAAGGCATTTTTTACACAACACATCGTGAAGAAAAAGATTGAGAAAGAACGTAAGCAAAATCAGAATTTGTGAACAATGTATAGTGTGGAAAAAGGATAAGAGCAAAAGGAAAATTGAGGAAATGCATAAAAAATTATGATTTCCTCTTTCTTTTTTTGCTGTTTTGCATTAGTATATAACGTAGAAATATGCGTTTAACCATTTTAAGAAAAAAATGTATTGTAAGAAAATGCATATGAAAATTACGAGTGGAGGGAATTGAATGATATCAAATCAAATACTTCAAAACACAATTGAAGGACTAAAAGCAATTACAAGAATTGATTTATGTGTAGTAGATATAGAGGGAAAAGTGCTTGCGGGGACTTGTACAGAGACAGATGACTATGCAACCTCGATAAAATCTTTTGTAGATTCACCTGCAGACAGCCAGGTGGTGCAAGGATGTCAATTTTTTAAAATTTTTTGACGAATATCAGTTAGAATATATATTACTTGCTTACGGGGAAAATGAAAATGCATATATGATCGGAAAGCTTGCAGCATTCCAGATTCATAATCTGTTGATTGCATATAAAGAAAGATTTGACCAGGATAATTTTATCAAAAATCTGTTATTGGATAATCTGTTGCTTGTGGATATTTATAATCGTGCAAAGAAACTACACATTGATACAGATGCAAGACGTGTCGTATTTATTATCGAGATGGCGTATGAGAAAGATGCGAATATGATTGAACATGTGCGAGTGTCCATTGGAGAAAAAACAAGATTCATCACAGCTGTCGATGAAAAAATAATTATTTGTCGTAAAGGAACTGGAAGCGAGGGAAGGCTATCAGGAGATGGAGCAGGCTGCGAATGCAATGCTGGAATTATTAAAAGCAGAAGGCGAAGAAGGATTGCATGTCGCATATGGTACGATCGTAAGCGACATCAAAGAAGTTTCAAAATCTTATAAAGAAGCAAAGCTTGCGCTTGATGTCGGAAAGATTTTCTTTAACGAAAAAGATGTGATAGCATATAGTACACTCGGAATAGGACGTCTGATCTACCAGCTTCCGATACCACTTTGTAAAATGTTTATCCGAGAGATTTTTGAGGGGAAATCACCGGATGATTTTGACGAGGAGACTTTGATCACAATTAATAAGTTCTTTGAGAACAGTCTGAATGTATCTGAGACATCAAGACAATTGTACATTCACCGTAATACGCTGGTGTACAGACTGGATAAGATTCAAAAGAGCACAGGACTTGATCTGCGTGTCTTTGAGGATGCCATTACATTTAAGATTGCGCTGATGGTTGTAAAATACATGAAACATATGGAAACGTTGGAGTATTAATAATTATGGAGGAGCGTATGATAGAATTAAAAGATGTTACGAAGGAATACTCAAAGGGGATAGCTGCGCTCAATGGAATCAGTCTGACGATTGAGCAAGGCGAGTTTGTATTTATCGTAGGAGACAGTGGGTCGGGAAAATCGACTTTGATTCGTTTGCTGATGAAAGAGCTGGATCCAACATCCGGAACAATTACTGTTATGGGTGAGGATCTTGGAAAAATGAAACACAAACATATTCCGAAATACCGCAGAAGAATCGGAGTTGTGTTTCAGGATTTCCGCCTTTTAAAGGATCGGAATGTATATGAAATATTGCATTTGCACTTCGTGTGACAGAGGCACCAACTCGTATTATCAAACAGAAAGTTCCTGCGGCATTATCGCTGGTGGGACTGGCGCAAAAGTATAAATCGTTTCCGAAGGAGTTGTCAGGAGGAGAACAGCAGCGTGTGGCGATCGCGAGAGCGATCATCAATGAGCCGTCTATTTTGCTGGCAGATGAGCCGACCGGTAACCTGGACCCGTCTAATTCATGGGAGATCATGAAGTTGCTGGAGGAGGCAAACGACAGAGGAACTACAGTCATTGTAGTTACACATAATCATG
>ENA-OQJH01000593-OQJH01000593.1-human-gut-metagenome-genome-assembly--contig:-NODE-593-length-18950-cov-4.727036_pt1 | contig 18950 bp, 15 predicted proteins | sample MGYA00242597_ERZ504763 | MGnify/ENA primary metagenome ERZ504763 (study PRJEB26092, sample SAMD00036359) | human gut metagenome | host: Homo sapiens | study: EMG produced TPA metagenomics assembly of...
CCAAGTCCGGAAGGGATAAACGCTGAAGGCATCTAAGCGTGAAGCCCCCCTCAAGATGAGATATCCCTCACATAAGTGAGTAAGATCCCTTGAAGAGTACAAGGTAGATAGGGCAGAGGTGGAAGCATGGTAACATGTGGAGCTGACTGTTACTAATCGATCGAGGGCTTGACCAAATAAAATCGGAAATCTGTATGAAGTTTTGAAGGTATCATCTTCAATGGCCTAATGGCTCAGTTGGTTAGAGCGCCGCCCTGTCACGGCGGAGGTCGCGGGTTCGAGTCCCGCTTGGGTCGTTCAATATGGGATCTTAGCTCAGCTGGGAGAGCATCTGCCTTACAAGCAGAGGGTCATAGGTTCGAGCCCTATAGGTCCCATTTGATACGCCGATGTGGCTCAATTGGCAGAGCAGCTGATTTGTAATCAGCAGGTTATCGGTTCGAGTCCGATCATCGGCTTTTCTCAATTTATTTTGAGAATTAAAATGAGTCAATTTCATATTGAACGTTTTAAATGGGCAGATTCCCGAGTGGCCAAAGGGGACAGACTGTAAATCTGCTGCAATTTGCTTCGGTGGTTCGAATCCACCTCTGCCCATTCTCTTTTCAAGAGATTAATTATTATCGCGGGATGGAGCAGTCTGGAAGCTCGTCGGGCTCATAACCCGAAGGTCATAGGTTCAAATCCTATTCCCGCAACTCAAATTTTAATATCGTATTTGCCAGTTAGCTCAGTTGGTAGAGCAGAGGACTGAAAATCCTCGTGTCTCTGGTTCGATTCCGGAACTGGGCATTCAAAAGAAAAATATGGGATATTAGCTCAGTTGGTAGAGCACTTGACTTTTAATCAAGTTGTCCGGGGTTCGAATCCCCGATGTCTCATTACTTAAAAGATTGGAAGTGTTGAAAAATCAGCACTTCCGATTTTTTTATGCTGTTTTAAGTGGGTTGACTGTGGGTTGGATAAAATGCCCGCAAAATCAAATTTACTGAATTTCTAAATAATTTTATGACAAGATAAATCAAAAATATAAGGTGAATAAAAAAGGAGGAGCCAGTAAAACGGGGGATGTTTTACTGGCTTTTGTTATGAAAAAAAAAGAAACTGTTTTATGTGAAAAAGGTTTATTTCCTTTCGACATTATTTATAGTAAACGAAGTTCATGATGAAATTGTGGTAAATATTTGAAAAAATTGTGAAGCCATAGTAAAGATTCGGTTACAATAACTGCACATGAAACGCTATTGTCTGAGGTGGGATGCTTGCGGTCTGTGTGGTTGCATGTGTAAAGCGGACGCGCTGGCTGGGGCGGAGGGATGAAAGTGTGATCGGGCGGCCGGATGGATCGGAGAAGGTGGAATTTGAGACGACGTAGCGGACCTGGCTGTTGATGTCGTTTGGATTGCCGGTGTACAAAAAGCCATTTGCGGCGTCGATACTTGCAATCCTGCCGATCGATGTTGCAATTTCAATTTGAGGGCGCCGCTTCTGTACCATGATCAGAAATGCATTTGCCTGTGGAGGGATGCTCCGTGTCATTGCAGAAGAGAAAACGGCATTGATCCATGTTTGCGGACGGATTTCCGACAGGGATATGACCTGACCGGATGAATCGAGGATGACAGTGTTCCGGTTGATATTTAAACGGAGCATCTGGATGTTGTCGGATTGCTGTCCGGGTGAGGCTGCATAAGATACGATGATATATCCGGTGGAAGTGTTGGAAAAAGCATTGACCTCCTCCACGAAAGCATTTGTGATCTGTGAAATATTACCCCGCCGGGAAAGTGTTCCTCTGGTCTCTGTGTTCATTGAAAGTCTCCAGTACAGTAAGCTATTTATTTTAGTATATGATGTGATGAATCAATGTGCGAGTATAAATTACGAGTGACAATAGTCGGTTGAGAATCAATAGAGAAGTTGTTGAGATAAATGATCAGAAAAATCTTTGAGTGATTGGGGAGAGGGATATAGCGGAATGCAGCGCAATATGTAATTTATTAAAGAATCGTAAAAGATATTGCATAAGAAATGTAAACTTTTTTAGGTATTTTGGACTATATTTTGGAATCAATTCAAGGTAAAAATAAAATAACTATAAACAAATGAAATATTCAATTCCAAAAATATAAAAAACTCACAAAAAATATAAAAAGAAATTGTATAAAATTACCAAAACAGGAATGGAGAATCTGACTCTGACAAAAAATTGCAAGTGGAAAAAATTTCAATAAAATACTGCAAAGCGTAGGAAAGAAGGGAAGTGAGAATACGGAGGAATTATCGAAAGCGCTGATGGAAGAACTAAATTGTGAGACAGCATTCACGATTCCGGTATTTGGAGGTATTCCGGTTGCCGAATCGGTAGTAGTGACATGGATCATTATGGCAGTTCTTTTGGCAGCGGCATTTTTCTTAGGAAGAAATCTGCGTGTAGAGAACGCAGGAAAACGTCAGCTGGCAGTGGAAACCGTCGTTGGCGGATTGCATAACTTCTTTTACGATCTGCTTGGAGAGGAAGGAAAATGTTATATTCCTTATTTAATGACAGTAGGAGTTTACATTGCAATCGCTAATATGATCGGACTGTTTGGACTGAAATCCCCGACAAAGGATGTCGGTGTTACCGGTGCGCTTGCATTGATGAGCATTGTACTGATCGAGTATTCGGGAGTACGTGCAAAAGGAATGAAAGGTTTTCTGAAGAGTTTCGCCGAACCGATTCCAATTATGTTACCAATGAATATATTGGAGATATTTATCCGTCCATTATCATTGTGTATGCGACTTTTTGGTAACATTTTAGGGGCATTCGTCATTATGGAGCTGATCAAGATCGTGGCACCGCTTTTAGTACCGGTTCCACTCAGTCTTTATTTTGACTTGTTTGATGGATTCATTCAGGCGTATGTATTTGTATTTTTAACATCCTTATTTATTAAGGAAAGCATCGAGTAAAAAAAGTAAAAACAAAAAAGGAGAAATTTATCATGACATCATTAATCGCAATTGGAGCAGGAATCGCAGCATTAACAGGTATTGGAGCAGGTATCGGTATCGGTCTTGCAACATCTAAGGCAACAGACGCTATCGCAAGACAGCCGGAAGCAGACGGAAAGATTACAAAAGCATTATTACTTGGTTGTGCACTTGCCGAAGGTACTGCAATTTTCGGTATGGTTGTTGCAATTTTAATTATCTTATTCTTAGGTTAAGGAAAGGGTCTGGTAGAGAATGCAATTATTAAGAATAGATTGGAACGTCGTCTTTACCATCATTAACCTGATCGTTCTGTATCTGGGACTTCGTAAGTTTTTAATTGGTCCTGTCACGAATGTTATGGAGCAGCGTAAGCAGATGATCGAAGGTCAGATCGCAGATGCCAACAAATTAAAGGCAGAAGCGGGAGACTTAAAGAAACAGTATGAGGGAATGCTTGCACAGGCGCATGAGGAATCTGCAGAACTGCTTGAGAAAACTCGTAAGAGTGCACAGGCAGAGTATGAGAACAGAATCAATGTGGCGGATGCGGAAGCAGAAAAGATCATCGAGAATGCCCATAAGACCGTGGAACTCGAACGTGACAAAACTGTGCAGGATCTTCAGTCACAGATTGCAGTTCTTGCAGTGGCAGCAGCAGGAAAAGTACTTGGTGAGGCAAGTACGAACGAGAATAACCGGTTACTGTATCAACAGTTTTTGACAAAAGCAGGTGGTGTGAATGACGCAGACAGCAAATAATTATGCAACGGTTCTCTTAGAACTTGGTGTGACAAGAGAAGCTGTTGATGAGACAAAAGAGATTCTTTCTCTGACCCAGGATCTGCCGAAGAGTTTAAAAAGCCCGGTTGTGTCAAAACAGGACAAACATAAGCTGATCGACCGGATTTTTCCGGAATCAATGAAAAATTTTCTGAAGGTGGTTTGCGATTACGGTGAGGCAGATCTCCTTGAGGAAATTTTTTGCCGCATATGATGTAGTGGAAGCGGAGAAAAATGGTATCCTTCAGGCAAAACTGGAGTATGTCTTAGAGCCGACAGAGGATGAAGTGGCACAGATGAAGGCATATCTTGCAAAGAAATATCAGAAAGATAAAGTTGCGCTTGCATTGGAAAAGAAGCCGGAACTGATCGGTGGATTTGTACTGCGGGTAGGAGATATAGAAGAAGATTACAGCATGAAAGGGCGCTTAAATCGGTTAGAGAGAAGATTAGCGTGGAGGTGATAACGTGGGTTCTATCAGTCAGAAGAGATTATATCTATCCTGAAAACAGAAATAGAGAACTATGACATGGTAAGCAAAGACCAGGAAGTCGGAACTGTCATCTGGGTCGGTGATGGTATCGCAACGATTTATGGTATTGAGCATGCGATGTATGGTGAGATCGTTATCTTTGAGAACGGTGTCCGCGGAATGGTACAGGATATCAAACGTGATCAGGTAGGCTGTATTATTTTTGGTAAAGACACAGAGATCAAAGAGGGAACGAAAGTAACCAGAACTAAGAAAAAAGCAGGTATTCCGGTAGGTGATGCTTACCTTGGAAGAATTATCAATGCCCTTGGAGCCCCGATCGATGGAAAAGGTGAGATCAAAGCAGATGATTACCGTGCCATCGAGCAGGAAGCACCGGGTATCGTAGACAGACAGTCCGTAAAACAGCCAATGGAGACAGGTATCCTTGCGATCGACTCCATGTTCCCAATCGGACGTGGACAGCGTGAGCTGATCATCGGTGACCGTCAGACCGGTAAAACATCGATCGCAGTAGATACCATCTTAAACCAGAAAGGCAAAGATGTTGTCTGCATTTACGTTGCAATCGGTCAGAAGGCATCTACGGTTGCAAAATTGGTGAATACACTGACAAAGAACGGTGCCATGGATTATTCCATCGTGCTTTCCTCGACAGCGAGTGAATCTGCATCCTTACAGTACATCGCTCCGTATGCAGGAACAGCACTTGCAGAGTACTTCATGTACAAAGGAAAAGATGTCCTGATCGTATATGATGATCTCTCCAAACATGCAGTGGCATACCGTGCACTGTCATTACTTTTAGAGCGTTCACCGGGACGAGAGGCATATCCGGGAGACGTATTCTATTTACATTCAAGATTATTAGAGCGTTCCAGTAAGTTAAACGACGAGTTAGGCGGAGGTTCCATTACCGCACTGCCGATCATCGAGACACAGGCAGGCGATGTTTCCGCTTATATTCCTACGAACGTTATTTCCATTACAGATGGTCAGATTTTCTTAGAGAGTGATCTGTTCAACTCCGGTATGAGACCGGCGGTCAACGTAGGTCTTTCCGTATCCCGTGTAGGTGGTGCGGCACAGACAAAGGCAATGAAAAAAGCATCCGGTACGATCCGTATCGATCTGGCGCAGTACCGTGAGATGGAAGTGTTTACACAGTTCAGCTCCGATCTGGATGATATGACGAAAGAGCAGTTACAGTATGGTAAAGGACTGATGGAGCTCTTAAAACAGCCGCTCTGCCATCCGATGAGCCTCGCAGATCAGGTAATTACACTGGTTGCAGCAAACAAACGTCTGCTTTTGGATGTGGATATCAAACAGATGAAAGAGTTCCAGGGAAGATTACTGGATTTCTTTAAAATCGAGCATAAAGATGTCGTTGATGCCATCAACGAGAAAAAAGTGCTGGATGATGGGATTACAGAAAAGATCGTAGAGGCAGTCAAAGAATTTAAGAGCAGGTGATAGAGCATGGCAAATACCAAGGAAATTCAGAAACGAATGAAAAGTATTCAGGATACGATGAAGATTACGAGTGCCATGTATATGATTTCCTCTGCAAAGTTAAGAAGTGCAAAGCAGAAGCTCGAAAATACAGAGCCGTATTTCTATGCGTTACAGTCTGCAATCTCACGACTGCTCCGTCATATTCCGGATGCTAAGAGCCGGTATTTTGACCAGCACGAGGAGATTCCGGACGACAAAAAACGCAGGGGATACATTGTGATCACTGCAGATAAGGGACTGGCAGGTGCGTACAACCATAACGTCATTAAAATGGCGCATGAACTGTTTGAGCAGGGTGAAAACAACAAACTGTTCGTCGTCGGAGAGCTTGGAAGACAGTATTTTACCAAGGAAGGGTTAGAGGTAGATACCGAGTTTAAATATACGGTGCAAAATCCTTCCCTGCACAGAGCCAGAGTTATCACAGAACGTATTCTGGAGTTATACAATAACAACGAATTGGATGAGGTATACATCATTTATACGAAAATGGAGAATTCATTTTCCATGGAAGCGGAAATGATGAAACTGCTTCCACTGGTAAAAGAGGATTTCATGGGGAAAGCTCCTGTTGATATTTATCAGGAGGAGATCAAGGCAGATACGACCATGCAGGATATTTTAGAGCATGTGGTGCCGAACTATGTCAACGGATTTATTTACGGTGCACTCGTGGAGTCATTTGCCAGTGAGCACAATTCACGAATGATGGCGATGCAGGCGGCAACAGACAGTGCAAAAGAGATGCTGCAGACTTTGTCCATTGAATACAATCGTGTGCGTCAGGCTGCGATTACCCAGCAGATCACAGAGGTAATCGGCGGTGCGAAGGCACAGAAGAAAAAGAAGAAAAAATAGGAAGGGGATGTGAAAGCGGAATGAAAACAGGAAAAATCGTGCAGGTCATGGGACCTGTAGTAGACGTTGAATTTGAAGATAATGACCTTCCGTTTATCAAAGATGCGCTTGAAGTAGACAACGGCGGAAAACGCTGTGTCATGGAAGTTGCACAGCACATCGGCAATAACACAGTACGTTGTATTATGTTAGCTGCCAGTGAGGGACTTCACAAGGACATGGAAGTTGTTGCTACGGGAAGCGGTATTACGGTTCCGGTCGGACAGGGCACATTGGGGCGTCTGTTCAATGTATTAGGAGATACCTTAGACGGCGGCAAGACTTTAGAGGGAGAGAAACACTGGTGTATCCACAGAGATCCGCCATCTTTCGAGGATCAGAGTCCGGTCGTTGAGGTACTTGAAACAGGAATCAAGGTCATCGACCTTTTAGCACCGTATGCAAAAGGTGGTAAGATCGGTCTGTTCGGTGGTGCCGGCGTTGGTAAAACGGTATTGATCCAGGAGCTGATCCGTAACATTGCAACCGAGCACGGCGGATATTCCATTTTTACCGGTGTCGGAGAGCGTTCAAGAGAGGGTAATGACCTCTGGTCCGAGATGAAAGAATCCGGCGTACTCGAAAAGACAGCCTTAGTGTTTGGTCAGATGAACGAGCCGCCAGGAGCACGTATGCGTGTTGCTGAGACAGGACTTACCATGGCAGAATATTTCCGTGATGAGGAGCATCAGAACGTGCTTTTATTCATTGATAATATTTTCCGTTTTACACAGGCTGGTTCTGAGGTATCCGCTCTGTTAGGACGTATGCCGTCAGCCGTTGGTTATCAGCCGACTTTAGCAACTGAGATGGGTGAATTACAGGAACGTATCGCATCAACCAAAAACGGTTCCGTTACTTCCGTACAGGCAGTCTATGTGCCTGCAGACGACTTAACTGACCCGGCGCCTGCAACGACATTCGCACATCTGGATGCAACGACCGTTCTTTCCAGAAAGATCGTAGAGCAGGGTATTTATCCGGCAGTTGATCCGTTGGAGTCAAACTCCCGTATCCTCGAGGAGGATGTTGTCGGAAAAGAGCATTATGAGACAGCAAGACGTGTTCAGGAGATCCTTCAGAAATACACAGAGTTACAGGATATCATTGCAATTCTTGGTATGGAAGAGCTTTCCGAGGAGGATAAACTTGTTGTTTACCGTGCAAGAAAGATCCAGAAGTTCTTATCCCAGCCGTTCCACGTTGCAGAGAACTTTACCGGTGTACCGGGCAAATATGTGCCGTTAAAAGACACCGTACGCGGATTTAAGGCGATCGTTGACGGTGAGATGGATGAATATCCGGAAGCTGCTTTCTTTAACGTAGGAACGATCGAGGATGTCATTGAGCGGGCAAAGACAATGGGTAATACCGGTTCCGCCAGCTAGGAGGGAGGAACATGAATACATTTAGCTTAAAAGTAATTGCCTGTGATAAGGTATTTTACGATGGAAGATGTGCACAGGTAGTCCTGCCGCTCCATGATGGTTTAAAGGCGATCCAGGCGCACCATGAAAATATGGTGTTTGCGTGGAGGTCGGAGAGATCCGTATCTTAGAGGAAAACGGAAACACGATCTACGGTGTTACGGGAACCGGGTTTGCGCAGATCATCAACAACCGTGCAACAGTCATTGTAGACACCTGTGAATCACCGGAGGAGATCGATGTAAGACGTGCGCAGGAAGCAAAAGAGCGTGCGGAAGAACAGCTTCGCCAGAAACAGAGCATTGAAGAGTATCATCGCTCCAAAGCCTCATTAGCGCGTGCTATGGCACGTCTTAAGGTGGGAAGCAAGGATAAACGATCGGCTATTAATGACGGAATTTTGAGGGCGGACAGTGCTTGTCTGCTGTCTGAATCTTTGCATGTAGACAGCTTGTCGGCTACTGATGGCGGACTTTCGAGGGCAGACAGCCGTATACTTCTTTGAACATACGGTTGAATACCTTATAGTTGATAAAACCGTGGCGTTCCATGATCTGTGTAATGCTGTCGCCGGTCTGCATGAGGTCAGAATAAATATGGGAAAGCCGTACCATGTTGACGTATTCTAAGAAGGTGAATCCCATGTTTTTCTTAAAGAAACGGCAGAAGTATTCGGGATTGAGTGCAAAACGGTCTGAGATATCCGAGAGGGAGAGCGGTTCCATATAATGCCTTTCCACATAAGTTATGATATCTTTTAGCCTTGTGAGCGTTTTGGTATCCTGCGAGACGGTACTCTGTGACTGCGGCAGGACGTAAGAAGTATAAAGTATATAAAGAAAATGATGAAGGTGGCTGCCAAATAAAAACTGGTAGCCATTTTTTTCATTTTTATATAAGTAACCCATGGTCAGTAAGTGATCCCGCATTTCGCAGAATACGGGGTCATTTTTATATTTTTCCGCAGAAAAGTATTCCTGAAAACGGATGGAGCAAAACCGGGAAGCATCTGGTTAAAGAAGTCAAACGGGATCTGCAGCAGGTAGGTTTCCGTTCTGCCGATCGTGCGGGTGTAGTGGATATCGCCGGAGTTTACCAGAAAGATATCTCCTGCGTGCAGCAGAAAGGATTCCTCGCGGCAGAGGACATGCATGGAGCCGGAGGAGATGTAGAGGATCTCGACATGTGCGTGCCAGTGGCTTGGGACGAGCTGGTTGTCGGACTGGTAGATGTCAAAATAGACGGGGAGTTTAGGTTTGGAGGTGATGATCTCGTGGGTGGTCATAGGACGACTCCTTCTTTTGGGGTTTTGGCGAGCCTTTCGGGAAGGCGTGCGAAAACCGCCGGACGATACAGTGAAGCGGATGTTGTTGCTGAATTCATAATAAGTCAATATCGACCGAAATACAAGTCATTATCTGCCTTGAAATTAGGGTGAGGGGTAAGTATGATAAGAATAAAGAGAATCATAAATTATCAGAGATGTAAAGAGTTGTAAGAAAGACAACTTATTTGGAAAGAAGTAAACACGTTTATCAGAAAGTGGACGTAGTTGGAAGCAAAACTCATCAGGAACCTAGCGTCGTTGGAAACAAAACCCATCAGGAACCTAAAGCCGTTGGAAACAAAACTCATCAATAACCTGAACCCGTTGGAGGCAAAACTCCCCAACAACCTGCGTCCCCCTCACAACGCTCACAGCCTTCGGAAGAGTTTTGCTCCAACGCTCACAGCCTAAAGAGGAGTTTTGCCCCAACGCTCACAGCCTAAAGAGGAGTTTTGCCTCCAACGCCCACCCACCAAATATTTCAAAAAGGAGCCCACAATCATGGAAAAATGGCAAAGATCACTTTATCAATCCAACCTCCCTCTCGGAGCTGACGGCACCAAAGTCACCGCCTCAAAAGCACACATCACCCTGTCAAAAGAAGCCGCCAAAGAAGGTATGGTTCTTCTAAAGAACAATGAAAGCCTTCTCCCATTTCAGGCAGGCACCAAACTCGCCCTGTTTGGAAAAGGCAGTTTTGACTATGTCAAGGGTGGTGGCGGAAGCGGAGATGTAACCGTTGCTTATACGACAAATTTGTATGAGGGATTCAAGAAGCTGCCGGAAAAAGTAGAAGTGTGTGAGGCACTCTCTGATTATTACCGTAAAGAGGTAGAAAAACAGTACGAGGCAGGAGCAGAACCAGGAATGACAGTAGAGCCTGCGTTTCCGGAAGAAACTGCAAAAAAAGCGAGAGCGTACACGGACACGGCAGTGATCTGCATCAGCCGTTTTTCCGGGGAAGGCTGGGACAGAAAGAGTTCTTATGATAAGGAGATGGATGAGTCGGTACAGACAGATCCGCTGCTGGAAAAGGCAGAGCGCATTTTTCCAGACGGAGACTTTTACCTGACGAAGGAAGAGAGCGCGATGGTGGAACAGGTGCAGCAGTTGTTCCCGAAGGTGGCAGTCGTTATGAATGTCGGCGGCATGGTCGATACGGACTGGTTTGCAGAAAATGAAAAAATTCAGGCGGTGCTGATGGCATGGCAGGGGGGTATGGAAGGCGGAAGCGCAGCAGCAGAGCTTCTGTGCGGCGTCGGCAGCCATCCGGAAAACTTTCCGACACATTTGCAAAGAAACTGGAAGACTATCCGTCATCGGAGACATTCATGAATCGGTAAAATATGTCGATTATAAAGAAGATATCTACGTCGGCTACCGCTATTTTGAGACAATACCGGGGGCTGATAAAGCCGTCAATTATCCGTTTGGCTACGGTCTTTCCTACACGACTTTCGAGTGTGCGTTAGTATCTGCGGAAGAAAAACAGGGGGTGATCCGTGTGCGTGTCAATGTGACCAACACCGGAAAATATCCGGGAAAAGAAGTCATGCAGTTATATGCGCAGGCACCGCAGGGCGTACTTGGAAAGGCAAAGAGAGTCCTTGCAGCATTTGAAAAAACACGACTGTTAGCACAGGGAGAAACGCAGCTTCTGACGTTAGAGGCACCGGTGCACAGCTTGCATCCTATGATGATCTGGGAAAAATTCAGAAATCTGCCTATGTGCTGGAAAAAGGTAAGTATCAGTTTTATCTTGGCACGTCCGTGCGGGAAACAGAGCAGGTATTTTGTTTTACAATGCCAGAGGATACCGTAACAGAGCAGCTTACCGCAAAACTGGTTCCGACTTCACTTGCGGAGCGCATGCTCTCCGATGGAAGTTTTGAAAACTGCCGCAGTCCGAACCGAATGATCCGGATTACTCCGTAATCAAACGTGTTCCGAGGGAGGAAAGCGATGGATTTTCACCGGCTGTCCGCGCACTGCCGGGACATCAGATCTGGTCACAGCCGTATAAGAAAGACGCACATATTTTTATGGAAGTTGCAGAAGGAAAGATCACGCTGGATGAATTTGTGACACAGATGACGGATGAGGAACTTGCGCATATTTTAGGCGGACAGCCGAATACCGGTGTGGCAAATACATTTGGATTTGGAAATATGCCGGAGTATGGAATCCCGAATATTATGACGGCGGACGGACCTGCCGGACTCCGCATTGAGAAAAAATGCGGCGTAGTTACGACGGCGTGGCCGTGTGCGACACTTTTAGCATGTACCTGGAACCCGGATGTGTTATATCAGGTTGGTGCAGCAGGTGCCGCTGAGGTGAAGGAAAATAACATTGCCGTCTGGCTGACGCCTGCGGTCAATATCCACAGAAGTCCGCTTTGCGGAAGAAACTTCGAGTATTATTCCGAAGACCCGTATCTGACCGGGAAAATGGCATCTGCAATGGTAAAGGGAATCCAGTCAAAACATATTGCCGCGACGGTCAAACATTTTGCATGCAACAATAAGGAGACAAACCGTAAGGAAAGCGATTCCAGAGTGTCCGAGCGGGCAGCAAGGGAGATTTATTTAAAGGCGTTTGAGATTATCGTAAAGGAGGCAGATCCGTGGTGCATTATGTCATCTTACAATATCGTAAACGGACACAGAACTTCTGAAAACCGTGAGCTTTTAGAGGACATCTTAAGAGGTGAGTGGAATTATCAGGGAATGGTCACGACCGACTGGTGGACAAGCGGTGAGCATTATAAAGAAGTAAAAGCGGGAAATGACATCAAGATGGCATGTGGATTCCCGGAGAGTCTGCTCCGTGCAAAAGAAGCAGGAGTGCTGACAAGAGAAGAGATGGAGATCTGCGCAAAGCGTATTTTAGGATTAATACTGAAAATTGACTGAAATCAGGCGAAAAACAATCATGGACAAAAACAATGACAGGCTGAAAAGATAACAACAGATATATAGTGTGAAAAATAAGATTTTTCACACGCAAGATTTGTGCTTACGCACAAACTTGAGATGCAAATGAAAACGTTGTTTTCATTGAAAGACAGCGCAAGAATGGAGATTAAAATGGAGGATTATCATGGGTAACAGTGGAATCGGTGTTCCGCTGCCGGAACTGGCAGCATACTGTAGAGAGGCAGCAGCAGAGGGAGCCGTGCTTTTAAAGAATGAGGGGCATATGCTTCCGGTCAAAAAGGATGAGACAGTTTCTATTTTCGGGAGAAGCCAGATTGAGTATTACCGGAGTGGAACCGGTTCAGGTGGAGCGGTCAATGTGCCGTATGTCAAAAATATTTTAGACGGAATCAAAGAAAACAATGCGTTCCCTGTAAATGAGGAACTGGTAGAAACCTATAAAGAATGGTTAAAGGAGCATCCGTTTGACAACGGAGGTGGTGGCTGGGCGGCAGAGCCGTGGCATCAGGAAGAGATGGAAATCACCGACGAGATCGCACGCCGCGCAGCAGAAAAGTCTGAAAAAGCTATTTTTCTGATCGGAAGAACTGCCGGTGAGGATAAAGATTACGAGGACACGGAAGGCAGTTATCTTCTGACAAAACGGGAGAAAGAAAATCTTCGCATCGTAACAAAATATTTTGACGAAGTGGCAGTGCTTTTAAATGTGTCTAACATCATTGATATGAGCTGGACGAAAGATGCGGCATATCAGGATCACATCAAAGCGATTTTTTACATCTGGCAGGGTGGTATGGAAGGCGCGAACGCCGTTGCAGATCTGTTATCGGGCAGAGTGACACCATCCGGAAAACTGACGGATACGATTGCGGAGAAACTTTCTGATTACCCGGCAGCAGACCATTTTGGAAGTAAGACAGAAAATATTTATGCGGAAGATATCTATGTCGGCTACCGTTATTTTGAGACATTCGCACCGGAAAAAGTAATGTATGAGTTTGGTTTCGGTTTATCTTATACGGAATTTTCCATGGAGACGGTAAAAGCGGAGAGTACAGGAAATGGAAAAGATGCAAAGATCGCACTCAGTATCCGTGTGAAAAATACCGGGGCAGCAGCCGGAAAAGAGGCTGCACAGGTTTATGTGTCCGCCCCACAGGGACAGCTTGGAAAACCGGCAAGGGTATTGTGCGGATTTGCAAAGACAAAACTGCTTGCTCCGGGCGAGGAGGAAGTACTTGAACTTACCATTCCGGTAAGCCGGTTTGCTTCCTATGACGACAGCGGTGTGACTGGTCATAAGTCCTGCTATGTCTTAGAGGAAGGTCTGTATAAGATCTATGTTGGAAACAGCGTCAGATGCACAGAAAAAGCCAATGTGGACGGAAAAGGCGGTTATGAGGTTTCTTCCTGTATCGTCACAGAGGAGTTGGAGGAGGCGCTTGCGCGACAAAAGAATTTTTGCGTCTTAAGACAGGCAGACAAAAGGAGGACGGGGTGTTTGCCCGTGCATATGAAAAAGCACCACAGCAGATGGTTGATCTGGCAGAGCGGATCAAAAGCCGTCTGCCAAAAGAACTGCCACAGACCGGAAATAAAGGAATTACCTTACAGGCGGTTGCAGAGAATATCAAAAATGGCAGCAGTGTGGAAGAAGAATTGGACGCATTTGTAGCACAGTTTACCAACGAGGAGTTAGCCGTGATCGTCCGCGGCGAGGGAATGAGCAGCCCGAAGGTAACACCGGGTACAGCATCCGCATTTGGCGGTGTCAGCGACCGCCTGCATGGTTATGGCATCCCGATTGCCTGCGCATCCGATGGCCCGTCCGGCATCCGTATGGAGAGCGGATTAAAGGCAACACAGCTCCCGATCGGAACACTCCTTGCATGTTCCTTTAATATTCCAATGATGGAAGAATTATATCAGATGGAAGGCAGGGAATTAGTTGGAAACGAGATCGACACCCTGCTTGGACCGGGAATCAATATCCACCGCTATCCATTAAATGGACGTAACTTTGAGTATTTCAGTGAAGATCCGCTTGTGACAGGACAGTTTGCGGCGGCAATGACAAGGGGAATCCGAAGTGCCGGTTCTTCTGCGACCGTGAAACATTTTGCAGCGAATAACCAGGAGACGGAAAGACATAATGTAACTCCGTTGTATCTGAGCGGGCACTCCGTGAAATCTATCTGAAAGGCTTTGAGATTGCCGTGAAAGAGGGAAATGCAAATTCGATCATGACCTCTTACAACCCGGTCAACGGACACTGGACGGCATCCAATTATGACTTAAATACGACGATCCTGCGTGGCGAGTGGGGATATCAGGGAATTGTTATGACAGACTGGTGGGCAAAGATGAATGACGTTGTAAACGGCGGGGAGGCAGACCGCAGATACACCTCATTCATGGTTCGTGCACAGAATGACTTATACATGGTAGTCAACAATAATGGTGCTGCCATCAACGCAGCGGGCGATGATACCGTAGAAGCGCTGGAGGCGGGAAAACTCACTGTTGGAGAGTTACAGCGCTGTGCGAAAAACATCTGCCGTTTTCTGCTTGGAACACCTGTGATGAAACGTCCGTTAAAAGATTTTGATCCACTGCTCACAGTTACTGCAAAAGAAGCAGTAAATACAGACGGAAAGCAGGTCTGTGCACTGCAGAGCGGAAACCGGATCGAGGCAGGAAAGTTTGAAAACACAGTCCTTTATGTGGAAAAAGAAAGCATTTTAAACGTTAATGCACATTTCTGTTTCCCGGTGGAAGGATTAGCACAGGGAGCTGCCAATCTGTATCTGAATGGAGAACTGATGGCAACCGTCCAGACAGGTGGAACCGGAGAGCGTTTCCTGACACAGCGGATGTGCCGTGTGAAATTTATGCCGGGGTATTATGAACTGAAAGCAGAGTATGTGACACCGGAACTGAAGTTGGACTGGATTGAGTTAGAGTAAAATTTATTATCTGAATTTATAAAGTAAAAGTATACAATTTTAATCTCATAAAACAACTTAAAAAAGCAAAAATTAAGTAAAAACTCTGAAAATTTACAAACTAATATAAGCTTAATTGACAATGTTTTTTAAGGTAACATATAATTAAAAGACAAAGTGCATAAAGCTAATAAATGTATTGGAGGTAAGTTTATGAGAAAACGTTTTATGGGAAAACGACTTGCAGCCGCTCTTTTAGCGGCTGCAGTTGCGTTTTCAAGCGGCAATTTTGCAGGGGGATACGAGTATGTCTATGCGGCAGAAGCGAGTGTGTTTTATACCGGGACAAACACAGTAACAAAAGACAAACTGGATCTTGCAACAGAGGATTGGGATAATCCGCCAATGATCACTTATGATGAAGTATTGCAGATTGTGTGACAACGAAAGATTTCACAATGAAGGCAGATATTACACTGGATGATGAGGCGTACGCATCATTGGGTACCGGGGAAAGTTACTTAAAGGTTCAGGGTATCGTGAAGCTGGGAAGTGAATGGACATGGACAGACAGTCAGGATATCCCGTATTTACAGCAGAGCAGTTTTTCAGAAGATACACATAAAACAACGATTACGATCAAGTTTGAGGATAAGGATGCAGATGATTTAAAAGGTGTATATTTCCGACTGATTGGTCAGGGCTTTTCAGGAACATGTACATTTTCCAATGTTACATTAAGTGGTGTGGCAGAAGCGCAGCCGGAACTGCCTGCAAAAGATCCGAGTGTGATCGATGATTTTGAATCTGCAGAGACAGGAAGCAGTGCAGGCTGGGAGCAGGAAGGCGGCTGGCAGTACGACAATGCGGTAGGAATCAGTGTAGCTGAATTTCAGGGAAGCAAAATGTTAAAGGCAGATCTCGATTATACCAGTTGTGAAGGTTTTACATGGAGTGAGGCAAAGATTAAAAAGTCGTTTGCAGAAGGACTCGATGTATCGGCTTATAATGTTTTAAGCTATGAAATGATCTATCCGGAAGCTTTTGACGGTTCTTTTAAGGCAAAGATTGCAAAAAACGGAGCAGATGATGTGGAGATCATCAACAAAGAAGCAAAGATCGAAACGTCAGATCTCGGTGACGGATATAAGAAAGCAGTGGTCACTGTCAAATTCTCACCAAACACTGCAAAGATCACGGATCTGATGATTGGAACAGTTGGTGTGAGCACTGCCTTTTTGGGAAGCGTATATCTGGATAACCTGACTTTATCCCAGTATAATGCAGCGGGCGATTATACGGAGATCACAGAGACGGCAGGAGAGGCTGTGCTTGCAGATACGTCCAGTATGCCGGAAGAAGTAACACTTTCGGATGTGAATGCATCAGGTTCAGCAAAAGCGTTATATGCATATTTAAAAGGACTGGATGCTGCTGACCAGGTATTATTCGGACATCAGAATGACACAAGCAAGCATGTTTCAACCAGAGACGGTGTCTATTCGGATACAAAGGACGTGACCGGAAGTATTAGTGGTCTGGTCGGAATCGATTCGCTGGCACTGACAGGCGTGGAACTTGGAATTGATAACGTAGATGATGCAGTTCAGAAATCTATCGAGATCAGCAAGGCAGCAGCTGCAGAGGGTGCAATCATTACATTATCCACCATATGCCGAATATGAGCAATGAAAAATCATTGCAACACCGGATGCGGCGAGAAAATATGATTTTTCACAGTGTGATTTTTCGGAGGCAAAAGACCTGAGCAATAACTGCTCCGCAGAAGTACTTCCGGGTGGAAAATACAATGCGCAGTTTACAACCTATCTTGATATCATTGCAGATTACGCAAACGGACTTGGCGATATTCCTGTTTTATTCCGTCCATTCCATGAAAATACAGGCGGATGGTTCTGGTGGGGTGCTGCGACAACCGATAAAGAGACATACCGTGCGCTGTTCCAGTACACACAGGATTATCTGGCATCAAAGGGAGTACACAACTTTATTTATGTATATTCCCCAAATGGTCCGTTAACTTCAGAGGAAGAGTATATGGACCGCTATCCGGGCGATGACTGTGTAGATATCGTTGCATTTGATTACTATGATGATTACAATACTTATCCGGCAGAATATTCCGGCGAGTTTGTGGACAATTTAAAGAAAACCTGTCAGGTGGTAAAGAATATTGCAGACGCAAAAGGAAAAGTAGCTGCAATTTCCGAAACCGGTGTAAGGGTGATGAAGGCCGATGGATCGGATAATGAAGGAATTTTAGTAAAAGGAAATCCGATCGCAGGACACAACTGGTACAAACAGGTTAATCAGGTGGCAGTTGACACCGGAATGCCGTACTTCTTACTATGGGCAAATTTTGGAGACACCAACTTTTATGTCCATATAAATATGATGATACCCACGGACAGGAACTGATCAACGAGTTATTGAATTCTACAATGAAAAATCTTCTGTTTTTGCGAATGGAACAAACTTTTACGGAAATGCAGACCAGAAAGAAGTAAGAAATGTAAATCAGGGAAATGCAGCAGGTTATTTTGCCAATGTTTTCTCTAAGATGGCAATCACAAGTGCATTTACTTTAAAAGCAAATGTGAGAAATGCACAGCGTGTAAGTTTTGTGCTGACAAACCCGGATACAAATACAGAAAAAACGATCACGGCAGAGAAAACGGAAGAATCCGGTGCTTACGAAGGTGTGCTGTCTGCGGATATTCTGAGTGCACTTGGAACAACGGATACCGGTAAGATCAGCCTTGTGGCAGATGGCAAAACACTTGTGACTGTTTCCTATATCAGTTTTGGAAAAGAAAAGGAAACACTTGCAAAGAATGTCATTGAAAATTTTGAATTATACTATGATGACAATGACTACCTGAATGGAACTTTTACAGAAAATTCAGCAGCAAACTGCAGTTCTTCCTTTGTATTAGATAAGGATCATAAAGCAGAAGGTGTTTACGGAGGTGCATTTACTTATCAGCTTAAGACGAGTGGACCGGAAGTATGGACCGGACGTATGAAAGGTTTAAGCACAAACGATTACAGCGAATACAATGCGGTCAGCATGTGGGTAAAACCGGATGGAAAAGGACAGAAACTGGTAGTTCAGCTTGTTTCCGGCGGAGAGGATTTCGAAGTATTTCTGACTGACTTTGTAAAGACGACAGAGGCAAAATATGTTACGATCCCATTTAACAAATTAAAGGGTAAACAGAATGGAACTTTTGATCCAAAGAATGTTACGAAGTTTGCAATCTGGTGTAACAGCATTTCAGAAGACGGAAATGGGGTTGATATCCAGTCGAAAATTGTTTTTGATGATATCCGCTTTGTAAATGTGGATGAATCAAAGTTAAATATGACAGAAGGTGGATATGTACTGACAGATCAGTCACTCGTGTCCGGAGGACAGAAACCGGGAGATACGGAGAAACCGGGAGATACGGAGAAACCGGGAGATACAGAGAAACCGGGAGATACAGAGAAACCGGGAGATACAGAAAACCGGGAAATACAGAAGAAACCGGGAGATACAGAGAAACCGGGTAATAACAGATAAAACCGACAGTTGACAAAGGTTCCGGCCTTCAAACAGTCCAGGGCAACGGAGAACT
>ENA-OQJH01000594-OQJH01000594.1-human-gut-metagenome-genome-assembly--contig:-NODE-594-length-18933-cov-2.112730_pt1 | contig 18933 bp, 25 predicted proteins | sample MGYA00242597_ERZ504763 | MGnify/ENA primary metagenome ERZ504763 (study PRJEB26092, sample SAMD00036359) | human gut metagenome | host: Homo sapiens | study: EMG produced TPA metagenomics assembly of...
GGTTATGACGTGTGTCAACACCTTCGTTACGGAATACACGTCCGATCTCGTAAACTTTCTCAAGTCCACCAACGATCAGTCTCTTTAAGTATAACTCTAGGGAAATACGTAATTTACATCTTCACTTAATGCATTGTAGTGTGTTTCAAATGGTCTTGCTGATGCTCCACCTGCATTGGATACTAACATCGGAGTTTCTACTTCCATGAATCCCTGTCCATCTAGGTAAGAACGAATCTTGCTGATGATCTTAGAACGTTTGATAAATACTTCTTTGGATTCTTCGTTCATGATCAGGTCAACATATCTCTGACGATATCTTGTATCTGTATCTGTTAATCCGTGGAATTTCTCTGGAAGTGGTTTTAAACTCTTAGATAATAAAATCACTTCTTCTGCATGGATAGATTTCTCTCCTGTCTTCGTAGCAAAGACTTTACCTTTGATACCTACAATATCTCCGATATCCATCTTCTTGAAATCCTGATAAGATTCTACACCAATCTCATCTCTTGCTACATATGCCTGAATTCCACCCTGAAGGTCCTGTACGTTACAGAAAGATGCTTTACCCATCACACGTTTGAACATTAAACGTCCTGCAACTGCTACTTCTTTTCCTTCTAATTCTTCAAATTATCTTTGATTTCTTTTGAATGATGTGTTACATCATATTTCATGATCTCGAACGGATTCTTCCCAGCTGCCTGTAAGTCAGCCAGTTTCTGTCTTCTAACTTTGATCAGTTCGTTTGTATCTTTATTCTGCTGTGCCACTTTTCTTACTTCCTCTTACTTTCTCTGTACATCAATGACTCTGAAGTCGTTTACCTGATTGATTCCTTCTACGGATACGACATCTCCGATCTTCTTTCCAAGTAAAGCTCTACCGATCGGTGCTTCATTGGAATCTTGTTCTGAAGGATATCTGCTTCTGTAGAACCTACGATATGGTATGTTACTTCTTTTCCCAGAGTGATGTCTTCTAATAATACGTGACATCCAAGCTGATGACACCTTTTTCAAACTTCTCATCGATAACAACAGCGTTCTTTAAGATCTTTTCGATCTCTTCGATACGTGCTTCCATATCACGCTGTTCATCTTTGGCTGCATCGTATTCCGCGTTCTCTGATAAGTCACCCTGTTCTCTTGCTTCTTTGATCTTCTGTGCGATCTCTTTACGTCTTACGACTTTTAATTCTTGTAATTCATCTTCTAATGCTTTTAAACCGTCTGGGGTTAATATATTCTTCTTTGCCTCTGCCATAACACTATTCCTTTCGTTCTAAATGTTAACTGATTAATTATATCTTACCTAAGTTTCTTTTGTCAATTCCTAATCCCTGCCATTCGTGGCTTTGAGATAATTTTGCAGTAATTCTTCTAAGTCTTCGTATGTCTCTGTATGATTTACCTTCTCGCGAAGTTTTGCTGCCCCTGGAAAACCGAATGTATACCATGCGACATGTTTCCGCATCTCACGGACTCCGATGTATTCTCCTTTAAAATCGATCATCATCTGTCCATGTCTCAACATCATGGCGACAACTTCTTCTAAGGATGGTCTTGGCATTTCTTCTCCTGTCTCAAAGAAATGTAAGATCTCTTTGAAGATCCATGGATTCCCTTTGGCTCTTCTTCCGATCATAAATCCGTCACAGCCTGTCTCTTCCTGCATTCGTAATACATCTTTTGCACATGTGATATCACCATTTCCAATTACCGGAATATCAACAGCTTCTTTTACCTTGCGAATGATCGACCAGTCTGCTGTTCCTGAATAGTACTGTTCTCTTGTTCTTCCATGAACTGCGATCGCTGCTGCTCCATTCTCCTGTGCAACCTGTGCCATCTCTGGTGCATTGATCAATTCATCGTTAAATCCCTTTCGGATCTTAACTGTAACTGGGATATCCACAGCATCTACAACTGCTTTGATCACTTTCCCTGCTAATTCCGGATTCTTCATCAACGCGGATCCATCACCGTTATTCACGATCTTTGGAACCGGACATCCCATGTTGATATCGATCATCTGAAACCGCCCATCATTGACTTTCGCTGCCATCTGACCCATGATCTCTGGATCGGATCCAAAAATCTGGATCGCTACTGGAATTTCCTTCGGATCTGTTGCCATCAATGGCTCAGATTTACGGTTCCCATAGTATAATCCTTTGGCACTTACCATCTCAGTGCACATCATTCCAGCACCCTGTTCTTTACATAACAAACGATATGGTAGATCTGTAACTCCTGCCATCGGTGCAAGTGCTAACGGGTGTTCAATTGTAATATCTCCAATAACCAGAGGTTTTAATTTATTGCTTCTCATAAATGATCTGTAATCCCTTCAATGTTAATGTTGGATCGTAATAGTCGATCTCATCAACCGTCTGTGCGATCATATTTCCAAGGCCTCCGGTTGCGATAACTTTCATGTTATCAAAGCCTGTCTCTTCTTTCATCTTCTGTACCATATATTTTGTCTCACCAACAACTCCATAGTACAAACCTGCCTGCATACTGTCAATCGTGCTGTTTGCAAGAATCGTCTTTGGTTTTAAGATTTCAATCTCTGGCAGACGTGCTGCATCTCTATATAGTACATTTGCTGAAGTGCGAATTCCCGGTGCGATCACACCTGCTAAGAATACGCCATTCTCTGTGACAATATCGTATGTTGTTGCAGTTCCATAGTCAATGACGAGTGCTGGTCCGCCATATATTTCATATCCTGCAACCAGATCCACGATCCTGTCTGCTCCAACTTCTCTTGGATTAAATCTTCCAAGATTAATCCCTGTCTTGATCCCAGGTCCTACAATGATCGGTTTTACATCAAAATATTTGATCAAACCACTACTCAGTGAATGCATGATATTTGGCACAACGGATCCTATGATCGCTGCCTTCACTTCACCTTCATCCAATCCTTTTTCCTTTAATAGGCTTGAAATCAGAATTCCAAATTCATCGGATGTTCTTGGTAACTTTGTTGTAATTCGAAATACCTCTATAATCTCTTTTCTTTTGAATACGCCGATCGTTATATTGGTATTCCCAACATCGAGTGCTAATAACATAATTTATACCTCATCTTCTCCCAAAAGGAATATTTTATAATATAGTTCCAAGGACTCCCAGAAATCCTGTTTTTCCTGTCTTAGTTTCTTGATCATCAGTCACTTCCGATCTCATCGTAAAAGAAGTCATTATCTTCCACATGAGTAACAAAATTTAATTTGCCTTCTTCATCGAACTCTAATGTCAAGACTCCGCCGACTTCTGCTGTAAATAGTACACATGCAATCTGCAGTTCCTGTTTGATCTGTTCTGGTAATCCAGAAAAATCAGGGTTTAAGTAATATTTCTTCTCATATGCATTGGAACCGCATAATGTAACTTTATCCTGATACATGTTTTTGTATTTCTCCTTGTTTCTTGTATATATTCTCGGAATCTCTTATACGTATCCCAAGATACCTCTTACTGATACCTCTCCGGATGAAACTTCTGATACCTTTCCATCTTCATCCTCTACCAGTAATTCTCCACGATGATTGATGCCTCTTGATAAGAATATCTCTTCTTTGGAACCTCTGACAACCTTGATCTTCTGGTCTGTATGTACCAGAAGTTTATTGTATTCATCTTGCAACATGCTAAGATCTTCTGTCTTCAAAAACATATCGTAATATTTCTCAAAACATTCTAACACTTTCGCTGCCAATGGAGCTCTCTTGATCTTTCTTCCTCCCTCGATCTGGAGTGAAGTTGCCTTATCACTTAAATCTTCTGGAAAATGATCGATATTTACATTGATACCAAGTCCCACTACAATGTAATTGATCTCATCCATCTGAAGGCTCATCTCTGTTAGGATTCCACAGATCTTCTTTCCATTCACAATGATATCGTTTGGCCATTTGATCTTTGCCCGAATTCCTGTTGTCTCACAGATTGCTTCATTTACCGCTAATGCAGTAACTAACGTAAGCATAGAAGAATTCTGAGCTTCGATCTGAGGTTTTAGAAGAAAGCTCATCGCGATCCCTGCTCCAGCTTCTGCCAACCAGCTTCGTCCTCTTCTTCCTTTTCCCATCGTCTGTTCTTCTGTGATCGCAACGGTTCCGTGACCGGCACCTGCCTCTGCCAGACGGCGGATCTCAAGATTTGTAGAATCCATTGTCTCATAACAATGAAGATCTTTTCCAAGCCATTTGGTATGAAGGCAGGATGCTACTTCTTCTTTTGTCAAAAGATCTGGTTCCATCATAAGTTTATAGCCTTTATTTGTCACAGAATCAATCTCGTAACCTTCTGCTCTTAATGCTTTGATATGCTTCCAGACAGCAGTCCTTGAAACTCCCAACCGCTCACAAAGCTGCTGTCCTGATATATAATCATCTGCATTCTTTAATTCCTTGAGAATCTTACTTTTCATTGAATATCCTATCTCCTAATATTCTCCTAAAGTCGCTACCATAACAGCTTTGATCGTGTGCATACGATTTTCTGCTTCATCAAAAATCACATCTGCATAATGTTCAAAAACATCTTCTGTGATCTCATGTCCTTTAACTGCTGGCAGGCAATGCATAACAACTGTAGTATCTTTTCCTGTCATCTCTAACATTTCTTTATTTACCTGATATGGTCTTAATAAAGCAATTCTTTCTGCTGCCTTGTCTTCTTCACCCATAGATGCCCATACGTCTGTGTAAATGCAGTCTGCACCTTCCACAGCTTCTTTCACATCTTCTGTAAAACGGATCTTAGCTCCAGATTCTTTCGCATACTCTTCGCACTGTTTTACCAGTTCTTCATTTGGCCATAAACTCTTTGGTGCTAAGCATGTGAAATTCAATCCCATCTTACTGCATCCGATCATTAAAGAGTTGCTCATGTTATTTCTTCCGTCTCCAGCGAATACGAAGTTTAATCCTTTGATCTCTCCAAACTGTTCTCTTAATGTTAAGAAGTCCGCTAAGATCTGTGTTGGATGGTAATCATCTGTTAAACCATTCCATACTGGAACTCCACTGTATTTTGCTAATTTCTCTACGTTCTCATGTAAGAATCCACGAAATTCAATCCCGTCAAACATTCTTCCAAGAACTCTTGCTGTATCTTCTACAGATTCTTTGTGTCCTAACTGAATATCATCTTTTCCTAGATATTCTGGGTGTGCACCCTCATCAACACATCCGATCGTAAATGAACATCTTGTTCTTGTACTTGGTTTTTCAAATAAAAGAGCGATATTTTTCCCTTTTAGACTGTTTCCTGTAATCCCTTTTTTCTTATCTGCTTTTAATTTTGCTGCTAAATCTAAAAAAATAACCAATTTCTTCTGGTGTAAAGTCTTTTAATGTTAAGAAACTTCTTCCCTTTAAGCTTGTCTTTGCGTCCATCTTTTGTTCCTCCATTTTGTTGTATCTTGGATGTCTCTGCCCTTTGATCCCTGGCAGACATCATATAGTTGTTATTATATAGGAATGCATCTTTGAAAACAACCCGAAACCCTTATATTTCAAGGATTTCCTTGCATTTTTTCGCAACCATTTCACCTAATTTCCTATGACTTTCTCTTGTCAGGTGGCAGGCATCGATTTCGGAAGCTTTTGCATATTTTGCTGCATCCAGAAATTCAATGTTATGAAACTTTGCCCAATCTTCATAAATCGGTGCCAATCTCTTGGAATAACTGATCCCTCTTTCAAATCCCATCTCTTCTCCACTTGGAATCTCTGTCAGATTATCCCCAAGATGCGGTGGTGCCATTAAAAGGATCTTTGCGGATCGTCCATCTTGTCTCTTCTGTGGAGTGATCGATTTGATCATCTTGATCAGACGGTCGATCCCTTTTCCGATATCTGTTGGTGTTGCCTGAAAACGGATCTTAAGGTCATTCGTTCCAAGCATTAACACTACCAGATCGATCGGTCCGTGGCTGTGTAAACATGGATCTAAATATGTTGCACCATTTCTTCCTGGTCTTAACTCATCTTCAAAACTTGTTGTTCTGCCGTTTAATCCTTCCGGAATCACGATCGCAGAATCTTCAGTTCCTTTTGCAAAATGGTTGTCCATCGTTCTTCATATTCATAACGGAATCCATTTTCCGGATTATAGCCATAAGTATTAGAATCTCCATAACAAACGATTGTCTTCATCTTTTATCTCCCATCAATATCAAACATGGCAAAAGCCGGAACACCTCTTCAGTGCTCCGGCATACCGCAAGGGTTGTCATATTTTCATCAACATTTTCTGATCTTACTGTTCTTTTACAGTGTCTTATACCTGCTCTTCGATCAGATCTGCAATATTCTTCTCATCGTCTTTGGCAACTTCTGTAATTGATTTTACAAGACCTGCCATCCCTGAATCTCAGATGGGATAATGATCTTTGTAGCTTTTCCGTCAGCTGCTTTAGCAAATGCTTCTAAGCTCTTTAACTGGATGACTGCATCGTCAGCTTTGGCTGCCTTGATTGATTCAATACCCTGTGCATTCGCTTTCTGGATCGCACGGATCGCTTCTGCCTGACCTTCTGCTTCACGGATCGTTGCTTCTTTCTTCGCTTCCGCACGAAGGATTGCTGCTTCCTTATCTCCCTCTGCCTGAAGGACCATAGATTCTTTCTGTCCTTCTGCACGTAAGATCGCGGACTTCTTCTCACCTTCTGCGATCAGAATCGCTTCTCTTCGTTCACGTTCTGCTTTCATCTGTTTCTCCATGGCATCCTGAATAGCTGCTGGTGGAATGATGTTCTTAAGTTCCACACGGTTTACTTTGATTCCCCATGGATCTGTCGCAACGTCAAGTGTTGCTCTCATCTGTGTATTGATCGTCTCTCTGGAAGTTAATGTCTCATCTAATTCCAGATCACCGATGACATTTCGAAGTGTTGTAGCTGTCAGATTCTCGATTGCCATGATCGGGTTCTCTACACCGTAACTGTATAATTTTGGATCAGTGATCTGAAAATATACAACTGTATCAATCTGCATCGTAACGTTATCTTTTGTGATAACTGGCTGTGGTGGAAAATCCACAACCTGTTCTTTTAAGTTAACCTTTCTTGCAACACGATCAATAAATGGGACTTTGACATGAAGTCCTACAGACCATGTTCCCTGATAAGCACCCAATCGTTCTACAACATAAGCATGTGCCTGCGGCACGATACGCACTGTGGATGAAATGATCATGCAAGCAATGCGATAACGATAATAAATAAAATAATCGACATAATCTTATACCTCTCTTTCTACGATCAGTTTCACGCCTCGGATTTCTTTTACGATCACTTCGCTGCCTTCTGGAATGATCTCTCCAGCCTCAAGCTTCTCGCAGTCCAATCCTGGCCATTTAACTGAACCAACCCTTTGCTTTCCATGTTATTGATCGTTTCTTTGACAAGTGCTGTCTGTCCGATCAATGCATCAGTATTCGTTTTTTGCACCTTGCTGTTTAAATATCGTTTGGCAACTGGTCTTGTCAGTGCAAACAACAGACATGTTACCACGATAAATATCAACATCTGTACCCAAAATGGAACACCAAATAGTGCTACGATCGCTGCAACAACGGCTCCACCTGCAAACCAGATACTTGTAAGTCCAAGTGTCATGATCTCAACAAGTAAAAATACCGCGGATGCGATCAGCCAATAAACTGCATACATTTAATCCACCCCCTGTCTCTGGCGTCTTGCCTCATAAACTAAAAGGCCTGATGCCATGGCTGCATTTAATGATTCTACCTTACCACACATTGGAATCTTGATCTTCTTCTGTGCTTTGTCTGTCAACTTATCTGTCAGACCATTTCCCTCATTGCCAATGAAAAATGCGGTTCCTTTTTGATAATCTTCCTTCGTATAGTCTGTTCCATTGAGATGTGCTGCATACGTGATGATATTCTTTTGTTTCATCGTTTCTGCAACTTCTAAAAGATCATCGACATAGACAAATGGCACACGAAATATTGATCCCATCGTGGAGCGCGTAACCTTTGGATTATAAATATCTACTGTATCATGACTCATGATAACACCATTGATCCCTGCACCCTCTCCTGTTCGAAGGATCGTCCCGAGATTCCCCGGATCCTGAAGATTCTCAAGCACCAGAAATAATGGTTTTTCCTGTTCTAGAAGATCTTCTAAAGAATATTTCATCATCTTCACCAGTGCAAGAACTCCCTGTGGTGTCATCGTATCGGAAATCTCTTTCATAACTTGAGGTGATACCAATTCCACATCCATATGTTCAAAAATCACTCTATGTTCGTTATAAAAATCTTCAGATGCATAAACTTTATATAAATATTCTTCTGGGATCTCTGTAAACATACGAATTCCCTCTACAAGAAATAATTCTTGTTTTCTTCTTTCTCTTGCACTCTTCTTTAATTTGATGATCTGTTTGATCTGCTTATTCTGAGTGGTTGTGATCATATTCTTATCCACCTCCGATCTATTATTTTCTTAATTTGACCAGATCGTCTTTCTTACCGATCAGCACAAGATTTTCCTCATCTTTGATCGGTTTCGTTGGATCTGGAGCCCCGTCAACACCACCTTCTCCTTCGATCGCGATGACGTTAACGTTATATTTTCCACGGAAATTAATGTCTACTAATGATTTGTTGATCCATTCTTTTCTTGCTGGTACTTTAACGATACTTGTGTCTGCGGAAAGGTCAAACAGATCTGTCATACTTCCTCCAAGCAGATTGTTTGCGATCCTTGCTCCCATCTCTTCTTCTGGATAAACGATCTCATCGGCTCCAACACGTTTTAATATCTCTCCTTTTAAAGTTCCGTCTGCCTTCGCAAGAACATATGGCACACCGATCTCTTTGACGATCATCAATGCCATAACACTGGAATCTAAATGCTCTGCCGTTGCGATCACAACTGCATCCATTCCTTCCAATCCGATGTTGTTCATCATTTCCTTATCAGATATATCCACACAGACTGCACAAGTTACTTTATCTGCGATATCTCTTACAAGATCCTCATCTTTATCAACTGCCAGTACTTCTGCTCCGCCTTTGGCAAGTGACCTTGCGATACTGCTTCCAAACTTCCGAGTCCTAAAACTGCAACTGACTTCTTCATTCTTCTCCGTTACCTCCGTTGCGATATCATGTTATAATGTGAATCTATTTCACTTATAAGATCAGATCCTGTTCCGGATACATGACCATCTTTTTCTTATTCTTCTGTGAAAAACCGATCGCCATAGAAATCGGTCCGACACGCCCTAAGTACATGGTAATGATGATAATCACTTTCCCTGCGATTGTCAAATTCGGTGTCAATCCTTTGGTTAAACCAACTGTCGCGAGTGCTGATACACATTCATAGCATGAATCCATAAAAGTCCCGTGATCAAATACCAACAACAATAACACAGATGTCATCAGCACGATCAGGTTGATCACAATGATCGCAAGTGCCTTCGACAACAGATTCTGTGGAACTCTTCGTTTAAATAACGTAATTGATTCTTCTTGTTTTGCCACAGAGAGCACACAAAATACAAGAATTGTGAATGTCACTGTCTTGACACCGCCTGCAGTACCAGTTGGTGATCCTCCGATGATCATCAAAAACATAGAAACCAGCGAAGATGCATCCGTCAATGCGGCCTGTGCTACCGTCTCAAACCCTGCGGTACGTGTCGTCACAGACTGAAACAGTGATGCCTGTATCTTCTGTGGCAATGACAGACTCTCCATAGTTGCTGGATTATGATATTCAAACAGAAAGATCAATATTGTACCAAACAAGATCAAAAATGACGTAATGGATAACACGATCTTGGTCTGAAATCTCCATTGTTGTATCATCCTTTTTACAGGAACTTTATCTTTTACGATCTTTTTGAATCCCTGCCAAAGATCTTTCCATACAACAAATCCAAGACCTCCCAGGATGATCAGCCCCATTGTCGTAAATTCATAACTGGATTCGTTACATAGCTTCGCAGACTGTCGTCTCTTACAATATCCATTCCTGCATTACAAAATGCCGAGATTGAATTAAAGATTGCTGCCCATACTCCATATCCAATGCCAAATTCCGGCACATACTGAGTCGCATAAAGAACTGCTCCAATTCCTTCTATGATCCCTGTCCCGATCAGAATCTTCTTAACTAATGGAACTAAACCTGTCATCGTATTAAGTCCCATAGACTCCTGGATCAACATTCTATTTCCAAGAGTGATCCTCTTTCGAAGCATAAAAAACATTCCAGTTGTGATCGTAATGACACCAAGTCCTCCGATCTGTACAAGCAATATGATCACTGCCTGACCAAATATACTCCAATGTGTCATTGTTGTCTCAACGATCAAACCCGTCACACACACAGATGTTGTTGCTGTAAATAATGCATCAATATAAGGTGTTGCCTGACCGCTTTGTGTTGCGATCGGCAATGCAAGCAAGATCGATCCTGCAAATATTGTAATTAAAAATCCAAGCAATATGACCTGTACCGGTCGTAGTTCTTTCATAAAATAATGCTCCTATATAGAGAAATAGAGGAATCCTAGATAAACAGGATTCCTCTAAGATCATGTTTTATTTATTTTCCTAATAAATGTGCGATCTGAAGCTGATATTCATCGATATCTTTTGTCATTGCGAGTCCTTCGTCAATGTCCATATCCATGAATCTTCCGTTCTGGTATCCAACAACACGGTTTGTCTTTCCTGCACATAATAAGTCAACTGCGTAAGCACCCATCATAGAAGCGTATACACGGTCTTTTGCTGTTGGACTTCCACCACGCTGCATATGTCCAAGGATCGTAGCACGTGTTTCAATACCTGTTGCAGATTCGATTCTCTTCGCCATACTGTAAGAATGTCCAACACCTTCGGCATTGATTACCATATGATGTGTCTTACCTTTTGCTCTGTTACGAAGTAAATGTTCGATGATCTGCTGTTCTACCTTAGGAAGGTTTCCATCAAAGCTTTCTGGGATCAGGATATCTTCTGCTCCTGTTGCCATACCACACCATAATGCGATATATCCAGCTCCACGTCCCATAACCTCTACGATACTACATCTTTCATGAGATGTTGATGTATCACGGATCTTGTCGATCGCTTCCATCGCTGTGTTAACAGCTGTATCGAATCCGATCGTATATTCTGTACATGCGATATCTAAGTCGATCGTTCCTGGAACACCGATCGTGTTGATTCCAAGTGCTGCTAACTTCTTAGCTCCCTGGAAAGAACCGTCTCCACCAATAACTACCAGTCCGTCGATTCCGTGTGCTTTACAGATCTCAGCACCACGTTTCTGACCTTCTTCTGTCTTAAATTCTTCACATCTGGCTGTGAAAAGGATCGTACCTCCACGGAAGATCGTATCGGCTGTTTCTGTTGGTGTTAAATCGATGATGTCTTCGTTTAACAGTCCATTGTAACCTTTACGGATTCCCTTGACTTTTAATCCTCTTTCTTTACCAATTCTGGCTACGGCACGCACTGCTGCGTTCATAGCAGGTGCATCTCCACCACTTGTTAAAACTCCAATTGTTTTAATGTTTGGTTTTCCCATTTGCAATATCCTCCAATTATTAATCCATACAATTCTTAACTTGGCTTTTATTCTAATCCATTTAAAGAAATTTTTCAATAGTCTTTGTTATATTCCTAACGATCTAACCCGAATATTTTCTTTTCCATATCGTTTTTCGAGATCAAATAATAAATTCTCGTCACCAGAAACCATATAATCTCTCCCTAGACGGTTCACAGCACGTTCTGTTTTGCAATAGATCACCACTGGATTTTTACCGGGATAGGAAGTTAAAATACCTTTTAATGCATCCTCCTCTTTAAAAAATGCTTCTTTATCCGCAAATTGTACCCATAATTCCTGTCTGCTATCCTCAAACTGATGATCTGATTACATATGACTTTGCTTTCTTCTTCAGAAATCTGTGTTGTTCCTTTGATAAATACTTTGGCATCTTCTCTTAAAAGAGACTGATATGTCGCATACTGTCTTGGAAATACGACAACTTCCACGGTTCCTCTTAAGTCTTCCAGTGTGATAAATGCCATATTCTGATTCTTCTTCGTAAGTTTCACACTCATCTCGCTGATCAAACCGCCAATGATACAGCTTTCCCGATCGTGAATCTTTGTCTTTCCTGTTTCTTCATCGATCACAAAATCAGAAGTATGTGCTGTTACGCTTTGTTCAAGTCGGTCTATATCATCCTCTAAAGGATGTCCACTGACGTAGATCCCAAGCACTTCCTTTTCCATGGCAAGTTTCTGCTCTTTCTCATATTCCCCAACATCTGGATAGGAAATCTGAAAAGACTGCTGGTCTTCTTCTCCAAGAAGGTCCATCAGACTCATCTGTCCTGCGATCTCATTTTTCCGTTCTTTCTGGATACTGTCGATCACACTGGCGTAGACGATCATCTGCTGCTTTCTTGTTACATGAAAACAATCTAAAGCTCCTGATTTGATCAGATTTTCCACGGTTCGCTTATTGATCTCTTTGCTTGATAAGCGTTCCACAAGATCTTTAAAATCTCTGTATGGTCCATTTAAATTGCGTTCTCTTATGATCGCTTCAATAACTGGCCGTCCCAGACTCTTGATCGCAGTCAGTCCATAGCGGATATTTCCATGGTCTACAGAGAACGCACCCTCTCCATAGTTAATATCTGGTGGCAAATCTTAATTCCTAATTTCTTGCAGGCATAACTGTATTCTGAAATCTTGTTTGTATTTCCAAGAACAGAGGTTAACAAGGCTGCCATAAATTCTACTGGATAATGGCATCTTAAATAGGCTGTACGATAGGCAACTACTGCATATGCTGCCGCATGAGATTTGTTAAATGCATATTTTGCAAAGTCTAACATCTCATCCCAGATCTGATTCGCTGTCTTTTCATCAATGCCGTTATTGATACAGCCTGGAATTCCTTCTTCTTCATTTCCATAAACGAAATTCTGTCGTTCTTTGATCATGACATCGCCTTTTTTCTTGGACATCGCACGACGTACAAGGTCACTTCGTCCAAGCGTATATCCGGCTAGTTTCATAACAATCTGCATAACCTGTTCCTGATAAACGATACATCCATAGGTTGGCTCCAGAATCTCTTCCATCTGTTCACATTCATAATGTATGCTTTCCTGATGATTCTTTCCCTCAATATATCGTGGAATAAAGTCCATTGGTCCCGGTCGATACAAAGAAATTCCAGCAATGATATCTTCCATATTCTGTGGTTTTAGTTCTTTCATAAATGACTTCATTCCTGAACTTTCCAACTGAAACACACCTTCTGTATGACCATTTCCAATCATCTCATAAACTTCTTTGTCTGTCGGATCAATTTTCGTGATATCAAAATCCGTCACTTTTCTTCGCACCATTTTCTCTGCGTCCTGAATAACTGTTAATGTACGAAGTCCCAAAAAGTCCATCTTCAACAGACCAAGTTCTTCGATCGTCGTCATCGTAAACTGAGTAACAGCTGCGTTATCTGCACCTGTTGCTAATGGTACATATTCATCAATCGCTGTCTTACCGATCACGACTCCAGCTGCATGCATGGAAGCATGTCTTGGAAGTCCTTCTAGTCTCTTCGACATATCGATCAGATAATGTGTTTCTTCGTCCTGCTCATAAGCATTTCTCAAGTCCTTGCTGATCTTTAATGCTTTATCGATCGTAATATTTAATTCATTTGGAACCATCTTTGATATTCCATCTACTTTTGCATATGGAATATCCAAAACTCTTCCGACATCACGGATCACGCTCTTGCAGCCATAGTTCCAAAAGTGATGATCTGTACTACTTGATCTTTCCCGTATTTTCTTACAACGTAATCAATGACTTCCTGTCTTCTCTCATAACAGAAATCCACGTCGATATCGGGCATGGATACACGCTCTGGGTTTAAGAAACGTTCAAACAGCAATTGATACCGGATCGGATCGATATCTGTGATCTCCAAACAGTAAGAAACGATACTTCCGGCTGCGGAACCACGACCAGGTCCCACTGCGATCCCATGTTCTTTTGCATAATGAATGAAATCCCATACGATCAGAAAATAATCAACATATCCCATATTTTCAATAGTTTTCAATTCATAATCCAGCCGCTCTCTTAATTCTTTTGTAATATTCGGATAACGACGTTTTAAGCCTTCTTCGCATAAATGGTTCAGATACGTAACTGCAGTGTATCCTTCTGGCACATCGTATTCTGGCACTTTCTGTTCTCCAAATACGATTTCAACATTACAACGTTTGGCAATCTTGCCTGTATTCTCGATCGCTTCTCTTGCATATGGGAACAATCTCTGCATCTCTTCCGGAGATTTTAAATAATACTGACCTCCTTCATAACGCATACGGTCTTCATCCTGCACTTTCTTCCCCGTCTGGATACAAAGCAGGATATCATGTGCCTCGGCATCTTCTTTAAATGTATAATGAATATCATTTGTAGCAACCAGATCAATTCCTGTCTCTTTTGACATCTTAAGCAGTGCCGTGTTTACTTTTGTCTGATCTGGAATTCCGTGATCTTGCAGTTCCAGGAAGAAATTGTCTTTTCCAAAAAGATCCTGTAATCTCAACGCCGTATTCTTTGCTTTTTCGTAGTTATTTTCACGGATATAAGTTGCAACTTCCCCAGCAAGACATGCACTTAATGCGATCAGACCTTCCTTGTATTCTTCCAGAACTTCATAATCTACTCGTGGCTTGTAATAAAATCCTTCAGTAAACCCCCTGGAAACGATCTTCATCAAGTTATGGTAACCCGTGTCATTTTGGGCAAGAAGTACCAGGTGATAGTATTTTTTATCTCCCTGACTGGCTTCTTTATCGAATCTCGAACCAGTTGTTACATAAATCTCGCATCCAATGATCGGTTTGATCCCTTCTGCTTTCGCTGCCCTGTAAAATCGATCACTCCGTACATCGCTCCATGATCGGTGATCGCAATGCTATCCATGCCAAGCTCTTTTGCCTGATGAACCAGCTCTTTGATCTTACTGGAACCATCCAGCAGACTGTATTCTGTATGGACATGTAAATGTGTAAAACTCATGAACCCTCTTTTCTAATATGTTTTTTGTATTTTCTGGCTATCATTTTATCATACAACTTCATTTTATGCTATAATCTGTAGATAACAGCATAAATTTTTTAAACCGTTATCATCAATCACACCTATGCTGAAATCTAACAGTGAAAGAAACGAGGTTTTCTATGGAGAATATAACAATTCAAGACATTTTAGAAGCAACAGACGGAACACTTTTATGTGGTGATCCTTCCATGAAGATTGACCACTTAAGTACGAATTCTATGGAGATTGGTCCTAACACTTTATTTGTACCGATCATCGGAGAACGTGTTGATGCCCATATTTTATTCCTAATGCATTAAAAGAAGGCGGTGCCTGCTTAACACAAGAACATACAGAAGCTTCAGGAAATGCTCCATACATCAAAGTTCCTGATACTTTGGCAGCCATGCAGCAGATTGCTGCCTATTACAGAAATAAAATGTCTCTTCCGATCATCGGCGTTACTGGAAGTGTTGGTAAAACAACAACCCGCGAGATGATCGCACATGTTTTAAAGGGCAAATACAAAGTATTTGAAACGATTGGCAATCAAAACAGTCAGGTTGGTGTTCCATTAACATTAGATCATCTGACATCCGAAGATGAGATCGGTGTTCTTGAGGATGGGAATGAGTGAAAAGGGACAGATCACAACTCTTGGTAATATCATCCATCCAAACGTTGGTGTTGTCACAAATGTTGGTGTTTCACACATTGAGATGATGGGTTCCCGCGACAATATCTGTATCGAAAAATTAGATATCCAGAATGGTCTGCCTGAAGATGGTGTCCTATTCTTAAATGGAGATAATGATATGATCCGTAAACATATCGATTATGTCAAAAAACCATATGAATTTTACGGTTTCGCAGATGATTGTACTTACCGTGCAGAAAAAATCCGTGAAAAAGGTGGACAGACTTTATTTGAATTCCACTATGGTGATATGAAAGAACCTATCACTTAAATGTACTTGGAAAGCATAATGTATCCAATGCATTAGCCGCCATTGCGATCGGACTCCGCTATGATGTTCCAATGAGTGCAATCAAGCACAGTTATCCACATTTTCTGGTCAGCGACAGAATATTATCCACGTTAACGACTATATTCTGATCGATGATGCGTATAATGCAAGCCCCGATTCCATGAAAGCAAGTTTAAGTATTTTATCTGAATTTAAGACACGTGGAAGAAAGATCGCTGTCTTATCTGACATGTTAGAACTTGGACCAGATTCACCGGAATACCACAAAGAAGTGGGACATTTTATCGCTACAACAAAAGTGACAGATCTATTTATCACTGGTGAACTTTCCAGACATTATATCGAGGAAGCATGGAAGGAAAATCCTTCTCTTCATACCCGTGCATTTTCTTCTAACGGAGAACTGATCGCTTTCCTTGAAACTTACTTAAAGAAGAACGATGTCGTACTGATCAAAGGCTCTAACGGTATGAATCTTAAGGAAGTAAGCAAAGCCTTAATGGCTTGATTGTATCAAAAATAGAACATTATTTTCTCTTGACATTCTTTTTTTACAGGACTATTATGAGTGCAACGAAATACAGAATGCAATGAGCAGGACACATTGATATTTGAATTCTTTTCCAGAGAGTTGCCGGTTGCTGTGAGGCAATAAAGAACTTATATCCATATCCCTGCGAGCAGTCAGCTGAACATGATGATTCATTAGTAAGTGCGACCGGGATCCTTCCGTTATCAAGGAGCACATTAAATGATGTGACTAAGGGATTACGATTTGAGTAATAAAAAGAAGTGGTACCGCGGAGAATATTCGTCTTCTGAAATGCTGAGCAGGCATTTCAGGAGATTTTTTTTACTCATTTTTATTGTATCCTGTGTTTTGAATACATTTTATTTTATGATAGAGTTTATTTTAAGAGGAGTGATTAAGAATGAATAGCTTAACAATCGTAGCAATCGCAATCGTCGTATTAGTTGCTGGTTATGCCCTTTACGGACGCTGGTTAGCTAAGACATGGGGAATCGATCCTAAAGCGAAAACCCCAGCTTACACACACGAAGATGGTGAAGATTACATCCCAACACCAAAAGCCGTTGTATTTTCCCATCAATTTCATCCATCGCAGGTGCTGGTCCTGTTACCGGACCGATCATCGCCGCAATGTTTGGATGGCTGCCAGTTCTTCTCTGGCTGTTGATCGGTGGTATCTTCTTCGGAGCCGTTCAGGATTTTACATCTCTTTACGCTTCTGTAAAGAATGAAGGAAAATCATGGGTGTCCTGATCGAGAAATACATTGGTAAAACAGGAAGAAAATTATTTCTTCTGTTCTCTTGGTTATTTACTTTACTTGTAATCGCAGCTTTCACAGATATGGTTGCCGGAACCTTTAACGGATTTACAGTAACAGGTGCTAAAAGTTCACCAAACGCTGCCGCTGCTTCTATCTCTATGTTATTTATCTTAGGAGCTGTTGTTTTCGGATTATTCACAAAATATGTAAAACCAAACCAGAAAGTAGAATTTGTTGCAGGACTTGTATTACTGATCGTTATGTTAGCCGTTGGTATTGCCTTCCCATTATATTTTACAAAAAATACATGGATCGCAGTCGTTATGGTTTACTTATTCCTTGCATCTGTTATGCCAATGTGGCTAATGATGCAGCCTCGTGACTATTTAAGTACCTTCTTATTAGTCGGAATGATCATCGGTGCTGTTCTTGGTGTATTTGTTGCCCATCCAGCAATGAACTTACCAGCATTCAGCGGATTTAATGTTGGTGGAAAAAGCTTATTCCCTACATTATTTATCACGATCGCCTGTGGTGCTGTTTCAGGATTCCACAGTTTAGTATCTTCTGGAACATCATCTAAGACAGTCAGCAATGAAAAAGACATGCTTTGTGTTGGATATGGATCTATGATGGTAGAATCTTTATTAGGTGTTATCGCCTTAGTTGTTGTCGGTGCAGCAGCTGTCGGTGGTAAAATGCCTGAAGGAACACCATTCCAGATCTTCTCAGGAAATGTAGCTGGATTCTTAACACTACTTGGAATCCCTAAACATGTAGCTACTTGCTTTATGACAATGTGTGTTTCTGCACTTGCATTAACATCCCTTGACTCTGTAGCAAGAATCGGACGTATGTCATTCCAGGAATTATTCATGGGAGAAGCTGCTGATGGCTCTGATCTTACAGGGGTAAGAAAATTATTTACAAACAAATATTTCTCAACTGTTATCACATTATTCTTCGGATTCTTATTATGCTTAGGTGGATACAACAACATCTGGCCATTATTCGGAGCAGCAAACCAGTTATTAGCATCTTTGGTATTGATCGCATTATCTGTCTTCTTATTAACAACAGGAAGAAAAGGATGGATGTTATACGCACCTATGTGCATCATGTTAGTTGTAACATTTACAGCCCTTGTACAGGCCGTGATCGGAATCTTTACAAAGATCTTTGTAACAGGTGGATTCGTATTTATGATCGATGGATTACAGTTGATCGTCGCTTTACTTCTGATGGCACTTGGACTTATGGTTGCAGTTTCCTGCTTTAAGAAACTGTTCCAGAAAAGCCATGAAGGAACAGATAATAGATCTACACATGCAACTGTGTAAATTTTAATTGTATGACGGAAATGTATTAAGTATTCATAAAAATATAAAGAAAGATAGAGGTACGAAAAACGAATTTCATTAACGGATTTTTTGCAAAACGCTGATCCGCCAACACTCCTGCACAACTCACTACGTTCAAACAG
>ENA-OQJH01000595-OQJH01000595.1-human-gut-metagenome-genome-assembly--contig:-NODE-595-length-18931-cov-1.851149_pt1 | contig 18931 bp, 25 predicted proteins | sample MGYA00242597_ERZ504763 | MGnify/ENA primary metagenome ERZ504763 (study PRJEB26092, sample SAMD00036359) | human gut metagenome | host: Homo sapiens | study: EMG produced TPA metagenomics assembly of...
AAAAGAAAAAACAATCGAAATAAAAATGAAAAAGAAAAAAGATTACCGGACGAACTTATCGGAATTTTGAAAAATGTAAAAAGAAAATTCGATTCATCCAGAATTGATATGCGGGGAGAAAATGTATATTATATGCCGGAAGGTCTTCCAAAGTTAAACGGAGTGCGGTTTTTACGGTCCGGGCTACTCTTGGGAGAATTGAAAAAAAGGCGTTTTGAGCAAGTCAGGCGCTGGCTATGAATTTGAAAAAAGAAGAATATGAAAATGTACTAGATTTTTCGGTTGATGATGAACGGATTATAAAGTATTTAAAGGGAGAGACATTGGAAGTTGAAGATCTCGTTTCCTCAAAAGAGAAGGGGTGGTATCTCGTATGCGTAGACGGTTATCCTCTCGGTTTTGGCAAGCTGTCAGGACAGATGTTGAAGAATAAGTATCTGCCGGGATGGCGGTGGCAGTCATCATGAAATTGCGGTTAGATAAATATTTGACGGAAATGGGATGCGGCACAAGAAGTCAGGTGAAAAAAGAGATCTTAAAAGGAAGCGTTTCCGTCAATGGAGAGATAGCAAAGAAAGCTGAGCGGAAAGTTGATACAGAAAAAGATGAGATTATATTTAAAGGAGAAAAGATCTTTTATGCAGGGTATGAATATTTTATGTTGAATAAGCCTGCCGGAGTTGTGTCTGCAACGGAAGATAAAAAAGAGCGTACAGTCATAGACCTGATCAAAGAAAGCAAAAGAAAAGACTTATTTCCCGCGGGGCGGCTTGACAAAGATACAGAAGGTCTTCTTTTAATTACAAATGACGGGCAGCTTGCGCACCGCCTTCTTTCCCCGAAAAAGCATGTGGATAAAATTTATTATGCAAAAATCAAAGGAATTGTGACAGAAGAAGATGTACGATTGTTTGAGAAAGGCGTACATATCGGAGATGAAAAACCTACGATGCCGGCGGCGCTTGAAATTCTTTCTGTACAAAAAAGAACGGCGGAAAGAAAAGATAAAAGAGCAGAAAATATTGCCTGAAACAAAAAATGAAACAGATGAAAAGGAAGACGGATATTCGGAAATCTATCTTACAATCAAAGAAGGTCGTTTCCATCAGGTGAAGCGTATGTTTCGTGCGGTAGGAAAAGAAGTTGTTTATTTAAAAAGGATTCAGTTTGGAACATTGACATTGGATCCGTCTTTAAAACCCGGACAATATAGAAAATTAACAGAAGAAGAGGTAGAACAATTATGTTGACAGGAAAAAAGCGGTCATTTTTGATATGGATGGATCACTTGTAGATTCGATGTGGATCTGGCCGGAAGTTGACCGTATTTATATGGATAAATATCACTTGACTGCACCGGATACATTTCACAGAGATATAGAGGGGATGAGTTATGTAGAGACCGCACAATATTTTGTCGATACCTTTACAACATTAAATCAAACAGTAGAAGACGTAATGCAGGAATGGCGGGATATGACAGTTGAGCTGTATGCAACGAAGTATTTCCAAAGGCCGGCGCAGTTGAGTTTCTGGATTTGATGAAACAAAACGGTATCCGTCTCGGTATTGCCACAAGCATGATCGGGAAATTGCAGAAGCTGCGCTGAACGGACGGGGACTGACGAAATATTTTGATTCTGTACGTACTTCTTCGGAAGTTGCGGCAGGGAAACCTGCGCCGGATGTCTATTTAAAAGTCGCAGACGACATGAATGTAGACCCGAAAAACTGTCTTGTATTTGAAGATGTTATCAATGGAATTCTGGCAGGAAAGAACGCGGGCATGGAAGTGTGCGCTGTAGCAGATGATTTTACAAAAGCAGACGAAGCGGAGAAAAAGGCTGCCGCGGATTATTTTATCCGAGATTTTTTTGACGTTTTAAAAAACACTTACGAAAGGTGCTGAATTGAAAAATATGAACCATGATTTTTTACCTGTATGCAGGGAAGATATGGAAAAACGCGGGTGGAAGAGCGTTGATTTTGCCTATATTATCGGAGACGGATATGTGGATCATCCGTCTTTTGGTCATGCGATCATCAGCCGTCTTTTAGAATCAAGAGGATATCGTGTCGGAATTATTTCTCAACCGGATTGGAAAGATCCGGAAAGTATTTGTATTTACGGAGAACCGCGACTGGGATTTCTTGTTTCTGCCGGAAATATGGATTCGATGGTAAATCATTATTCTGTATCGAAAAACGAAGAAGAACAGATGCTTATACCCCAGGCGGAGAGATGGGAAAAACGCCCGGACCATGCCTGTGTTGTGTATGGAAATCTGATACGACAGAAATATAAAAAGACCGCAGTAATTATGGGCGGTATCGAAGCAAGTTTAAGACGTATGGCACATTATGACTATTGGTCGGATAAATTAAAACGGTCGATCCTTCTTGATTCCGGTGCGGATATTGTTTCTTACGGAATGGGAGAACGCTCGATCCTGGAGATTGCCGAAGCTTTAGAGGCGGGAATACCAATCGAAGAAATTACTTATATTGATGGTACTGTCGTTAAAATAAAAGAGAAAGAAAAAATATATGACGCCCAGTTTCTGCCTTCTTATGAGGAGCTAAAAGCAGATCGGAAAATGTATGCAAAAAGCTTCTATACACAATATTTAAATACGGATGCATTTAGCGGGAAACGACTTGCAGAACCTTATTCGGAACATTTATATGTCGTTCAGAATCCGCCGTCAAAACCGTTAAGTGTACAGAAATGGATGATATTTATGATCTGCCGTATATGAGGACTTATCATCCGTCTTATAAAGCGAAAGGAGGAATCCCGGCAATTTCGGAGATCCGCTTCAGCCTGATCAGCAACAGGGGATGTTTCGGAGGATGCAGTTTCTGTGCGCTTACATTTCACCAGGGGCGTATTGTACAGGTCAGAAGTCATGAATCGCTTATAAAAGAAGCGGAACAAATGGTTGAAGAAAAAGATTTTAAGGGATACATCCATGATGTAGGAGGTCCGACCGCAAATTTTCGTCATCCATCTTGTGAAAAACAGCTTCGGCACGGTGTATGCGCGACAAAGCAGTGTCTCTTTCCTGCTCCTTGCAAAAATATAGATGCAGATCATAGTGATTATGTTGCACTATTACGAAAATTAAGAAAGATCCCGAAGTAAAAAAGTATTTATCCGTTCGGAATCCGATTTGATTATTTGCTGGCAGATAAAAAGAATACATTTTTAAAAGAACTATGTCAGTATCATGTAAGCGGACAACTGAAAGTGGCGCCTGAACATATCAGCGCTCCCGTGCTTTCTTTGATGGGAAAACCGGAACATCGAATATATGAAGAGTTTACACGACAGTTTAAGAAAATGAATGAAAGACTCGGAATGGATCAGTATCTTGTCCCGTACCTTATGTCTTCTCATCCGGGATCAACGTTAAAAGAAGCTGTTGAACTGGCAGAATACTGCCGTGACCTCGGATATATGCCGGAGCAGGTGCAGGATTTTTATCCGACACCTTCTACGCTTTCAACTTGCATGTATTATACGGGAATCGATCCGCGCACCGGTCAGTCTGTTTATGTTCCGAAATCCCCGCATGAAAAAGCGATGCAGCGCGCTTTGATTCAGTATCGTGATCCGAAACATTATGACCTTGTTTTGGAAGCTTTGAGAAAAACGGGAAGAATGGATCTTGTCGGCTACGGACCAAAGTGTCTGATCCGTCCCGGACGTGAAAAAGACAGTACAAATACAGGACGTGAAAAACAAGTAAATACAAGTAAAAAGCCAGCTTATAAAAAGATAGATAAGAAAACAAACTATAAGAAAAAGACAATCAGAAATGTGCATAGAAAGAAATGAGGATAAATGAAAATGAGAGTTGCAGTTGTCACCGGAGCGTCATCAGGTATAGGAAGAGAGTTTGTTCGTCAATTGGAATATTTTTATAAGGATCTCGACGAAATATGGGTAATTGCACGAAGGGAAGAACGGTTGGAGCAGCTTAGGAAAGAAGTTAATGTTCCGCTTCGCATTTTTGCGGGAGACTTACAGAAAAAACATGTATACAGACAATTTTATACAGAGCTTTGTCAATGGCACCCTAATATAAGAATGCTTGTCAATGCAGCCGGTTTTGGCAAAAGCGGAATTCGGAAATTGCCGAAAAAGGAAAACGGATTCATACGGATATGATCGATCTGAATTGCACTGCGCTTATCCGCATAACGCAAATGACGCTTCCTTATATGAAGATGGGAAGCCGTATTATAAACATGGCAAGTGCGGCGGCGTTTTGTCCGCAGCCTTCTTTTGCTGTTTATGCGGCGTCTAAAGCATGTGTTTTAAGTTTTTTCACGTGCTCTGGGACAAGAATTAAGAGAAAAAAGCATTTATGTGACGGCAGTTTGTCCGGGACCTGTGGAAACAGAATTTCGAGGTGAGCGGAGAATTAAAAAATCCCCTCAAAAAGCTGAATATGGCGGCGGCAAATAAAGTTGTTCATAGAGCTCTTATTGACAGCAGAAAGAAGAAATCTGTTTCTGTATATGGAGCAGGAATAAAGCGGCAGAAAATTATGACAAAACTGCTGCCGGTAAGTCTTATTTGAAAGCGGAGGAACTATTTGTATCATGAAAAAAGACAGAAAAAAGGAATGCCGGGATATTTAAATTATAAAAGAAAAATAGAAATCATAAGAACGCTTGCCTATTTTGGCATCGTGATCGCAATATTGCTTCTCGGATATTTTCAGACAGGAACAAAATTAAATCTTCTTACAGTAGTAGCTATTGTCGGATGTCTTCCGGCATCGAAAGCGCTTGTAGGAGTTATTACACGCTTTCCTTATCGTTCGATCGATGGAGAACGAGCGAAAGAAATCGCGTCAAAAACTGATCTTCTGACTGTTTGTTATGATATGGTGATCACGAGCAGAGATCATATAATGCCTGTTGACTGCATTGTGATATCCGGACATAATATTTTCGGATATACCCATTATAATAAAGTAAACACGACAGAACTTGCCGATCATATAAAACAATTTTAGCACAAAACGGTTACAAAGGATTTCAAATTCGTATATTAAATGAGTATAAGCCGTTTATTACAAGAGCGGAAGGTTTAAATAATATTGCGGCTGTCGAACAGGAAGATACAAAAACAAAAGAAAGAAACGGTACGTGGTCTTATTCTAAACATCTCTATGTAAATAAAAAGGAATTAAGTCAAATGAAAGAGATAGAAATCAACTCAAATGAAGCGGGACAGCGATTTGATAAATTTTTAGGAAAATATCTGGATCAGGCTCCGAAAAGTTTTCTCTATAAAATGCTTACGTAAAAGAATATATCAATTAACGGGAAAAAGGCTGCGGGAAATGAAATTTTAGCTCTCGGCGATAATGTGAAGTTGTTTTTTTCGGATGAAACAATTAAAAAATTTTCAAAAACTTCAAAAGAAGTTTTCGGCCGGTACAGAAAAATACCGCTAAAAGCAAAGTAAAACTGAATGTATTATATGAGGATGAAATGTGATCTTTCTGAACAAACCGGTCGGAATGCTTTCCCAGAAAGCAAATCGGGAAGATACTTCTCTTGTAGAATATTTAATAGAGTATCTTTTGGATTCAGGGCAGGTAACAAGAGAGGAACTAAAGACTTTTCATCCCGCGGTATGTAACCGGCTCGATCGAAATACGAGCGGGATCGTTGCGGGAGGAAAGACACTGAGCGCGCTTCAGATATTAAATGAGATGTTCCGAACAAGATCATTGGAAAAATATTATTTGTGCCTTGTTTCGGGAAAGATAAAGGACGGACAGAGGATTTGCGGATATTTGAAAAAAATACAAAACAAATAAGGTATCTGTCACAAAAGAAAAGAGGGAAACAAAAGAAGCGCTTCCGATTGAAACAGAATATACCCCTCTTTTTGTTTCTGATCATGTAACACTTTTAAAAGTACACCTAATTACGGGAAAAACACATCAGATCCGTGCACATCTGGCAGCGATCGGTCATCCGATCATAGGAGATTATAAATATGGAGATTTTAAAATAAATGAAGCCTATAAGAAAAAATATGGGTTGAAAACACAGCTTCTTCATGCTTATCAGCTTTGTTTTCCGGATGTGGAACTAGTAAAAAATCTGCCAAACAGGCAGATCATTGCGCCTGTTCCCGATTTATTTAAAAAGATCTGTATTGATAAAGGAGTGAACAATAATGGCTGCATGGAATTCAAGAGGTCTTCGGGGTTCGACCTTTGAAGAACTTATCAATCAGACAAATGAACAATATGAACAGATGAACCTTGCCTTAATACAGAAAATACCGACGCCTATTACTCCTGTAAAAATTGATCAGGGAAGCAGACATATTACGCTTGCATACTTTGATAAAGTAAGTACAGTTGATTACATAGGAGCAGTACAGGGAATTCCCGTATGTTTTGACGCAAAGGAATGTAAGACAGATACGTTTCCTCTTGCAAATGTCCATGAACATCAGATTGAGTTTATGCAAAAGTTTGAAGAACAGGGAGGAATTGCTTTTCTGTTGATTTATTATACGACAAGGGATGAGTTATACTATATGCGGTACAGGCAAATACAAAAATTTTGGGATCGTGCGAAAAACGGCGGCAGAAAAAGTATTCGATTTGATGAATTGGAGTCAAATTGGTTTATGGAACTGAAAAGAGGATATTTTGTCCCTTATCTGGATTGTATACAAAAAGACCTTGACAGAAGGGATTGACAGATTGAACGAAACTTCGTATAATATCCGAAAGAGTTTAACGAATTAGCATAGTAAAGTGAAGGGGGTTTTATTTGCGATGGAACAAAAATTACATACGCCTGAAGGAGTAAGGGATATTTACAGCAGGGAATGTGAAATAAAACTCACACTACAGAAAAAATTAAATCAAGTTCTCCATTTATATGGATATCGCGATATTCAGACTCCGACGTTTGAATATTACGATGTATTTAGAGAAGAGATCGGTTCTACTTCTACACAGGAGTTATACAAATTTTTCGATCGTGAAGGAAATATATTGGCTCTTCGTCCGGACATTACTCCATCGGTTGCAAGGGCGGCGGCTACACTTTTTGATACTGAAGATTTTCCGCTTCGTTTTTGTTATGTCGGAAACACTTTTATCAATCATACAAGCTATCGCGGCAAGTTAAAGGAAAATACACAATTCGGCGCGGAACTAATCGGGCTTGATTCTGTTGAGGCAGATGCGGAGATGATAGCAATGGTTGCAGACGCATTGAAAAAGACGGGACTGGAAGAATTTCAGATTAGTATCGGTCATGTCGATTTCTCCAAGTATTTATCTGCAGCGGAGTTAGACGAGGAAACTGTGAACGTATACGGGAATTGATCGGAAATCGCAACTTTTTCGGAGCAGAAGAGCTTCTTGAAGAAGGATGTAAAAAAAAGAAATCAAAGAGGCGTTTGCGATCCTCCCGGAATTAATGGGAACAGAGGATGTTCTGGACAAGGCGCAGCAATTTGCAATCAGCGACAAAGCAAAAGCCGCCATTGAACGACTTCGTCAGATCAATCATCTTCTTTGCCTGTATAATGCTTCGGATCATGTAACTTTTGATCTGAGTATGAGCGGAGGTTATGGTTATTACACCGGAATCGTATTTCGGGCATATACATACGGAACAGGTGATGCGGTTGTAAGAGGCGGAAGATACGATCATCTTCTTGAAAAATTCGGAAAAGAGACTCCGTCTATTGGATTTGCGATCATTGTAGATGAATTGATGAACGCTCTTTCAAGACAGAAAATTTCGGTAGACACGATAAGGCGGAACATCATTGTATATAACGAAGAGACTGAAAGCAATGCGATCATCCTTGCCGGTAATTTTCGGGAAAAGGGACGCTGTATCGAATTGATCAGGCAAAAAGAAGGACAGGATAAATCGCTGTATGAATCATATGCAAAAAGAAAAAATGCTGCGGCTTTAATCTATCTTTGCGACGATAAAAAGTTGGAAATGACCAATTTGATTACAGGAGAAAAGAAAACGGCAAACATTGCAGAATAATTGCCGTCAGTATAAAAGGAGCAGAATATGAGATATTTGACATTTGCCCTTACAAAAGGAAGGCTCGCAGGAAAAACGATGAAAATGCTTGAGAGTCTTGGTATTACTTGTGAGGAGATGAAAGAAAAAGATTCACGAAAACTGATTTTTACAAATGAAGAATTAAAACTGAAATTCTTTCTTGCAAAAGGCCCGGACGTACCGACATATGTAGAATACGGAGCGCTGATATAGGAGTTGTCGGAAGGGATACGATTATTGAAGAAGGACGAAAAGTCCACGAAGTCTTAGATCTCGGTTTCGGAAAATGCAAAATGTGCGTCTGCGGACGTCAGGAGACAAAAGAACTTCTGAATCGTCATGAATTAATCCGGGTTGCGACAAAATACCCTAAAATTGCAAAGGATTATTTTTATAATAAGAAGCATCAGACAGTCGAACTGATCAAAATGAATGGTTCTATCGAACTTGCTCCGATTGTTGGTTTGTCAGAGGTGATTGTTGATATTGTAGAAACAGGAACGACTTTGAACGAGAACGGTCTGGTTGTTCTGGAAGAAGTATGTCCGCTTTCAGCAAGAATGATCGTTAATCCGGTGAGCATGCGTATGGAGAACGATCGGATAAAGAAAATAGTCACAGATTTAAGAGAACTTTTACGAGAGGAGCAATGCGGCCATGCGAATTGAAAAACTGAATCAAACTACGAAAAAAATCTTTGGAAGATTTACTCAAAAGAAGTCCGAATAGCTATGAGATGTATGAAGAACAGGTAAAAGCAATCTTAGATAATGTGAAAAAAAGAGGAGATGAAGCCCTTTTTGAATATACAGAAAAATTCGACGGCTTCTGTCTTGATCAGCAGTCTGTTCTTGTAAAAGAAGAAGAAATTGAAGAAGCTTATATCAAGTCGACAGAGGATTGATTGAGATAATCAGAAAGGCTTTGAAAAATATTGAAGACGTATCATGAAAACAGAGACAGTACAGTTGGTTTGACAGTAAACCTGACGGAACGATCCTTGGTCAGAAAGTGACGGCTCTCGATCGGGTAGGCGTATATGTGCCGGGAGGGAAAGCTGCATACCTTCTTCGGTTCTTATGAATATCGTTCCGGCAAAAACAGCGGGAGTAAGAGAAATCATAATGGTTACTCCGCCCGGAAAAGACGGAAAAGTAACTCCCACCAACACTTGTTGCGGCAAAAGAAGCCGGAGCGGATAAATCTATAAAGTCGGAGGCGCGCAGGCGATTGCCGCTCTTGCTTACGGAACGGAAAGCATATCGAAAGTAGATAAGATCGTCGGCCCGGGGAATATTTATGTCGCACTGGCAAAAAAGGCGGTATATGGTCATGTTAGTATTGACTCTATCGCAGGTCCGAGTGAAATACTCGTGCTTGCAGATGAAACGGCGAACCCGCGTTATGTTGCCGCAGATCTTTTGTCTCAGGCGGAACATGATGAAATGGCAAGCGCGATTTTAGTGACAGTAAGTATGGAATTGGCAGAGAAAGTTTCCGAGCAGACAGAACTTTTTATCAGTCAATTATCACGGGGAGAGATTATCAGAAAATCTCTCGATAATTACGGACATATTCTTGTGGCGGATACAATGGATGAGGCGATTGACGCCGCAAATGAAATTGCATCAGAGCACCTTGAAATCATGACTGCATCCCCATTTGAAGTGATGACAAAGATCCGAAATGCAGGCGCTATATTTATCGGGGAAAATTCAAGCGAACCGCTTGGCGATTATTTTGCGGGACCGAATCACGTTCTTCCGACAAACGGAACTGCAAAATTTTTCTCTCCTCTTTCTGTAGATGATTTTATTAAAAAATCAAGTATTATTTCCTACTCAAGGGAAGCACTTGAAAAAATTCATTCGGATATCGAACGGTTTGCCGAAGCTGAACATTTGACAGCTCATGCAAATTCGATAAAGGTTCGTTTTGAATCAGAACGAGGAGAGTAATATTATGAGTGAAAAAAACAAACGTATAGCGGTTTGCACGCGAAAAACAAAAGAGACAGATATCACCTTGTCTGTTAATTTAGACGGTCAGGGGAAAAATAAAATAGATACGGGGATTGCTTTTTTTGATCACATGCTTGACGGATTTGCCAGACATGGACTGTTTGATCTTGAGGTAAAAGTAGACGGAGATCTTGAAGTGGACAGTCATCATACAATAGAAGATGTGGGAATTGTCCTTGGAACAGCAATTAAAAAAGCGCTCGGAGATAAGGCCGGAATTAAAAGATATGGTTATTTTATTCTTCCGATGGATGAAGTGCTTGCTCTTTGTGCAGCAGATCTTTCGGGACGTCCTTATTTTAAGTTTGACGCCGGATTTACAACAGACAAATTAGGGACAATGGATACAGAAATGGTGAAAGAATTTTTCTATGCCGTTTCTTATAGTGCACAGATGAATCTGCATTTGAAAATTTTAGACGGAGGAAATAACCATCATATGGCAGAAGCGCTTTTTAAAGCGTTTGGAAAAGCGCTTGATATGGCAGTGTCTCCGGAGCCTAGAATGACAGAAATATGGTCTACAAAAGGGGCTTTATAACAAACGGCTGACTCAATGCCGTTTCGTACAAATAAAAAATTAGGAGAATAATCATGAGTTATAAAAGACTGACTCCCTGCATTTTTATTGCGGGAGGTAAGGCGGTAAGATGGTTTGACGACCGCACTGTATTGACAGAGGATGTAATTGCGCTTGCTAAGCAATATAATGCAAACGGAGCAGATGAACTGCTTGTATTTGATCTTTCAGATTCTGATGAAGATCATGAAGAATCCATCGATCTGATCAAAAAATAAACCGGATCATCAGTATTCCGATGGTTGCGGGAGGAAATATACGAAGAGCAGAGGATGTTAAAAAACTTCTTTATGCGGGTGTAAAACGTGCGATGTTGAATTTTTCAAAAAAAAGTTTCCATCGATTTAATTAAAGAAGTTTCCTTACGTTTCGGAAAAGAAAAAATAGCAGTATCTTTAAATGATTTTGACACGCTTTTTAAACAACAGCATTTAATAGAACAATATAGTTCTGAGATCGTGTTCATGCACCGTCTTGATCTGAATTCTGTTGTAAATGTAACGGAAATCCCGTGCGTTGTTGTAACAGATACAATGGATGAAAGCGAAATATTGCGGATTTTAAAAAGCAACGGTGTAAAGGGCGTATCCGGAATGTTTATCAGCAGTGTCGATATGGATTTTAACGACTTTAAAGAAGTGTGTATGCGAGCCGGAATTAAAATGACTTCGTTTGAAAGCATGATGGATTTTTCCGAGTTTAAGTTAAATTCTGACGGTCTGATCCCGGTAATCGTACAGGATTACAAGACAAACGAAGTTCTGATGATGGCATATATGAATGAAGAGGCGTTTGATCATACAGTAAAAACAGGTCGTATGACATATTACAGTCGAAGCAGGAATGCACAGTGGGTAAAGGGTGAGACGTCCGGACATTTTCAATATGTGAAGTCATTATCTGTCGATTGTGATAAAGATACTTACTTGCAAAAGTCGATCAAGTCGGCGCTGCCTGCCATACAGGCAACAGATCCTGCTTTTATACAACGATCGTCGGCACTGATTATGATGCAAAAAATCCTCTTCAAGTATTTGAATCCGTATATAATACGATTGTTGACAGAAAGCAGAATCCAAAAGAGGGTTCCTATACAAATTATCTGTTTGAAAAAGGAATTGATAAAATTTTAAAGAAGGTAGGAGAAGAAGCTACAGAAATCGTATTGCAGCAAAAAACCCGAATCCCGAAGAAATTAAATATGAAATTTCGGACTTCCTTTATCATGCGATGGTACTCATGGTAGAACGGGGAGTTACGTGGGAAGATATTACAAGTGAACTGGCAGACAGATAAGGCGATTACGTCTTTAGAAACCGGTATAGAAAAGAATCTAAAAGCATAAGATGTTGTAAAAACAATGTCTTATGCTTTTTTGTATGGCGAAAAACCTTGCGTTTCCCGAAATTTTAACAATCGCTTTCAATTCTGGAATGTATCTTTAGGTTTCGGCGGTTTATCTGCTTTGGAATGCAATACAAAAAATCAAAAGAAGAGAGACAGAGGGGAAAAAACAGTATGAATGATGCTCAGTTAAGAAGAAGAGAACTTCTTCGACAAACGAAACAGCTCTATGGTGAACGTGAAACTGTTCCTCCGATTCATCCTCGTTATGGCAATTTATGTAAAGAACAAGACGAAGGCGGTGAAGAAGCAGGCGGAAGCTTTTATATGCGGCTTGTAATCTGTATTCTCTGTTTCATCTTCTTTGTATATATGGATCAAAATCATGCGGAAGTAGCTAATGTAAACAGTACAAAAATCATAAATGAAATTGAACGGGATGTGGAGCTGGAAGCCGTGAAGGAAGTATGGGAAAATTTTGAATGATAACTATTTATTCAGCTGATTTACCTGAAAATTTATATTAAAACGAAAAGAGTTGTATACAATGCTGACTGCGAAATCATATCTTTTACTTTGGAGTTTTTGTCTAAGAACACCAGCACCGATTGATTCCGATTGACGAAAGATATTTGCTTGAAGTTCTTCCCTAAAATGTATATAATGATGTAGATTGGATGATTCAATCACATAGAAGATGTTTCTGTAATGTTGTATCGTCTTGTATAAATACGAAAAACAACATAAAAAATATCGATTTTTCCCTTTGAAAAGTCCAAAATAGGTTCGTAAGAATTTATAAAATATATACAAAAACAGGAAGGAAATATATGAGAAAGCTTGCTTTAGATGATGAAATATTACTAAGTATCGAAAAACCTGCCCGGTATATCGGGAATGAAGTAAACTCGATAATGAAAAATAAAAATGAGGTGGATATCCGTTTCGCCATGTGTTTTCCGGATGTTTACGAGATCGGCATGTCGCATCTCGGCATTCAGATTTTGTATGATATGTTTAACAGAAGAGACGATGTTTGGTGTGAACGCGTCTATTCTCCGTGGACAGATCTTGATACAATTATGCGTAAAGAGGGAATTCCGCTTTTTGCATTAGAGTCACAAGATCCGATCAGAGAATTTGACTTTTTAGGAATTACGATCCAATTTGAAATGTGCTATACAAATATTTTGCAGATTTTAGAGTTGAGCCAAATTCCTCTGCATTCATGTGACCGCGCGGAAATGATCCGATTGTGATCGGTGGAGGTCCATGTGTCTATAACCCGGAACCTCTTGCGGAATTTTTCGATTTGTTTTATATCGGAGAAGGCGAAACTGTTTATGATGAACTTTTAGATACATATAAAAAATGTCGGGCAGAGGGAAGTACGAGAACAGAGTTTCTTGAACAGGCGGCCCGCATCGAAGGAATCTATGTGCCGTCATTTTATGATGCCGAATACAACGAGGATGGTACACTTCGATCATTTATACCGAATAATATATGTGCCCCTGCAAGTGTGAAAAAGCAGGTTGTTATGGATGTAACAGATACGGTATATCCGATGAAGCCGGTCGTTCCGTTTATAAAAGCAACTCAAGATCGCGTTGTACTTGAGATTCAAAGGGGATGCACCCGGGGATGCCGTTTTGCCAGGCGGGAATGATTTATCGTCCACAAGAGGGCGTAATGTAAAACGTCTGAAAGAGTATGCCAAAACGATGTTGACAAATACAGGACATGAAGAAATCTCACTTAGTTCCTTGAGTTCAAGTGATTATTCTGATTTGAAAGAACTTGTAATGTTTTTGATTGATGAATTCAAAGAAAAAGCAATCAATATTTCATTACCGTCTTTGAGAATCGACGCCTTTTCTTTAGATGTAATGAGTAAGGTTCAGGATATCAGAAAAAGCAGCCTTACATTTGCGCCCGAAGCCGGATCACAGAGAATGAGAAATGTAATCAATAAAGGACTTACCGAAGAAGATATTATGGGTGGCGCAAGTCAGGCTTTTGAAGGAGGATGGACAAAAGTAAAACTGTATTTCATGCTCGGACTTCCTACGGAAACCGAAGAAGATATGAAGGAGATCGCCCATTTATGTGAAAAGGTTGCCCGCAAATATTATGAAATCCCGAAAGATCAAAGAAACGGAAAATGTCAGATTACTGCAAGTTCCTCATTTTTTGTTCCGAAACCGTTTACTCCGTTTCAGTGGGCGCCAATGTGTACCGCTGAAGAATATACGAGACGTGCTCACCTTGTCAATGATGAATTTAAAGCGCAGTTAAATCGGAAAAGCTTAAAATATAATTGGCATGATGCAAATGTAACTGTTTTGGAAGGTATTATGGCAAGAGGTGACAGAAGAATCGGAAAAGTGATTGAAGAAGCTTACAGACTCGGATGCTTATTTGACTCATGGACCGAAAGTTTTCGAGATGATTTATGGGAGAAAGCTTTTTTGAACACGGGAATCGAAAAAGAGTTTTATACGCTTCGTACAAGAGATAAAAACGAACTTTTCCCATGGGATTTTATCGATACCGGGGTCAGTCGAAAATTTCTCAGAAAGGAATGGGAACGGGCAATGAATGCTGAGGTGACACCGAATTGTCGGGAACACTGTTCAGGATGCGGCGCATCAAAATTCGGAGGAGGTGTCTGTTATGAAGGCAAGAATTAAATTCAGAAAATACGGAGCGCTTCGTTTTATCGGACATCTTGATGTAATGCGCTTCTTCCAAAAAGTAATGCGCAGGGCTGAAATACCGATCGCCTTTACAGGAGGGTACAGTCCGCATATGATCATGTCGTTTGCGAGTCCTCTTGGAATCGGTCTCACAAGTGACGGGGAATATTTTGATATTGAACTGACTGAAGCGATCGACAGTAAAACGGCTGTAAAACGTATGAATGAAGTCAGTATAGAAGGAATTGAAATAATTAGTTTCAGAAAAATTCCGGATGATAAAAAACAGACGGGAATGACGATCCTTGCAGGGCAGATTATCTCGTCTCTGTCAGAAAAGGAGCACTGCCTTCTGACTGGAAAGAACAGTTTTCCAAGTTTATGTCTCAACCGGAAATTCAAGTTATCAAACAGACGAAAAGAAGCGAGAGAATGGTTGACATACGTGCCCTTATCGATTCATGGGAGATTCGTGATGAACAGATCTATCTTCTTCTTGCAGCGGGAAGTTCGGAAAATTTAAAACCGGATCTTGTGATGGAAACATTTTTAAAATATGCAAATATTTCAGATGATGTACGATTTTTTATCATCGCCTTGAGATGTATGCAGATGAAAGCGGCAACGGAGAAAGGAAGCTCATTCCTCTTGAAAATCTCGGAGAAGAAATCTGTATGAATTCAAAGACAGACCTGTAGTAAATCTGTAATGACATGGGAAGGATTTTGGTTTGAAACGAAAAATACTAATAGAAAAAAGCAAAAATAAAATACGGACATACCTTATTGAAGATGATGATATTGTTGAAATACATACCAGTATCAATGAAGAGCAAGTACCTCCGGGGAAACTAGGGGATATTTACATCGGGAAAGTGCAGAATATTGTCCAAAATATCGGTGCGGCATTTATAGAAATTACAAAAGGAGTAAACTGTTATTTTGATTTGAAAGATGCAGAAAGCGCATATTTTACCCATAAATCCGGGAAAAAACCACTTTGTATCGGCGATGAACTTGTCGTACAGATCAGCGGGAAGCGGTAAAAACGAAAGCGCCTACTGTAACTTCTCATTTAAGCTTCACGGGAAGATATGCCGTCTTAACTCATGGAAACACCCGGATCGGCGTATCTTCAAAAATTCCACGGGCGCTTCGGGATGAATTCAAAGACCGCCTGTCACGTATGAAAAATGAACAGTTCGGCATCATTATACGGACAAATGCAAAAGGCGTACCGTTTCAGGAGGTCGAAGACGAAATTGAACGTCTGAAAGAAGAATATAAAAAGTTGTTAAATACAGCATTGTCAAGAGTTGCTTTTTCACGTTTGAAATCGGCTCCTCCGACGTATATATCAGACTTAAAAAACGTATACATGGAAGGAATGGAAGAAATCGTCATAGAAGGAAAAGACTTGTATACGGAAATACAAGAATACTTTCTTACAGAATTTCCTGAAAAAGTAAAACTTCTCAGACTTTATGAGAATCCTGATTTTCCACTTTGCAAATTGTATTCTACAGAAACCGCATTGGAAAAGGCGTTGAAAGAGTTTGTATGGTTGAAAAACGGCGGATATCTTATTATCCAGCAACGGAAGCTTTGACAGTCATTGACGTAAATTCCGGGAAGATGGCAGTAAAATCGAAAAACAGCGCCGGAGCGATGAAAGTAAACATGGAGGCTGCTCAAGAAGCGGCGAAGCAGATTCGTCTGCGTAATCTGTCAGGAATCATTATTGTAGATTTTGTAAATCTTGAATCAAAAGAAGATACCGGGATATTATTAAAAGAATTCCGAAACTTTTTGTCGAAAGATCCGATTCCGACTACTTTGGTTGACATGACGATGCTCGGACTTGTAGAAATCACAAGAAAAAAGTAAGAAAACCGCTTTATGAACAGGAAAATTATTTACAAGCAGAGATCGAGGCGTTATAATATTTTACCGAAAGCGCGCTGAAAATTGCGCTTACAAAAATTTTTCTCATTATTCATGAGAAGAGAAATGGATCGATAAATAAAAGCAGCGAAAAAGCGCTGCGTGAGTTCTACATTTGGAGGAAAGAAGATTGAAAAAAGTAGTAAAATTCGGGGGAAGTTCTCTGGCAAATGCAGATCAGTTCAAAAAGGTCGGAGCGATCATTACAGCAGATGATACAAGACGGTATGTTGTTCCGTCTGCGCCGGGAAAACGATTTCCAAAAGATACAAAAGTAACAGATATGCTCTATGCCTGTTATGAAAGTGCAGCCAACGGAGAAGATTTTTCAGAACAGCTTGATAATATTCACGCAAGATATCAGGAGATTATTGATGGATTGAATCTCGATTTTTCTCTTGATCTTGATTTTGTACAAATTAAAGAAAATTTCAGTAACAAGGCGGGAGCTGACTATGCCGCTTCCAGAGGAGAATGTTTAAACGGAAAGATCATGGCTGCTTACCTCGGCTTTGAGTTTGTGGATGCTGCCGAAGTTGTCCGTTTTAATGATGACGGTTCTTTCAATGATGAAGTTACGAATACTCTTTTATCCGAGCGGCTTCAGGATTGTAAAACAGCTGTAATTCCGGGATTTTACGGAGCAAAAAAAAAGATGGAACGATCGTAACTTTTTCAAGAGGCGGATCAGATATTACGGGATCTCTTGTAGCTTTGGCAGTACAGGCGGATCTGTATGAAAACTGGACGGATGTTTCCGGATTTTTGATCGCGGATCCCCGCATTGTAAAAAATCCGAAATCAATCGAAACAATTACTTATAAAGAACTTCGTGAACTTTCATATATGGGAGCGAGCGTGCTCCACGAGGATGCGATCTTTCCTGTAAGAAAAGCGGGGATTCCGATCAATATCCGGAACACAAATGCACCGCAGGATAAAGGAACATTAATTGTTGAAGGAACATGTCGTCAGCCGAAATATACGATTACCGGAATTGCAGGAACAGATGGATTTGTAGCAATCACAGTCGAAAAAGCAATGATGAATTCGGAAGTCGGATTTTGTCGGAAAGTTCTGCAGGTATTTGAAGATAACGGAGTTCTATCGAACATATGCCATCGGGTATTGATACAATGTCGATTTTCGTAAACAAAGATGTCTTTGAGGAAAAAGAACAGAAAATCTTAGCGGATATCCATAAAGCGGTAAATCCGGATCATATCGAACTGGAGTCTAATCTTGCGCTTATTGCCGTAGTAGGACGCGGTATGAAATCAACAAGAGGAACTGCCGGCCGCATTTTCTCCGCACTTGCCCACGCACATATCAATGTCAAAATGATCGATCAGGGATCAAGTGAATTGAATATCATTATCGGAGTCAGACATGATGATTTTAAAAATGCGATCCGTGCGTTATATGAAATTTTTGTCCTTACCCAGATATAAAAATCTATATCCGTTTGTTTTTATTGGATTACCATTATAGGAAGAATATATCAAGAAAAATTTGTTAAAAAACCGCATAAGATCTATACTCAATAAACGCATCATTTTGATGCGTTTATGTGTGGAAAGGGAAATATACAATGAATATCTTATTCTTTTTAAAACCAAAAAGCGAAGTGGCTTATGTTCACGACTATGGCACTTTAAGACAGGTTCTTGAGACAATGGAGTATCATAAATATGCATCTATCCCAATGCTGAATAAATCGGGCGAATATGTCGGAACAATTACGGAAGGAGATCTTCTTTGGGGAATCAAAAGATATACGAATCTGAATTTGAAAGAGGCGGAAAATATATTTATACAAGATTTTCCACGAAAAGTAGATTATGTAGCCGTATCAATTAATTCAGATATGGAAGATCTTCTGCAAAAAGCAATGAATCAGAATTTTGTTCCTGTCGTAGAGACCAGAAGAAATTTATCGGAATTGTTACAAGAAAGAGTATTATGGAATATTGTTACGAAAAATTAAAAAATTTACCGGAAGACTATTGACTTGTTCCAGAATGATATGTTATATTCTAACAGTATGCCGCACAATGAGGTTCAAGTTCTGTAAAACAGACACCGTAATTGGCGAGTAATGATAATAGGAGGTGCTATATGTACGCGATTATAGCAACAGGTGGTAAACAGTACAAAGTAGCAGAAGGCGATATCATTAAAGTAGAAAACTTGGTGTAGAAGCTGGAGAGACTTATACATTTGACCAGGTGCTGGCAGTAAGCAATGACAAATTAGTTGTTG
>ENA-OQJH01000596-OQJH01000596.1-human-gut-metagenome-genome-assembly--contig:-NODE-596-length-18904-cov-1.877936_pt1 | contig 18904 bp, 23 predicted proteins | sample MGYA00242597_ERZ504763 | MGnify/ENA primary metagenome ERZ504763 (study PRJEB26092, sample SAMD00036359) | human gut metagenome | host: Homo sapiens | study: EMG produced TPA metagenomics assembly of...
TCCTAATTGACTATACAGGACTTTCAATGGTGGGTATGCAAGAAGATGTGTTACAACAATACAAGGCACGTCAGCAAAACTTCTTCAGCAGAGTGTTGGATTGGCGGATTAAGCATACCGACAAAACATTGGTTTTTTACGGTTATGTGCAGTATTTAGCTCCCGAAAACATGGATATGCTGGATAAATACAATCATCTGATACTGAAAACCGCTTCTTCCAAAAACATGGAGGATCTGACATTAAATGTTTTTATGGCTATTCAAGCAGGCATAGACGTAGCAGGAACGAATGTGGATCTTGTTCCAAAAGATCGTTTTATTGCCTGTACACAGTTTCCTCAACAGGAAGATAAGGATATGATAATTGGTTATTGGGATACACGGGATGCAAATGGAAATAAAGTATTGGCTGCACAAGGTACAGCTCAATGGATTGTACAGGCATCACCAGATTATACCCGCACTGGTATTTTTATCATCAATATCCAAAAGGATTATTACAATAATACTTACGGAACAGTACGTGAAACTATTCATATAATGAATCCTAACAAATAGAAATACAATATGAAATTGCATATTTATCAATTAGCATTTATAGCACTTACTGCATTTACGGTAAGCAGCTGCAAGAATACGGATATTAATGATGAACATCATTATGACAATAAGCTTTATATAAGCTCGGTACCCGTAACTGAAGATTTACTGATTAAAGAAGATGTATTGTTTGACAGTCGTAAAATTACTTATCGGCTTGCTGCTCCTGTCGACAACGAAATCCAAGTCAGCTTTGATGCCAAACCATCTTTAGCAGCTACCTACAATCTAAGTTATGGGGATAATGCTACAGCACTTCCCGAAGCGTTTTATGATATTCCTGTGAAAAATGTTACGATTCAACCCGGAGGAATTTCTGGAGATGATATCATCGTGAATTTCGTTAATTTGAATCAATTGGACGACTCAAGACGTTATGTGTTGCCTGTTACAATCACAAATGTAACTGGAATTGGACTTCTAGAGAGTGCCCGTACCACTTATTTTATTATTAAAGGCGCTGCTCTTATTAATGTTGTAGCTAATATTAAGGAAAATTATTTCCCGATCAACTGGAATAGTAATGTAAGTAAGATGACTACTATTACAGTAGAAGCATTGGTACGAAGTGATGACTGGGTGGCCAAACGTGATAATGCACTAAGTTCTGTTTTTGGAATAGAAGGTAATTTCCTTATACGTATCGGTGATGGTGACCGTCCACGTGATCAACTTCAGGCATTTGTGCCAGGTGGAAGTTTTCCTCCAGCAAATCACGCACCAGGTATTGGACTTCCGGTAGACGAATGGGTACACATAGCTGTTGTGTATAACACTGTCAATAAAAACCGAATCTATTACAAGAATGGTGTGGCGGTGTATAAAGACCAGTCAGCAAATAGTACGGTTAATTTAACTAAGAATTGCTATATAGGTCGTTCTTTTGATGGTACCCGCTGGCTTCCGGGAGAAATTTCAGAGGTTCGTATTTGGAGCGTAGAAAGAACTGCAGAGCAAATTGCAGATAATCCTTATAAAGTAAATCCTGCCAGTGAAGGACTTGTAGCCTACTGGAAATTTAATGAGGGGTCTGGAAAGGTTGTTATAGATCGTACTGGCAATGGAAATGATATCACAGCGAGTAAAGATCCGATATGGGTTCCTGTAGAACTTCCTCAAATATATTAATCCTTTTAATTAAAAGAATATTATTATGAAACAAAAATATCTGATAACAGGGTTGATGGTTGCCATATTTGCAGGCGGCATAACTTGCCTTACCTCTTGTGATGATGATCTTGTCATAAATAAAGCAATAGATGAGTCAGCATATACTGGCATTTATGAAAACAATGGATACTTGCGTGACGGAAAGTCCAATTTGTCCTCTAACGTAGTGGAGCTATACAAAGATACTTATACTACTTCTGTAAAAATGAGTCTTAGTAAAATGGCGAGTACCAGTACTTCTGCTCAAGTAATTATTGATGCAGACTATTTGGATACTTATAACAAAGAGCATGAAACCGATTTTGAATTGTATCCTGCGCACCTGGTTTCTTTTAAGAATGACGGGAAGCTATTGTAGATGCACAAACAAAATCTGTTCAGACTGACATCACCATTCAGGCAGACGGCACTTTGAAAGAAGATAAAACCTATGCTTTACCTATAGCTCTTACCCACGTAAGTAGCGACATTACCATAAAAGATGAGAAAGCTGGTCATTGTATTTATTTGATAAAAGATATGAGAAAGCTGGGAAACACTTACAAAGGAGAAGATGTAGTAAGTCATTTGTCTTCTTTGATGGTACAAATCCACTGAATGCTCTTTCTTTTCAACTGGAAAACGGAAAATTGCTGTGGGATGTAGTTTCCCCATTTGCTGCCAATATCAACTGGGATGCACAAGCCCAACGCCCTTATTTAAAATGTAATGCTTACATACAATATTTGCTAGACAATAATGAGAAATTTTTGCAACCACTTCGTAAACGTGGAACTAAAATAGTATTAGGGATACTTAGTAACGGGGATATAACAGGAGTGGCGCAACTTTCTAAACAAGGTGCCAAAGACTTTGCACGAGAACTAGCTCAGTATTGCAAAGCATATAATCTGGACGGGGTATGTTTTGATGACGAATATGAAGGCGCTTATGATCCGAATAATCCAGCATTAACAAAGCTAGTGAGGAGGCTGCGGCACGTCTATGCTACGAAACAAAACAAGCAATGCCTGATAAAATCGTAGCGGTATATGCATTAAAAAGAATGTATAGTTCGAAGGCAACCGTTGTTGATGGAGTAACTATTAAAAACTGGATAGATATTGTAGTTGGTGATTATGGTAGAGATCCTTCTCAAGTTCCGTATGGGGACCTGACATCCAAAGAATGTTCCGGTCAATCCATGGAGTTTGTTAGAGGTACAGGTGGCGATTTACAGGGACAAAGACTGATAAACCAAGGTTCTGGATGGTTTATGGGCTTTTCACCGAAGCCGGAAAATTATGGTAATGTATTCCGGCGTCTGTCTGATGTGAAAACTCTGTATGGTTCTCCGTTACAAGCACCTACCGTGTTCTACAAGGACAATGATGCCACACCTTACCAATATCCCGATGATTTGCAATAATTTAAAAAACAATTGTAGAAATGAGAACACTTTATAGATTTTTCTTATTGTTGGCAGTCGGTTCGCTGACAGCCTTTCTGGATGCGGCGAAGATGAAACTCCAAGTCTGGCTACCTATCCGGATAACAATTTTTCTCTTGTGGCGGAAGACGGAGAAGGTTCGGAAATAATAGTGAATGCCACCTATAATAATGAGGGTATATTAGAATTCGATAAACCCGCAATATTCACCTTTCGTTTTAACGCTTCACCCGAGGACGCAATAGTTACTTTTGAGCCAATCGGAGAAGATGTTGAGTTAAGTGATACCAAATTGATAATTCCGGCAGGCTATACGGATGCCAGTGTTACTTTGGGTGTAAAAAATATGGATGTTTTTCAATCTAATTACGATGAAGCTACCTGTGATTTAGGAGTGAGAGCTACTGTGCAAGGATATAAAATGCCATCTATTTCCTTGGAGGCAAAAGCTTTGATAAAGAAAGAGGCGTATGTAGCTACAGGTTTCTTGGAAGGAAAAGCCGGTAATAAAACTACATTCGAACATACTTATTTCAACGGAGAATTTAAGGACACGGAGCGGAATCTATATACATTCAGTGTACAGTTGGATCGTCCTGCTCGGAAAGATGTAAAGGTGAAACTTACAACGGAAGGACTGGATGACGAATACCTGAAAGACATTAGTATTACTCCTGCAGAAATTATAATTCCTGCTGGTGAAAAGACATCAGGAGATATTACTTGGGAGATTACTAATGACTTTTTGTTGCGTACATCGGACGACTCGTCAAACACATTAAATATCACAGCTGTTTTTGAATGTGAAGACCCGGTCTTTGTGCAGGACGAGAAGAGAAGTTCTTTCACTTTGAATATAAATAAATATATAAGGGGATTTGAACACATATCTTACAAACGGCCTTCCGGTTGGATAGAATGGTCCAAACAGGGTTGGTCTGTAGATGTGGAAGATAGTAGTGATTTTTATCAAAACGATGGTGGCGGTTCGCTTATTGATGGTGAAACCCAAGGTAACTATGAAGGTATATGTTCTGATGGAGATATTTCATTTACACTCGATATGGGAGAGGAGAAAACAATTACTGGAGTAGGTCTTGATTATATATATTATTATGCTCCTCAAAATGTACAATTATCAGTTTCTTCTGATGGAAACACATGGAATTATCTGGGAAAAGTAGCTACTGTTGATGAGAATGCCGATTACTATCAATTCATTGAACCTATAACTGCACGGTATGTGAAATTTGACCTTTTGTCTTCTTGGGGATGTGAGCTTTATGAAATATACGTCTTTAAGTAGTGTTGAGTCTAAAAAGAATGTAGGTTAAAGTTTGTATTTGAGAGGCTGTCTCAAGATTGTTTTTGAGTCAGCCTCTTTTTAATTGCTTTTTCAAAGAATGGGCAGGCGCTAACTTCTTTAAGTCTAACGTTTGCTCATGTTCCTAAATATTTGAATTAAATGCTACATAGTGAAACAAAATATCTATCATACTTTTACCAGTAAAAACGGGTTATCTATCATTGTGCAAAATAGCCGTATAAGGGTCATAATAGGTGTAAGATAGCTTGTTTTTGTTACAATGAAGCCATATAAATCTGATTATCGTGGCTTAATAATGTAACTGTAATGGCGATAAGTTTATAGCCACGTATGTGTGCTGTACAGTCCGCATGTGTGGGCTGCACGGTTTACATACGTGGGCTGTACAGCCTGCACATGTGAACTATAGAAAGACAGCCGCTTCCAATAGATTATTAAGTAGTCAATACAGGTTATCATCCTATAAAGTGTGCATTCTTATGCCTTTAAATGGATACTCTCACCTAATGCTACACTAAATAGATATAGTATGGGTGTGATAGATACCCATTTTTTGCAATAAAAATATGATAGATGCATTTTCAAAAAGCTATCTGTCATACTTATTTATTTGGTAATTAGAAGATTATTAAAATGAATGATACTATGATAGATGTTTTTTACGCTATGTATTCAAACCTGTATCATTTTACTCATTTCCGTACGGTGTTGAAACTAACTTTTGATATGCTTGCCTTGTTTGGTCGAATAAAAGCAGCGAAAGATAATAAAAGCAATAGCCTGAAAGCAGACTTCTTTGCTTTCAGGCTATTACTTTCAGCCGGAATATTGATGAATAGTTACTTTCTGAAAAATACAGAAAGACTCAAACCAAGATTAGGGCTAAATTATCTCGCAAGGATTATTGTTGCTTAGAGAAAGAATAGGGCATATCTTCTTCTTTAGTTCCTCTATTCTGATTAGGTTGATTGCTCATTTCAACACTGATTGTACCTCCCTTGAGCAAATTTTCGTGGCGGAGATAATTTTTAGTGTAATCAGCACCATTGACATTCATCGAATTGACATAAAAATTCTTCTTACTGTTATTCGGAGCATCAATAACCAAACTATTGCCATTTTCAAAATGGAGTGTAGCTTTCTTGAATAACGGAGCACCTATAATATATTCATCCGTTCCCGGACAAACAGGATAGAAACCTAATGCCGAGAATACATACCAGGCAGAAGTTTGTCCGTTGTCCTCGTCGCCACAATAGCCGTCCGGAGTAGGAGAGTACATACGATCCATTACTTGACGCAACCAGTATTGGGCTTTCCAAGGTTGTCCTGCATAGTCATATAAATAAATCATGTGCTGAATCGGTTGATTGCCATGTGCATAGTTACCCATATTCATCACAGTCATTTCACGGATTTCATGAATCACTTGGCCGTAGTAGCTATCATCAAAAATAGGAGGTACGGCAAAAACAGAATCCATCATGGTGATAAACATCTCTTTTCCACCCATCAAGTCAATCAATCCTTGAGGATCGTGGAATACAGACCAAGTATAGTGCCAGCTATTTCCTTCCGTAAAAGCATCTCCCCATTTCAGCGGAGAGAAAGGAGATTGGAATGTACCATCTTCGTTGCGTCCACGCATTAACTTAGATTCCTTATCGAAAAGATTCTTGTAGTTCATGGCACGTTTTGCGAAAAGATTAATCTCTTTTTTCGGACGTTTAAGTTCCTTTGCCAGTTGGTAGATACACCAGTCATTGTATGCATATTCCAACGTGCGTGCGGCGTTCTCATTGATTTTTACATCGTATGGCACGTAGCCCAGTTTATTGTAATATTCATATCCCAGACGTCCTGTTGATGATACTTGTGGATGTACATTCTCCGTTCCGTGAATCAGCCCTTCATACAATGTTTTATATCGTCCACTTTCACTCCTTTCATGTAAGCATCCACTAAGACAGAAGCAGAATTGTTACCAACCATACAGCCTCTGTGCCCCGGACTTGCCCATTCCGGGAAGAAACCGCTCTCTTTATATGTATTGATCAGACCTTCCTGCATTTCCTTGTTGACTGACGGGTACATTAGGTTCAATAACGGGAATAGCAACGGAAAGTATCCCAAAAGCCTGTGTCGGTATACATATATCCCGGTAATACTTGCCCATTATAAGGACTGTAATGAACAGGTTGTCCGGTAGCATCCAGTTCGTAGAATTTGCGTGGGAAGAGCAATGAACGATATAAACAAGAATAGAATGTGCGATATTGGTCGAGATTGCCTCCTTCTACTTCTATCTTGCCTAACACTTGGTTCCACGCTTCTTTTCCTTTTTTGGCTAGCTGTTCGATATTATCTTTGCCCAACTCTTTCATATTCAAAGCTGCCTGTTCAAAACTGATGAAAGAAGAAGCAATTCTTGCATGTACTTGTTCGCCCTTATGTGTTTGGAAACCAATAATGGCTCCGGCATGATCTGTTGTCTGTTCGGTAACATTTTCCTGCAGATTGCCATTGGCTACCGTAGCTTTATAAGTGAAAGGCTTGTCGAATTCAATAATAAAGTAATTTTTTAAGTTTTCGGGAACTCCACCGCTGTTGCGGGTCGTGTAACCGATAATCTTGTTTTCTTCCGGAATAACCTTAATATACGATCCCTTATCAAAGGCATCCACTACAACATACGAATGATCGTTTCCGGAAAAGTGAAACGGAAAAGAACGGCACGCTCGGTTGGAGCCATTTCTGTCACTACATCATGCTCTGCAAGATATACTTTATAATAATAAGGAGTGGCAGTTTCTCCTTTGTGGGCAAACCAACTGGCACGCTTCTCTTCATTGAATTCCGGTTTGCCTACTACAGGCATAATAGAGAATTGTCCGTAATCATTAATCCACGGACTGGGTTGATGTGTTTGTTTAAATCCACGAATCTTATTAGCCGTATAAGTGTATTGCCATCCGTCTCCCATCTTTCCTGTCTGTGGAGTCCAGAAATTCATCCCCCACGGACGGGCAATGGCCGGATAAGTATTACCAGTTGATAACTCGAAACTAGATTGAGAACCCATAAGCGGATTGATATACTGCGTCCAGTCTTTGGCTTTTGCAAAGACGATACAACTTAATGCACATACTAATAGGAGATACTTTTTCATGGTCTTATTTATTATTTATGGCTCAATCGAATCAGAAATCGATTGAGCCAATTTATTTTTCAAGGTTTTGTTTTTTTTATTCAATTTGAACAGCCTGTACCAACTCATTCCTCTTCTTTGGAGGAGAGAGCCGGAGAGAGGACTCCCCATTTCGTAGGATGATCGGTCATCTTGATTCCATCATTCCTCCATTCGCAATATCCTGATGGTTAAAGAATGGAATGTTTAGAGCCTTACCGTTCAGCGATACACTTTCAATGTATTTATTCTTTTTCCCATTATTCTTTACTACAATACTGAAAGTCTTTCCTTCAGGCAGATTGATAACTGCTTTGTCGAAGGCAGGACGTCCGATGGAATATACCGGCTTGCCGGGACATACCTGATAGAATCCCATAGAGTTGAGTATATACCAGGCAGACATCTGACCGCAGTCCTCATTACCCGAAAGACCGTCTATACTGTTGGTATACTGACTTCGGTAAACGCTATCCACCAACTCTTGAGTTCTCCAAGGATGGTTAACGTAGTTATATAGATGGATCACATGATGACTTGGTTCGTTTCCATGTGCATATTGCCCGATAAGTCCGCTGATATCTGATGAGGTTGTCTCACCTTCAAGTGATGAATCGGCCGAGAATAAGGAATCGAGTTTCTGGACAAAAGCATCTTCTCCACCCATCAGATTGACTAATCCTTCTACATCATGCGGCACAAACCAAGTCCATTGCCAAGCTGTTCCTTCACAATAATCATCGCTGCGGTGAGTAGATGCACGCGGATTGAATGGAGTACGCCATTCACCTTTTGAGTCCAGTCCACGCATGAAGCGGATTGATTTGTCGAAATAAAATTCGTACGCCTTGGCAAAGCGTTCATACTTTGCTTTGGATTCAAAATCACTCATTGCTTCTGCAAAGATAGAGATACACCAGTCATCATACGCATATTCCAGAGCTTTGGCCACTGATTCGTTTTCGCGGTCACAAGGGATATATCCGATGGCATTCTTATAATATTTTGCTTTAGGCATGAGATGAGGCAATACCAAATCCGGACATTTGATGCCGGTAGTGTCATATTCGGCAGCACGCAGGCAGGCTTTATAAGCCTCTTTGGCATCAAAATTGCGATACCCTTTCATGTAGCATCCACGATGACCGGAACAGCATGATAACCAATCATAGTGCCGGTGTAATTGGAAGCCAAGTCCCACATGGGGTATATCCCACCTTCCTGATGTTTCTTAATTAACGAATTGATAAAGTGATTATTCAAATCGGGATCAATGATAGTCATTAGCGGATGTAGCGCACGGAAAGTATCCCATAAAGAAAAGACAGTGTATATCGGATTAAGGGTGTCTCCTTGATGCACTTCAAGATCCATTCCTAAATAACGCCCGTCTGCATCAGTGAACAGATTTGGACTGATTCCCGTATGATAGAGGGCCGTGTAGAAGATGGCTTTATCTTCTTTATCGGAAGTTGTAATATCAATTTTGGAAAGATATTCATTCCATGCCGTACGTGCGTCTTTACGTACTTTCTCGAAATCCCATCCGGGAATTTCTGATTCAACGTTCTTCCGTGCACCGGCAATATCGACAGCGGACACACCTACTTTAACAAGAACCTGCTCGTCTTTACTGGTGTTGAAATGCAATAATGCTTTGCAGACAGGAAGCCGTTTGCCATTGTCCATGGTGATAGAATCCGTAACGAGCGTATAAGAGAATGGTTTGGAAAATTTAGCGTAGAAGTTGATATATTGGTCGAAAGCCCAATAAGTTGTTTTCTTGTGTCCACAGATTTCCGTATCGCTTATTACTTCTATTTCCATCTCGGAGTTAGTCTGTCGTTGCAGGCTGTAATCCAGGTCGATGATAAATCCGGATTCGGTGTTTTCGGGAAAAGTATAGCGATGGATTGCTCCTCGTTTGGTGGATGAAATTTCAGCTTTCACCTGGTAAGTATCAAGAAAGACAGAATAATATCCTGGTTCTGCGATTTCATTCTTATGTGAGAAAGAGGAAGCGTATGCTAGGCGTTGGCTTTGGGGATCGGTTGTACGATATTGTTGTTTACCCACAGTTGGCATGAGCAAGACATCTCCATAGTCGCAACAACCTGTACCGCTGACGTGGGTGTGTGAGAAGCCATTGATGGTAGAGTCGGCATAATAATAACCGGAACAAGCATCCCAACCATCGATCCGGGTGTCCGGACTGGGCTGAATCATCCCGTGGGGAACTACCGCTCCAGGAAGGTATGACCATGTCCACCGGTACCGATGAAAGGGTTGACGTAAGCACTATAGTCTTTTACATTAGTGGGGGCTGTGCAGGAGCTAAGTGTGAATAAACCTCCTAAACATCCTACTATTAGGAATGTTTTTAATTTCATGGTATTAATAGCTTTTAAGTTTTAGCCGGTTCATCTTTTACTTCTTATTTGGGAGAAATGAAGATATTGTTTCCGACAATTTTATAATCAATAGGTATAGAGTTTTGCAATGATTTTAACACTGACTCGATATTCGATTTCCTTTTCAGTACACCGGAGTAAGTTTTACCCGTCTGAATGTCAGGAGACAGAATGATTTTCACATCATAGAAACGCTCCAGCGCTTTGGTGATGGTGAAGATATCTGCTTTTTGGAATGGAATCAGATTATCGTGCCAAACAGCATCCAACTTGGCATCCACTTGTTTCACGGTCAATCGTCCATTATTTTTGTTCAGTTCCGCACGTTGTCCCGGAGTGAGGATAATCTGCCCCTCTTCCTTATTGCCTTTTACTTCAATCTCACCTTCAATAAGTGTCGCCTCTGCTATTCGGCAACGTTTATCGGATTTTAAATTGAACGTAGTTCCCAATACGCGTACGCGTATTGCATCACTTTGAACGGTGAATGGCTTATGGCGGTTTTTGGTGACCTCAAAATAAGCTTCTCCTTCCAGGTAGACATTGCGTTCCTTTTCGGAGAACTCACGTGGATATTTCAAGGTTGCTGCATTGTTCAGCCAAACCTTGCTGCCATCCGGTAAGACTACCTCCTTAACAATGCCTTCGCTGGCTACTGCAACCATCATTTGTTGATTGTTTCCGTTTTGATAGAACCAATATCCGACTCCACCACCCATGACCAACATCACAGCAATCACTGCGGCATATTTCATCCAGCGATGCATGCTTAGTATTTTGCTCTGTTTACCTTTCTCTTCGTCCAGCTTTTTATAGAGTTGTTTTTCCGCACGAAGTATCCGTTGTTCATCAGTGTACTGGTCGAATTTACCCAAATGATAAATTTCTTCCATACGAAAGAGCTGGCGGGCATTTTCTTCCGATTCCTTCATCCAGGCATTGACCTCGATAAGCTCTTCTTCAGAACACTGTCCTGTCAGATATCTGTTTATTATTTCTTCACTCAGATTACTCATTTTCTTTTCCTTCATATTAGTAATACAATTCAAAACGCAAAAACACTTATTATAATCGCCATAAAAATAAGAAAAGAATCGTCCAAAGAGGATCAAGTCGGCCACGCAAGTATTTTAAAGCCTTATACATATGGGCTTCCACCGTGCGGAGTGAAACTCCGAGAATATCGGCTATTTCCTTGTTTTCATATCATGCAGATAGCTAAGCTTGAAAACCTCTTTGCATTTATCAGGGAGCTCGTTAATTGCATCATGAATTTCCTTGCGGAGTTCCTTGTCTTCGATCCTCCGAATCACTTCGTTGTTATCCGGTTGATAGAATTCTGCGCGTCTTTGGTTGATTTCTTCCATGGCAACACAATAACCTTCTTCCACACTGCGGTGTTTCAAGACGTTAAGGGCACGGGTGTAAACGGCACGATAGAGAAAGGCCTGGATTTGGTCGCCTATCTCTATGTGGTCTTTCCGCTTCCATAATTCTACAAATACGTCCTGCACTACATCCTCTGCTTCTTCTTCTCCCACCAGACGGGTAGCATAGAAAATCAGGCTGGGATAGTACCGGCGAAATAGTGCTTTATAGGTTATATCGAAGTTTTCGTTCATTCTCTCAATTGGTTGTTCTGGTTTGGCTTATGGGTTATTTTCTTCGAATATGACTCCAATTGCTTTAGGGGTGTTACTCATTTCGAATTCGACAGTTGCTCCACTCATGATTTGCTCGTGAGTAAGATATGTTTTGTCATACGGTTTTCCATCTATTTTGATGGATTGGATATAGATATTTTCTTTGTTCACTTTGGGGGCCAGTACGGTGAAAGTCTTTCCATTCGCCAGATGTAATTGCATTTCCCGGAATAGGGAGTACCTATCTCGTATTTCCACTGACGGGATTGACGGGGTAGAATCCCATCGCACTGAATACATACCATGCTGACATCTGTCCGCAATCTTCGTTGCCACAAAGACCGGCAGGTTCGTTCTTGTAGAGCTCGTTCATCACTTTGGCTACATATTCTTGTGTACGATTTTCGTGTCCTATAGCATTGAACAGATAAATAACATGATGGGCTCGGTTCATTGCCATGCGCATATTGTCCTATCATGCCCGTGCTGAAGATAGGTAGTTCGTCATCTGCTGCCATGATAGGTGAACATACTGTCCAGTTTTTCGGCAAATCGGTTTTTACCTCCTACAAGGTCGATCAGTCCGTTAATGTCATGCTGTACAGACCAAAAGTATTGCCATCCGTTGCTTTCGCAAATGTGTGGCGTATAGTCATCGGCTTTGAAGTCCTTGATAAAGGTGCCTTTGTCGTCACGTGGCTGCATGAAAGAAGTGGCGGGGTTATAAACATTCTTGTAATTTTGAGAACGTTTATAAAATTCGTCCGCAATGTCTTGTTTGCCCATCTTCTTCGCCATTTCGGCAATGCAATAGTCATCGAAAGCGTATTCCAGTGTTTTGGATAACGACCAGTTTTCTGCGTTGTAGTGGTCTGTTACGTTGTAAGGTATGTATCCTAATTCTTTGTAGAGTCCGATGCCGCGGTAATTATCCAGATTAGCCGTTGCTATGCAAGCATCCAAGGCTTTCTTTGCGTCGAAGTCGCCGATTCCTTTCAGATAGGCGTCTACAATAACAGGAACAGCATGATAACCGATCATCATGTCTGTTTCACTTCCGTAGAAGTTCCACACTGGCAGACGGCCATTTCTGTTCGTAGAAGGCGATGAAGGATTTCACCATGTCGTTGACACGCTCGGGTTCGGTATAAGTAAAGAGCGGGTGGGCGGCACGGTATGTATCCCATAGAGAGAAAGTGCTATAATTAACCCAGCCGTCGGCTTGGTGCACTTTCTTATCGGGACCGTAGTAAGCTCCGTCTACATCACTGTAAATAGTTGGAGCAATCATTGAGTGATAGAGAGCGGTGTAGAAGTTTACTTTATCGTTCTCATTATCGCTTTTTATTTCAATCTTTCCGAGCTGGCGGTTCCAGTTTGCTTTTGTTTCCGCCAAGTATTTGTCGAAGTCATTTTCGGGGACTTCAGCTTGCAGGTTTTTGGCTGCTCCTTCCATGCTGACACCGGAAATGGCAGTGTTTACTAATATCTGTTCATCCTTTTGGGTATTGAAATCGAAGCGGGCGATAACAGCGGTGCCGATACGTTTGTTATCTTTGATGATGGCAGCTGTGTCCAGTTCCATTTTCTCAAAAGGCTTGGAGAATCGGGTGCGGAAATAGATGTGTTGATCGCGTGCCCAGCCGTCGGAGAAACGGTAACCTTGAATGGTGACGGAGTCTACGACTTCGATATGAGAATCGTTGGTAAAATCCCAGTTCATGGCTTTCTTCAGATTTAAGAAGATAGCAGATTGGCTTCCGGAAACGTATAACGTTGGATACCACAACGCTCGGTGGCAGTCAGTTCGACGTTGATGTTATAATCAGTCAGGCGTACTTGATAATAACCGGCATGAGCACTTTCATCCTTGTGGGAGAATTTAGAATGGATGCCAAGTGGTGCTTCCGCTTCTTTGTAGGGAAGAGTGACAGGCATGAAAGAGATGTCATACAAATCTCCCGCTCCAGTGCCGGAGAGATGCGTGTGGCTGAAACCGGCAATCGTACTATCCGGATAGAAATAACCAGAGATACGGTCCATCCGGGGAGTCCGTTGTCCGGCTAAGTTGCACCATGCCGAAAGGAGCTTGGGCACCAGGATAAGTGTTTCCAGTGAAGTCTGTTCCGATAAATGGATTTACATAAGATGTGTAATCTATTTCGTGTTTCTCTTGCGTAGGGGTACAAGAAATGAGCATGCAGGTTAACAGCAGGCATAGATAAGCAGGTGTTCTCATCATTCTTTAGGTATTAGTGATTACTTATTTTATTTATTTGAAGGATAAGAAAAATAATTAATCTGGTCACAAAGGTAGAAAAAAACTGTGACAAGCCTAAATTATAAGCTAATATTTTTAGAAAGAAGACAAATAGACTTCTATTTTTACCGGGTTTGTTGGTTTGGGGGGAGGGTAGGAAATATCCTTCCCCGATGCTTTTATAGGGGATTCAAAAGGGGATTCAAGCCGAAATTGTTGTTGGTGAATTCCCTTCTGTAAATAGTGACGCTATCCGATGCAAATAGTGACGCTATATGCCAGCGATACCGTCACTATCCTGTGCATATACCGTCACTATTTTTTCTACATTAATAGGGAGTTTCTTATGTATTTATTCAGACGCGTCTAATTTAAATCTTTACGTAAAAGAGGTTGTCTAATAAGTCTCTTTTTAACGATTTCACCCCTATCAGAACAAACTCTGACAGGGGTGATTTCTTTTTTTCGGGGCTTGTTAGACAGCCTCTTTTATTTATTCTTAGATTCCTGCCAGCTCCAGTACTTTTTCAACTGCTGCCGGTAGTCCATCAGCATTTTTACCTCCTGCAGTAGCGAAGTGAGGTTGGCCACCGCCGCCACCTTGAATCAGTTTGGCAGCTTCTTTTACCAGATTACCAGCTTTCAAACCACCAGCAACCAAATTATCGCTAAGCATTACTGTCAGCATCGGTTTGCCATTGTCTGTACTTCCGGCTACGAAGAACAAGTTTTCTGTGATTTCACCCCGAAGTTGGAAAGCGATATTCTTCACTACTTCTGCCGGTAGTGGGGCACAGAACTTGATTACTTTGATACCGTGGATCTCTTGTACATTTTTCAGTAGTCTTTCCTTCAAAGCTGCTTCTTTCTCTTTCATGAAGTCTTCTACCTGCTTTTTCAATCCTGCATTTTCATCCAGATATTTACGGATTGCAATTCTCAAGTCAGGAGCATTGTTAAAGAGAGCCTTCAAGTCGCTAAGTGTATCTTGTATCGTATCCAGCATTTCTTCCACGCGTGCTCCGGTATAAGCTTCAATACGGCGAACGCCGGCAGCAACAGAACTTTCGGAGATGATTTTTACCATACCGATATTTCCGGTTGCAGCTACATGTGTACCACCACAGAACTCGATAGAAGTGCCGAACTGGATCACACGAACTCTGTCGCCATACTTTTCACCAAAGAGAGCGATAGCTCCCAACTCCTTAGCTTCCTCGATAGGAATATTGCGATATTCTTTCAATGGGATATTAGCGCGGATTCTTGCATTGACGATATGTTCAACTTTACGGATTTCTTCATCGGTCACTTTCTGGAAGTGAGAGAAGTCGAAACGCAATGAATCCGGTGTAACCAATGAACCTTTCTGTTCGATGTGTTCACCCAATACTTCACGTAAAGCAGCATCCAGCAAGTGGGTCGCCGAGTGATTGGCTGCACAGGCAGCACGTTTGTCGGTATCTACACAAGCCATCATCGGAGCTTCCGGATGTTCGGGTAGCTTTTTGGTAATATGTATCGGAAGATTATTCTCTTTCTTTGTGTCGACCACTTCAATCGTCTCGAACTCGCTCACCAATACACCTGTATCACCTACCTGACCACCACTTCTGCATAGAACGGAGTATAGTCGAGTACAATCTGATACAATGTCTGGTTCTTTGTTTGATCTGACGGTAACGAAGGATAGAAGCCTCGTATTCAGTGTAATCGTAACCAACGAATTCAGTAGTTCCTTCTTTCAGTACAATCCAGTCACCAGTTCGATGGCGGCAGCATTACGTGCACGCTGTTTCTGTTGCTGCATTTCTTCATTGAACTCTTCAATGTTGACAGTCATTCCGTTTTCACGGAGAATCAGCTCTGTCAAGTCGAGCGGGAAACCGAATGTATCATACAAAGTAAAGGCATCTTTACCGCTGATTTCAGTTTTTCCATTGGCTTTGGTATCTTCCATTGTCTTATCCAATAAACGGATACCAGTTTCTAAAGTGCGGAGGAATGATTCTTCTTCTTCCTTGATTACTTTTTCAATCAGTGTCTTTTGTGCAACTAGTTCAGGATAAGCCTCTCCCATGTTATCAATCAATACAGGAAGCAACTTATACATAAATGCCTGTTTCTGTCCGAGGAAAGTATATCCGTAACGAACAGCACGGCGAAGGATACGGCGGATCACATAACCTGCCTTTGCATTAGACGGCAACTGACCATCTGTGATTGAGAATGCAATGGTACGGATATGGTCGGCAATTACACGCATTGCAATATCTTGCTGCTTGTCTTTTCCATATTCTGTACCCGACATTGCTGCAATAGCTTTCAACATTGGCTGGAATACGTCTGTGTCGTAGTTGGATGTTTTGCCTTGCAGAGCCATACAAAGACGTTCGAATCCCATACCGGTATCAATAACCTTGGCAGGAAGCGGCTCAAGACTGCCGTCTGTTTTGCGGTTGTATTGCATGAACACGAGGTTCCAGATTTCAATTACCTGCGGGTGATCGTGGTTTACGAGATCGCGACCGGAGATCTTGGCACGTTCTTCAGCAGGACGGAGGTCGATATGGATTTCGGAACAAGGTCCGCAAGGTCCTGTATCACCCATTTCCCAGAAGTTGTCGTGTTTGTTACCGTTGATGATGTGATCTTTCGGCAAGAACTGTTCCCAATAGGAAGCAGCTTCGTCGTCACGGCTCAATCCTTCTTCAGGACTTCCTTCAAATACGGTTGCATAGAGATGTTCCGGATTCAGTTTCAAGACTTCTACCAGATATTCCCATGCCCAGCTGATCGCTTCTTTCTTGAAGTAATCGCCGAACGACCAGTTACCAAGCATTTCAAACATGGTGTGGTGGTACGTATCGTGTCCTACTTCTTCCAGGTCATTATGCTTTCCGCTTACACGCAAACATTTTTGCGAGTCCGCGACTCTTTGGTATTTCGCCGGATGGTTACCCAAAATAATATCTTTAAACTGGTTCATACCCGCGTTCGTAAACATCAGGGTAGGGTCATCTTTAATCACCATCGGAGCCGAGGGAACGATGTGGTGTCCTTTCGACTCAAAGAAATTCTTGAATGAATCTCTGATCTCTTTTGCAGTCAACATATAATGAAGAATTATGATTTATGAATTATGAATTATGGGCTGTGGGATATGAGAGAGGGGAGGAATCCCCAATAAATCATAAATCACAACTCATAAATTCGTAAAAACTGTGCAAAGATAGCTTGTTTTTATTACTTTTGCCGTATTAACAAGCGAAATATTTCCAAAAAGATGCGCAAAGTATACTACATCTATAATCCACAGACCCAGACTTATGATCGAATTTACCCTACCGTACGGCAGCGTGCGCTTAGTATCCTGCGTCGGCTTTTCTATGGAATGGGGTTGGGAGCAGGTTGCTTTATTGTATTGCTTTTGATTTTTGGTTCTCCGTCGGAGAAGGAATTAAGAATTGAAAACAGCCGTCTTTTGGCGCAGTACAATGTGCTTTCCCGGCGTTTGGATGACGCTATGGGGGTGCTTCAGGATATTCAGCAACGTGACGATAATCTGTATCGGGTGATTTTACAGGCAGATCCTGTTTCTCCGGCTATTCGTCAGGCTGGTTATGGCGGGACGAACCGTTACGAAGAACTGATGGATTTGGCGAATGCCAAGCTGGTGGTGAACACGACTCAAAAGTTGGATGTGCTTTCCAAAAGGCTTTATATCCAGTCGAAATCTTTCGATGATGTGATTGATATGTGTAAGAACCATGATGAGATGCTGAAATGTATTCCGGCCATACAGCCTATTTCGAATAAAGATCTTCGTCAGACAGCATCCGGTTATGGTACACGTATTGACCCTATTTATGGTACGACAAAGTTCCATGCAGGCATGGACTTCTCTGCTCATCCGGGAACGGATGTTTATGCTACCGGAAACGGAACAGTGGTGAAAGTGGGATGGGAAACCGGATACGGTAATACCATTGAGATAGATCATGGTTTCGGGTATCTCACTCGGTATGCTCACTTGCAGGGATTTAATACGAAAGTCGGAAAGAAGTGGTACGTGGTGAGATTATCGGAAAAGTGGGTAGTACAGGAAAAAGTACCGGCCCGCATTTGCATTATGAAGTGTACGTGAAAGGGCAGGTAGTAAATCCGGTCAATTATTATTTCATGGATTTGAGTGCCGAAGATTATGAAAAGATGATTCAGTTGGCAGCCAATCATGGTAAAGTAATTCGATTAAAATCTTAAAACAGGAGTGTTATGCTTAATACAGATAAAGAATTGAAGCTATATTATTCAATAGGAGAGGTTGCCGATATGTTCGGAGTCAATCCGTCATTGCTCCGTTTTTGGGAAAAGGAATTTCCGCAAATCTCTCCTAAGACAGCAGGAAGAGGAATACGTCAGTACCGCAAAGAAGACGTAGAAACGATCGGTCTTATCTATCATTGGTAAAAGAAAAAGGCATGACACTTCCCGGTGCCCGGCAACGTTTGAAGGATAATAAAGAAGCTACGGTTCGTAATTATGAGATTGTAAATAAGCTGAAAGCGATAAAAGAAGAGCTTTTGGCTATTAAACGCGAATTGGATGGACGGGAGTAGAATAACGTTGATCGATAACGAATGTGTCGATCAATGTTATTCTTCTACGCGGCTCACCTGTTTGATATTCTGTATTTTCTTCAGATTGTTACAGATGGTTTTCACATCATCCACGTCATGTACCCATAACTGAATTTTTCCTTCAAAGATACCATCTTCGGTTTCGATGGTTAGCTTACGGATATTTACATTGAGTTGTCTGGAGATAACCTGGGTGACTTCATTCAAAAAGTCCCATGCTGTCTATACCTTTTAT
>ENA-OQJH01000597-OQJH01000597.1-human-gut-metagenome-genome-assembly--contig:-NODE-597-length-18901-cov-3.035368_pt1 | contig 18901 bp, 27 predicted proteins | sample MGYA00242597_ERZ504763 | MGnify/ENA primary metagenome ERZ504763 (study PRJEB26092, sample SAMD00036359) | human gut metagenome | host: Homo sapiens | study: EMG produced TPA metagenomics assembly of...
CACTTGAGGCACAGCTTTCCTGAAAGCTGTTTAGCATGATTGTCCCGCAACTGAAGAATCACGGAAGATGACAGCTTTTTAGCTATGGAGGCAAAAGATGGATAAAGAAATGGAATTTAAAATAAGAGTATTAAAGAAAAGGTAAACGGAAGCTTTGAAATGATCATAGTTTTATATGTGGTCAGCGTGGCGTTTGCAGTATTTTTAATGTTTGCAGTAAAAATTGTTCCGTCTGCAACAGAGTATTTTGTGCTTGCCGGAGGTATTGTTGTGCTTGCGATTATAACAGTCTGCAGTATTCTGGCAACATTGAAACGGGCTAAGATGCTGATACACTATATTGTAGAACCGGTCAGGGAACTAAGCAGTGTGGCAGAAAAAATCTCTGGTGGAGAACTTGATATTGAAATTGCTTATCAGTCGGAGGATGAGATCGGAGAACTTGCAGAAGATTTTCGCAAAACAGCAACTACGCTGCAACGGATTATAGGAGATCTTAATCATATTCTGGATGCATTTGCAAAAGGTGATTATACGGTAAAATCCGGATGCAGGGATGCTTATGTGGGAGAATTTGATACGGTGCATGCAAAACTGATTGCAACAACAGAACATGTTAGTGATGCTTTAAAATCAATCCGTGAATCTTCGAATCAGGTGGCACAGGGATCCGACCAGCTTGCAGTCAGCGCACAGGATCTTGCCAAAAATGCAACGGATCAGGCAGTGGCCGTTGATTCTTTAGCACAGAGCGTTTCAGAAATCACAGAACAGATTCTTGGAACAAGTAAGTCGATTGATATTGTACATGATAAAGCGAAAGACGTTGGAACAACAGCAGCGGTAAGCCAGCAGAAGATGACAGAACTGACAGAGGCAATGGAGCGTATTTCCGTGACATCCAAGGAAATCGGACAGGTTATCGAAGAAATTGAGAGTATTGCATCACAGACAAATCTGTTGTCCTTAAATGCATCTATTGAGGCAGCAAGAGCCGGTGAGGCAGGAAAAGGATTTGCAGTTGTTGCAGAGCAGATCCGTATGCTTGCTGAGAGCAGTGCAAATTCTGCAGATACGTCAAAACAGCTTTTGACAGAGAACCAGAATGAAGTAGAACACGGTAATCAGGTGACACAGCAGACGCAGAATCTCTGACGGATGTTCTGAACGAACTGGATGCTATTGTGGGTGAGGTAGCAACGATCCGTACGGCATCTGATCGTGAGGCAGCCTTTGTAAAAGAGATCGAAGACAGCACGAAACAAATCAGCGACGCAATCCAGAGCAACTCTGCAGCATCGGAAGAAACATCTGCTACCAGTGAAGAACTTTCTGCAGAAGCAGATTCCTTAGAGGGCCTTGTAGAGCGTTTTAAACTGCGTTAAATGTTTGTTTAATACAGAGGAGAGAAAATGCAGATGAAAATAAAGGAAAAGATGATTGCTGTGGTTATGGCATTTGCAATGATGTTTACGTTTATTTTTGCAGGTGAAAGCAGTGAAGTAATCGCTGCTGCGAAAACAAAAGCATTAGAGATAAATGTTGATTTTGCCAGGAATGCAGCAAGTGGAGATGACAGCGGGATATATGTAAAGAGCCTGATTTCCAATAAAAAAATTACTTTTGGAAAGACTTATGTATTTCAGACAAAAATTTATGTGCCAGCCGTTTATATGAAAACTGGAAGAATATGGGTAAAACCTGCAGTTAATTTTTTACAGGCAAAAATGGCGATACATATGCCGGAATGGCACAGTCTTCGAAAGAAGGATATTCTTATGATAAGAATTCGAAGAAGTAAAAAAATATGGTGATTTTTATGTTGTCAATGTGAAAATACCATTGGATAACTGTGACAGGATTTCTGCATCAAAGGGAAGTGTGTATGGACATCTGTTCATCTCTGGTTTTAATAAGGCATATAAGGGAAGTATTTATGTTGATGATGTGACCCTTACTGTAGATAAGAAATCAGTTGTAAAGCAAAATTATGAGAATGGAAAAAACAGTGGTTGCTGGTATTATCTTAACAGATCAGAAAAGGAATATACACCTGCAGTTGTTTCATTCTCAGGAAAAACATTGGATGTGACTAAGACATCGCTTACTATAAAAAAGGGTAAAAAAGCGACGATCAAAGCCACTGCAATGCCAAAAACAAAAATAACATATCAGTCTAAGAACAAGAAAGTCGCTACAGTAAACAGTAAAGGTGTTGTCCGGGGCATTCGGAAAGGAAAGACAACCATTCTTGTCACAGCGAATGGGAAAACTGTTAAAGTTCAGATTACCGTAAAATAATTTCAAATAAAAATCTGAAATTATTTCAAAAATAGGTTGACGAACCGGGAAAATATGTTATAATGCTATATAGTGCAATAAATATTACCAAACAGTTGAATATGCACAATACGCAACTGGAGGGAGGTTAGGTGTGAGATAATGTCTAGTGTAATTGTAAAAGAAAACGAGACTTTAGATAGCGCTTTACGTCGTTTCAAAAGAAACTGCGCAAAAGCAGGTATCCAGCAGGAGATTCGTAAAAGAGAACACTACGAGAAACCAAGCGTAAAACGTAAGAAAAAATCTGAAGCAGCTAGAAAAAGAAAATACAACTAATAATTAGTTGTAGTGCAAAAAGACTACCGCATGTGTGGTAGTCTTTTTTTTCTCTGAGTGAGGTTATTTACCAGATATATTTTATTGCGATAATAAGTCTATTCGTAAGGTGGATAATCTTTAGAAATATCGTGGAGCAAAGGGCATAGTATTGCAGAAATGCATAAATATGTTTATAATATGAGAAAAGATGTATGAAATACGAATTTAAGATAGAGACAGAATATACGAAATGAGTAGAATGGAGATGATATTTTATGATTAATTTAAAAAACTGCCGGGTAATTATCCGTGAACAGAAAAAAAACAGTGTACTTGCAGACACGGTAATTCTTGGTCATAATCTGCTGACAAATATCATCAAAGTGCGGGCGAGTGCGATGGCATATCGCCCGAAAGAACCAGTGGGACTGCTTGTTTTTCTGGAGAACAAAATATATTCTTATTTAGGTACCGTACAGGGGGCGGTGATCGCAAACGAAATGTCGATTGCGCTATACGATGAAGAACAGAAAAAAGGCAGAAAATTTGAGCGTTATGAGATTGAAGCATCTGGCAAGATCGAAGGTGTCAGGATAAAAAATAACATGATAACGCTCCATAAGCCGATACCGGTTACCATCAAAAATATGAGCGCAAATGGTGTACTGTTTAAAGGAATTTCCGGCTGTCTGGACGTTGGAATGCAGCTACAGCTTTATATGGATGTAACTGATTCAGGAATGCGTTATGAGTATAAAGTGGTTCGTAAGCAGAACAGCAATCCGGAGACCGAAGAGTATGGTTGTAAAATGGTTGCAAAAAAGAAATAGCAGCATGGGAAATTATTTTGAAAAGATACGAAAAAAGGAACCGTAAAATATGAAAAACAGTTAACAAACTGAAAAATTCATATTTTCACGGTTCTTTTTTAATTAATAACCGAAAGATTCTCCAATCAAAAGTACTTTGATACGTCCTTTGATTCCACTTCTTCTGGTGATGACAACCTGATTACAGATACAGTCCGGAGAAAGACAGTCTGCGCAGGCACCGGTTATGGCACAAGGTGTTTTTTTGTCAAGACGGATACAGTTTTGTGCTGTGGCAACATTATGTACACGGCTCAGGCCTCGTCTACATTTGCGGCAATTTTATTCATTCCAGCTAAAATAACAACAGTTTCCGGACCATAGATCAGTGCGGCGACACGGTTTCCGGTTCCATCGATGTTGACAAGCTCGCCACCGGTTGTGATTGCATTGGTACTCATAAAATATACGTCGCTGGAAAGAGCGTCGTGATACATTTTTTTTTGTTTCATCCGGTGTTTTTGCGGTTGAGCGGTCGATCAGATGGATGGAAGGATCATGGCGGAGCGCTGTCAGCATGCCGGTCTCCTCTAAGGTCATGGAGCCGCCGAAAGATACGGTCTGCCCATCTTTTAAGAATGAAAATGCAAGTTTTTCTGCGTCTTCTACGGTCGGGCAGTAGTAGCCTTCCATCTGGCGTTTTTCAAGGTTTTTGATCACTGTTGCAGCAAGTGTTTCATGGTATTTGCTTTTGATTGTATCCATACATGTACTCCTTTTTATCGTATTTGACATTGGATCGCACTTTGGCAGTCTCAATGTCACTGTGTGCTTCTTTTAGTATAGCACATATTCTTGACTTTTGGGACAGGATAGATAAAATAAAAGAGTTGGAAATGGAGGAATACTATGAGTAAAAACCTGAAAAAGATGATTTCATATTATAAGCCGTATCTGGGAGTGTTCTGGGCAGATATGTTTTTTGCAACGGTATCTGCGGCGGTCGCGCTTGTGATCCCGCTTGTGATCCGTTATGTGACATCTACATTAATCTATATGGAACCGCAGGCGATTTTAGGACAGATCCGTTGGATTGCGCTTATGTTATTCGCACTGGTGGCGGTAGACTGTTACAGCCGTTTTTTTATTGCAAATCAGGGGCATGTGATGGGCGCTAAGATCGAGTATGACATGCGTGCGGAGATTTTTGCACATTTTCAGAAACTGTCATTTTCCTTTTATGATGATCAGAAGGTTGGGCAGCTGATGTCCCGTATTACGACGGATTTATTTGATATCACAGAACTGATGCACCATGGACCGGAAAACATTATCCTTTCCCTGATCAAAATTATTGGTGCGTTCGTGATCTTAATGAGTATTAAACCGGCACTTGCACTTGCCGCATTTGCAGTGCTGCCGTTCATGTTTCTGTTTGCCTATTACATGAACGGAAAAATGCGCCGTGCGTTTCGCAGCAACCGCGAGCGGATCGCCGATATCAATGCACAGATCGAGGATAATTTGTCCGGGATCCGTGTGGTAAAGTCATTTGCGAATGAGGATATCGAAAAAGAAAAATTCCGTCAGGGAAACGAAGGCTTCTGCGCGCAAAAAGAACAGTTATTATTATATGGGAAGTTTCTCGGCAGGACTTGGTACTTTTACGACACTGATCCAGGTAAATGTCATACTTGCGGGTGTCATTCTGATCGCAAAGGGAAGTGTGGATATCAGTGATCTGGTCACATTTTTGCTTTATATCAGCGTGTTTACAGAGCCGGTGCGGACACTAATTGATTTTACGGAACAGTTTCAGAACGGATATACCGGGTTTGAACGTTTTTCAGGAGATCATGGCGATCGAACCGGATATTGCAGATAAAGAGGATGCAAAAGAGCTGGTCAATGTCAAAGGCGATATCAGCTTTGAGGATGTATCTTTCCAGTATGAGGAAAATACGGAATGTGTGTTAAATCATATTAACCTGAACGTTCCGGCGGGGGCTTATATGGCACTTGTGGGGTCGTCAGGAGCCGGAAAGAGTACACTGTGTTCACTGATTCCGAGGTTTTATGATGTGACGGCAGGAGCAGTTAAGATTGATGGCTGCGATGTCCGGGATATCAGGTTAAAGAGCCTGCGCGACCATATAGGTATCGTACAGCAGGATGTGTATCTGTTTGTCGGAACCGTTTTTGATAATATCCGTTATGGAAAACCGGATGCAACACGTGAGGAAGTGATTGAAGCGGCGAAAAATGCCAATGCACACGATTTTATCATGTCGCTGCCAAATGGGTATGAAACAGATATCGGACAGCGGGGAATCAAACTTTCCGGCGGGCAGAAACAGCGTTTGTCCATTGCAAGGGTATTTTTAAAGAATCCACCGATCCTGATCTTTGATGAGGCGACGAGTGCACTTGACAATGAAAGTGAGAAGTCGTGCAGGATTCTCTGGAAAAACTGGCAAAGAATCGTACAACATTTGTGATCGCACACCGGCTTTCCACAATCAAAAATGCACAGCGAATCCTGGTTTTGACGGAGGAGGGCATTGCGGAGGAAGGAACGCATGAGGAACTGTTAGAAAAAGGCGGTGTGTATGAAAAACTGTATCAGATGCAGTTTCATAAATAAGAGTGCTGTGTAGAAGAGAAGTGTATAGCGTAAAATATAAAAGTTTCATGAAATCCATGCAAAAATTTGCAAAAGAGGAAAAACTAGAGTAAAATAGTAGTGTTTGTGAAGGGAGAGATAAGACAATGACAAAAATTGATATTATATCTGGTTTCCTTGGAGCCGGAAAAACAACATTTATTAAAAAATGATCGAGGAAGTTTTTAAGGGCGAGAAGATCGTTCTGATTGAGAACGAATTTGGTGAAGTCGGCATTGACGGAGGATTTTTAAAGGATGCAGGAATTGAGATCACAGAGATGAATTCCGGATGCATCTGCTGTTCCTTAGTAGGCGATTTTGGTAAAAACTTACATGAAGTCATCGAGAAGTTCCATCCGGACCGTATTTTGATCGAGCCGTCCGGTGTTGGTAAATTATCCGATGTTATGAAATCTGTCATCGACGTGGAAAAAGACGAGGATGTCAAATTAAACGGACTGATCACGGTTGTAAATGCATTAAAGGCAAGCAAACAGATGAAAGCATTTGGTGAATTTTTCAACAACCAGATCGAATATGCAACAACGGTTGTCTTAAGCAGAAGCCAGAAGGCAACACCAGAGCAGTTAGAGCTGTGTGTAAAACAGATCCAGGCATTAAATCCGAAAGCTGCTGTTATCACAACTCCATGGGATGAGATCAAAGGCGAACAGATCTTAAAAGTAGTGGAGGGACAGGACTCTCTGGAAGTAAAACTTCTCGCAGAGCAGCATGCAAAAGAGGAAGCTTTAGAACATGAGCATGAGCATCATCATGACCACGACCACGAGGAGCATGACGAGAACTGCACCTGTGGCTGCCATGATCATGACCATGATCACGAAGAACATGAACATCACCATGACCATGATCACGACCATGATCACGAAGAACATGAACATCACCATGACCATGATCACGACCACGATCATGAGGAGCATGACGAGAACTGCACCTGTGGCTGCCATGATCATCATCACCATCATCATGCAGATGAGGTATTTACAAGCTGGGGCAAGGAGACACCTCATAAGTTACAAAAGAGCAGATTGAGGAAGTGTTAAAGACACTCTGCGAGACAGACGACTACGGCGAGATCCTTCGTGCAAAAGGTATGGTAGCGATGTGAATGGTTCCTGGATCTACTTTGACATGGTTCCGGGTGAGTACGAGATCCGTGAGGGAGAGCCAGATTATACCGGAAGACTCTGTGTGATTGGTACACATATTGACGAACACAGATTAGAGGAACTGTTTGGAATCGCGTAAAAGCGGGAAAAAGTTACTCAGGAATGGAGATTTATATGAACGAAATACCAGTATATTTATTTACCGGTTTTATGGACAGCGGCAAGACGACTCTGGTGAAGGAGACGTTATTTGATGATGGTTTCACTGAGGGTGGAAGAAGTGTTGTGATCTGCTGTGAGGACGGAGATGTCGAATATGACGAGGAGGAGTTAAAAAAAATCAACGCCAGACTTGTCATGGTAGAAAATGAAGAGGATTTTACCGAAGAGTTTTTAAACAAAGTGCAGGCGGAATATCTGCCGGAGCAGGTGTTTATCGAATACAATGGTACCTGGGGAATGGGAACACTGATGGATATGGAACTCCCGAAACACTGGGTGATCGTACAGCAGTTAGCGACTGTGGATGCGACAACGTTTGACATGTATCTTGCAAATATGCGTACCATGGTAATGGAGCAGTTATTTCAGGCAGATGTCGTGATCTTTAACCGCTGTGATGACAGCACGGACAAAGGCAAATGCCGCCGTAATGTCAAGGCACAGAACCGCAAGGCACAGCTCGTCTTCGAGCGTGAGGACGGCAGCTTGGATGAACGTCCGGAGGAACTTCCGTTTGATCTTTCTGCGGATGTGATCGAGATCACCGATGCAGACTATGCAATCTGGTACATGGACTGTATGGATAATCCGAAAAAATATGAGGGCAAAAAAGTATCTTTCCTGGCATTGGTATACAATCCGGAAAAACTTAAAAAAGGAGTGTTTGTGCCGGGACGTTTTGCGATGACATGCTGCATCGAGGATGTGACATTTATCGGATTTAAGTGTAAATATGCGGATGAGGACAAGATCCCGCACAATCCTGGATCAATATCACTGCGGAAGTGCATGTGGAATTTGCGAGAGAGTATAAGGGAAAAGGACCGGTACTTTATCCGGTATCCATCGAACCGGCAGAAAAACCGGAAGATGAGCTGGTATATTTCTCGTAAACCGGATATGTTCTGCATGTGTAAGCTGGGAAGAATAATCGCTGCTGGTCACACTTGGAGATGTGAACAGTAACAAATAGATGCATAGGAAAAGGACAGAAGTTGGAATCCGAAGAATCCAGTTTCTGTCCTTTTAAAATTTTTAGTAATCAGATATTATTTTTTGTGTTCTTGTTTTTCTTTGAGCCTATTCTTCCTTGATTCCATGTTCACGCATATACTCACCAATCTTTTTATCGGAACCTAAAATGTGGTTGATCAGCCATCCGGACAAAAAATTGATCAGGTCAATCAGATATTCCTGCTGATTGTCATCCATTTCGTCCAAATCTGTTAAATCAACCTCAACAAGACGTTCCACGAAGGCAGCATGTGCACGTTTCTGAGCACTGATTTCCGGATAATGGATGCGTTCCATGAGATTTTCTTCATCACGGAAATGAAATTCTGTATAGTCTTTTAATTCTGCAAGCAGGTGCATGATCTCATCATATTTGTCATGCAGAAGTTCTGCGTGAATCAGATCGTTGGTATCGTGAATGATCTCAAACAGCCGTCGGTGCTCAGTATCAATTAACTCAACGCCGGTTTTGTATTTTTCGCAAAATGCAAATGGATCTTCTTCATCAGCAGAAATAGAAGACATTTTTCCGATCATCGTATCACTGCTTAAGATATGCCGGTATAACCAGCGAGCCAGATAAGCCAGCAGGTCGTTTAGGGATTGCCTTGCTGCTTCCGGGGAAGAAGTATCCAGAGCAAAGTGTTGATTTTTTTTGTAAATGCTTCATGTTCTTTTTTTGGATCGGAAGCTCAGGATCATGAATATGCTCCATGTAAGCTTCCTCATGGGCGAAATGTGTTGCGGCGTAATTTTTCAATCCGGAAACCAGATTCTTGGAGATAACAGAGATATCTGAACTTTCTTTTGAAAGGTCAATCGCTTCATTTATCATCTGAAATAACCGACGATGCTCATTATCAATCTCGTCAATTCCAATTAAATAGTCGTCTGTAAATTTATACATTATAAAATCCTCCATTCCGTGGTAAATACCACTTTTCTTTTGAATAAAAATATGGATTTCCCAGCCCATAATTATATTTATGGAGTTATATGGGATAATACATCAACATTATAACATGAATCCGTGTGAGAAAAAAGTAAATAAAAAAGAAAATAAAAAACGTGTTGACAAAATCACTTTAATATATTAAAGTATACCCATAAAGAAAAACCGTTGAGAAAGAGTAGTAAGCATTTTTTGATATTACAGAGAGCTGCAGGTGGTGGGATTGCAGTATGGATGGATTTGCTGAATGGACTTTTGAGGGCGGCCTGAACAGGATTTAGTAGGCGCCGCCGGGAACCGGACCCGTTACCCATCCGGCATGTATGGTTGTACATGAAGTGAGTGGACTTTTCAGTCAATATGAGTGGTACCGCGATAATAGATACTATTACCGTCTCAGGCAAGAACCTGAGGCGGTTTTTTAATGTAAAATTCATTTACATTTGTAAACGAAAGTTTGCATGATGACGAATTCCACCTCTCGAAACGGCTTTTTCCAAATTTAAAATCTGGAGGGAACAAGTGCGAAAAATAGAATTTTTCGCACACAGGATTTGTGCTTATGCACAAACCTGTAATGCGCAGAGAACGGCGCAGAAAGGGGAAAGAAATGAAAAGAAAAATGATGGCAGCAGTATTAATAATGGCAATGACAGCAGGTGTGCTTGGTGGATGTGGAAACAGCACGGGAAATAATGCGAAAACAGACACAAATGCACAGAATAATGCAAATACCGCAGAAATAAAAGAGAATGCCAATGCGGATGTGACAGAGATCGCCAATGCAGATGGCACGGTATATAAAGTTGGTATCGTCCAGTATGTAGATGATGCTTCCTTAAACCAGATCGAGAAGGCGATCGAGGCAGAGCTTGATGCAAAAGGTGCAGAACTTGGTGTGACATTCGATTATGCAGATTATACCTATAATGGTCAGGCAGATTCCTCTACCTTAAATCAGATCGCAACGGATCTGGTTGCAGAAAAAGTGGATGTAATCATCCCGATCGCAACACCGGCAGCCATGATCATGCAGAATGCGACAGAGGACAATCAGATCCGGTTGTATTCTCCGCAGTATCAGATCCGGTCAGCGCAGGACTTGTCGCAGATTTAAATGCACCTGGTGCAAATATCACAGGTACATCCGATGCACTTGACACCATGGCTGTTATGAAACTGATCACGGCAGCCAACCCAGATGTAAAGAAAATCGGACTGTTATATGATAAGAGCCAGGATTCCTCAAAAGTGCCGGTTGCAGATGCAATCGCTTACTGTGAGGAAAACGGTATTGAATATATTGAAAAGACAGGAACCACCAATGCAGAGGTATCTGCAGCAGCAGATGCGCTTGTGGCAGAAGGTAGATGCAGTATTCACACCGACCGATAACACAATCATGACAGCCGAGCTTGCAATCTTTGAAAAGTTTGCAGATGCAAAGATCCCGCACTATACAGGAGCTGATTCCTTCGCGTTAAACGGAGCATTCTTAGGATATGGCGTCAATTATACAGAGCTGGAACTGCAACGGCAGATATGGCAGCAGACATCCTTGTAAATGGTGCTGATCCTGCAGCAACAGCAGTCCGCACATTAGACAGTGGTATCGTGACTGTCAACACGGAGACAGCTGCAGCTGTTGGCATTGATGACAGTGTATTTAAAGATATGTGTGAGGAATTAAAAGAAGTTACAACCGCAGAAGAATTTGAATAAAAGCGGAATAGAAGAAAAACGGAACCGGAGGGGATTATGGGTTCGATCATTACACTTTCCATTGTACAGAGCGCATTAGAACTTGGATTTATCTATGCACTGGTTGCGCTTGCATTATTTGTATCATTTTCCATATTAGATATCGCGGATCTGTCAACAGACGGCTGCTTTACATTAGGCTGCGCAGTCTGTGCGACGGTGACGCTTGCCGGACATCCGGTGTTAGGACTGTTTGCGGCGGCAGCAGCAGGAGTTGTATCGGGATTCGTTACTGCATTTTTACAGACCAGAATGGGAATTCAGTCCATCTTAGCCGGAATCATTGTAAATACAGGATTATACACAATCAACATTGCGGTGATGGGTTTTGCATCCAATATCAATCTTTTTTCCTGTGACACGGTGTTTTCATGGGCGAAAGATCATATCGGGGGAACCTGGTATAAACTGATCGTTGCAGCTGTATTTGTTGTGATTGTCGGTGTGATACTGGCATGGTTTTTAAATACGAGACTGGGACTTTCCATCCGTGCGACCGGCGATAACCCGGATATGGTAAGGGCATCAAGTATCAATACCGGACTTATGATCACGATCGGACTTTGTGTTGCAAATGCCATGACCGGACTTTCCGGCGGACTGCTCGCACAGTATCAGAAATCCTGTGATATCAATCTTGGAACGGGAATGGTAACGATCGCACTTGCGAGTCTGATCATCGGGGAGTCGATCATCGGAAAAGGCGGTGTGTTAAAGCGTGTGATCGGCGTGGTATTAGGAAGCTGCCTGTACCGCTTTATCGTAGCGATTGCTTTAAGATTAAATGTTCCGGCAGAATGTTTAAAACTGGTATCATCACTTATCGTTGCATTTGCGATCGCACTGCCTTATCTGAAAAAGCAGGCAGCGTTTATGAAACAGCGCCGCCTTGCAAAGGCAGAAAACCAGTTATATATGGAACAGATCCAGAAACAGAACCAGAAGAAGGAGGAACCGTGATGTTAATTATGAAAAATGTCAGCAAGACCTTCAATCCGGGAACTGTCAATGAAAAATGCGCATTAAAAATCTGAATCTGGAATTGAAGGATGGCGACTTTGCAACAATTATCGGAAGCAATGGAGCAGGTAAATCTACATTATTTAATGCAATCACCGGAGCATTTTTATCGACCGGGGACTTATTGTGTTAGATGGGGAGGATATCACTTACCAGAAAGAACATGTGCGGAGCAAGGTGATTGGTCATTTGTTTCAGGATCCTTTAAAGGGAACCGCGCCGCATATGACGATCGAGGAAAATATGGCACTTGCTATCTTCGCGCCAAAACCTCAAAAAATGCATATTTCAGCCGTATCAATGCGGCGGATAAAGCAAAATTCAGGGAGCACCTTGCACTGCTTGATATGGGGTTAGAGGATCGCATGAAGCAGCCGGTAGGACTCCTTTCCGGAGGACAGCGCCAGGCACTGACGCTTCTTATGGCGACGATGGTCACACCAAAGATCCTGTTGTTAGATGAGCATACGGCGGCATTGGATCCGGCAACCGCAAAAAAAAGTGCTCGACCTGACCAGACAGATCGTTGCAGAGAGAAAGATCACCTGCCTTATGGTAACCCACAATATGCACCAGGCATTAGAACTTGGAAACCGTACCCTGATGATGGATTCCGGAAATATCATCTTAGATGTGAGCGGAGAAAAACGTGCGGGCATGACGGTGGAGGATCTGTTAGAGCAGTTTGCGGTCTGTGCCGGAAAGCGTTTGGACAATGACAGGATCCTGTTTTCGCAGGCGGATGATGGTTAGTCAACGACAGGATCCTGTTTTCACAGGCAGAATAAGGGAAAAATAGGATTTTTTGCAGGATCTGGCAGTAATAATTCGAGAAAAAACAGAACTAATTGAGAAAAAATAGAGGAAAGCCGTTGAAATTTAACGTGTTTTCCTTTATTATGTTAAAGTATGAAAATAAATACTTTGACGGGCATGTTGATGTATATAAAAATGTTAGGAGGAGACCATGTATCCAATCGTAAGAAGAGAAAAACTGGCAGATAAGATTTATCTTATGGATGTCAAAGCACCTCGTGTGGCACAGTACTGTGAGCCGGGGCAGTTTGTAATTGTAAAGATTGATGAGGAGGGCGAGCGTATTCCGCTTACCATTTGTGATTATGACAGGGAAGCAGGTACGATCACGATCGTATTCCAGACTGTCGGAGCATCTACAGAGCGTATGGCATATTTACAGGAAGGAGATGCATTCCAGGATTTTGTAGGCCCGCTTGGATGTGCGTCTGACTGATTGACGAAGATATTGAAGAATTAAAGAAAAAGAAGATCCTTTTCGTTGCCGGAGGTGTTGGTACAGCACCGGTATATCCGCAGGTAAAATGGCTGCATGAGCACGGTGTGGACTGTGATGTGATCATGGGATCTAAGACAAAAGATCTGTTGATCTTAGTAGACAGATGAAAGAAGTTGCGACAAATCTCTATGTGACGACCGATGATGGTTCTTATGGATTCCACGGTATGGGAACTAATCAGTTACAGGAACTCTGGGATGCAGGAAAACGCTATGATCACTGTGTAGCGATCGGACCGATGATCATGATGAAATTCGTATGTAAGCTGACAAAAGAGCTTGGAATCCCGACCGTTGTTTCCATGAACCCGATCATGGTAGACGGAACCGGAATGTGCGGTGCATGTCGTCTGATAGTAGGCGGGGAAGTAAAATTTGCCTGCGTAGACGGACCGGAGTTTGACGGGCATCAGGTTGATTTTGACCAGGCGATGAAACGTCAGGCACAGTACAAGACAGAAGAGGGAAGAGCGATGTTAAAACTGCAGGAAGGTGATACACATCACGGCGGCTGTGGCAACTGTCAGTAGGTTGAGCGTTTGAAAGGAGATAGAGAGAATGGACGTATTAAATAGAGTACCGGTTCGCGAGCAGGAACCACAGGTTCGTGCGGCTAACTTTGAAGAGGTATGTTTAGGATATAACGAGGAAGAGGCAAAAGCTGAGGCAGCACGCTGCTTAAACTGTAAAAATGCGCAGTGTATGAAGGGCTGTCCGGTATCTATCAATATCCCGGCATTTATCGCACAGGTAAAGGAAGGAAACTTTGAGGAGGCATATCACATTATCAGTCAGTCTTCCGCACTTCCGGCAGTCTGCGGACGTGTCTGCCCACAGGAGAGCCAGTGTGAAGGAAAATGTATCCGCGGAATCAAGGGTGAACCGGTTGCAATCGGTAAATTAGAGCGTTTTGTTGCCGACTGGGCAAGAGAAAATGATATTAAACCGAAAAAAGCAGAGAAATTAAACGGACATAAGGTTGCAGTCATCGGTTCTGGCCCTGCAGGTTTAACCTGTGCCGGAGATCTGGCAAAACTTGGCTATGATGTGACAATCTTTGAGGCACTTCATGAGGCAGGCGGTGTACTGATTTACGGTATCCCGGAGTTCCGTCTTCCGAAACAGAAGGTTGTTGCTGCTGAGGTGGAAAATGTAAAAGCACTCGGTGTTAAGATCGAGACAAACGTTGTTATCGGAAAATCTGTTACAATCGATGAATTAATGGAAAACGAGGGATTTGAGGCCGTATTTATCGGTTCCGGTGCCGGACTTCCAAGATTTATGGGTATTCCTGGCGAGCAGGCAATGGGTGTATTTTCTGCAAATGAGTTCCTGACCAGAAACAACCTGATGAAGGCATTTAAAGATGAGTATGATACACCGATCAAAGCAGGCAAGAAAGTTATCGTTGTCGGCGGCGGTAACGTTGCTATGGATGCTGCGAGAACTGCAAAGAGACTTGGCGCGGAGGTACATATCGTATACCGCCGTGGCGAGGAAGAGCTTCCGGCGCGTGTGGAGGAAGTACATCATGCAAAAGAAGAGGGCGTGATCTTTGATCTGCTCCAGAACCCGACAGAAATTCTTGTAGATGAGAATGGCTGGGTAAAAGGCGCGAAAGTCATTAAGATGGAACTCGGTGAACCGGATGCATCCGGAAGAAGAAGCCCGGTAGAGATTCCGGGATCTGAGTATGAGATCGAGGCAGATACCGTGATCATGTCACTTGGAACTTCACCGAACCCGCTGATCTCTTCCACTACAAAGGGACTTGAGATCAACCGCAGAAAATGTATCATCGCAGAGGAAGAAAACGGTGCTACCTCAAAAGCCGGTGTATTTGCCGGTGGTGATGCCGTAACCGGAGCTGCAACTGTAATTCTTGCCATGGGTGCAGGAAAAGCTGCCGCAAAGGGAATCGATGAATATCTGAGCAATAAATAATAGACCAGTGATGGTAAAATGCCGGAGTCAGTGGAAACTGCTGATGTCCGGCATTTTTCTTAAAAACTTTTTTATAAAAATTTCTTAACACATCTAAAATATTCCTTAAATCTTATCCAAAACCTACTTTTTTTCAAAAATATTGGTTATACTTGTAAGCAAAGTTATGATGAATTGTAAATGAGTCAGAGTGACAGTGATGAATACTAAGAGGTATAGCTATATGGAGGAAAATGTGAACCAGACAGAGAAAGAAATGGCAGAAAACGAAAAACAGAATCAGACGGGAAAAGAAGTGGCAGAAAATGCAGACCGGGAACAGACAGAAACGATCCGGGGACTGACCGCACAGCAGGTGGCAGAGCGGAAAGAAAAGGGTCTCTGGAATAAAAAGCGGAGTCGGCGACAAAGACGACGAAAGAGATCGTAAAATCAAACGTATTTACATATTTTAACCTGATATTTTTAGTGATCGCGTTATTGTTAATCGGCGTTGGTGCTTTCCGGGATCTGACATTTCTTCCAATCATTGTTGCAAATACGCTGATCGGAATCGTGCAGGAGATCCGCTCGAAGAAGGTTCTGGATGATCTGTCTATCTTAAACAGTCCGAAAACACGGGTAATCCGGGAGGGCAGTAAAAAAGAAATACCGGCAGAAGAACTGGTGATGGATGATATCGTGGAGCTTTCTGCGGGCGGGCAGATACCGGCGGATGCGGTTGTGTTAGAAGGGCAGTTAAATGTGAATGAATCACTCCTTACCGGAGAAGCGGATGAAATTGTAAGAAAAATGGCGATGAACTGCTGTCCGGCAGCTTTGTGGTGTCCGGCAACTGTCTGGCACAGCTGACAAAAGTTGGGGAAGAGTCTTATATATCAAAACTTACCCACCGTGCAACACAGACGAAAGAGGGAGAACAGTCAGAGATGATCCGCTCTTTGAACCGGCTGGTGCAGGCAGTCGGTATTGTGATCATTCCCATTGGTGTGGTTCTTTTTATACAGCAGTTTGTATATGCGGGAACCCCTTTGCGGGACAGTGTGACAAGTATGGTCGCAGCGATCATTGGAATGATACCGGAGGGACTTTATCTGTTAGCAAGCGTTGCTATGGCGGTAAGTGCCATGCGTCTGGCAAAACAGCAGGTTTTAATCCACGACATGAAATGTATTGAGACGCTAGCGAGAGTGGATGTACTCTGTGTGGACAAGACGGGAACGATCACAGTTCCTGACATGGAGGTAGATACTTTTGTTCTCACAGAAGATCTGATGAAAACGGTTCCGGATGGAGATGATGGTACCAGGGTTTATGTCGATGCAGGAGACAGGGAAGAACAGGAACAGAAATATCGACAGGTCAGAGAAAAAATCGCTGAATTTGCTGTAAACATGAATGCAGATAATGCAACGATGGAGGCGGTCAAAGCATACTTTAAGACAGGGAATACCGTGAATATAAAAAAAGCAGACAAAGTGTTTGCATTTTCATCCAAAACAAAGTACAGCGGAATCATTTCAGAGGGAAAAAGTTATGTGATCGGGGCACCTGAATTTGTGCTTCGGGAGGATTATGCAGAGTACAAAGACCGAATAGAAGCGTATAGTGAGAAAGGGTATCGTGTCCTTGTGTATGGCAGATATGAGGGAATTTTAGACGGACAGCAGCTTACGGAAAAAGTATTGCCGATCGCGTTTATCATGCTGACAAATGCGATCCGGGAAGGAGCAAAGGAAACCTTTTCCTATTTTACAGAGCGTGGTGTGGAGATCAAGGTTATCTCCGGGGATAACCCTAAGACTGTTGCTGAAATTGCGGAAAAAGCGGGAATCTGTGGCTCAGATAACTATGTGGATGCATCCACGTTGACAACAGATGAGAGTATCGCACAGGCTGTAGCAAAATATCAGATTTTTGGCAGGGTGACACCTGATCAGAAGTTAAGTTTGTGGAAGCGCTGAAAGCACAGGGAAGAACGGTTGCCATGACGGGTGACGGTGTCAATGATGTGCTGGCATTAAAAGATGCGGACTGCAGTATCGCAATGGCATCGGGAAGCGAGGCTGCATCGCAGGTGGCACAGCTTGTTCTTTTGGACAATGATTTTTCAAGGATGCCCTCTGTAGTGATGGAAGGGCGGAGAGTGGTAAATAATATCCAGCGCTCGGCAAGCTATATCTGGTCAAAAATATTTTTCCATGCTGCTTGCAGTATTTTCCATGATCTCTATGATCAATTATCCACTGGAACCGTCACAGATTTCATTGATCAGTATGTTTACGATTGGAATTCCGTCTTTTGTGCTTGCATTAGAGCCAAACAAAGACCGCATACAGGGACATTTTATGACAAATGTGTTGTTGAAGCATTGCCTGCCGGACTTACCGATTTTTTTGCTGTCAGCAGTCTGGTATTGTTTTGTCAGGTATTTGGTGTGAACGAAGAGGACATTTCGACATCCTGTACGATACTTGTTGCTATTGTTGGATTTATGATCTTATATCAGATCGCAAAACCGATGACGGCCGGACACCGGGTACTGATGGTTGGAATGGTCGCCGGCTGGCTGTTCTGCATGATATTTGTCAGCCACTTATTTGCAATCAGGGATATCTCAGGGCAGTGTATGATGCTGACTGCGGTATTTACGGTTGCAGCGGAGTCCATTCTGCGGTATCTGTCGAAATTTGTGGAGTGGATGCGGGAAAGTCTTTTAGTGTTAAAAAAGAAAATACATCAGGCAACAGCATGAAAGAGGACAGGTATTCGGTAAGGATAAAAACCGGATAAAAAACAGCCGCTCCGTTTTTAAAGCAGAGCGGCTGTTTAGCAATCAATTTTTGTGAAAATGAAATGTTGCAGTTATTCCAGATTAAGGTGTTTTTTGATGATAACCATGCACACGATATAGAAAACAACACATTCGATGATCGAAAAGAGCGATCCGGAAAACAGCATAGAGGAAACAGTTGTGCTGAATGTAACGTTTTCAGTGGCATTATAAGTTACAACATTGACGTTGTTCATGACACCAAAATATCCGGTAAGTACCAGGATGATCGAGGATACAATCTGACCTGACATGTAAAAGACGATTCCGGCACCGATGGAAGCTCCTACTTTATGTTTTGTAAAGAGCTGACCGATAGAACCGCTTGCAAATACCATCAAAAGGTACTGTAGGCAGGATAAGATCATGGCAAAAATCATATAAATGCTAAACGTATGGAGAGACATGCCAAACAGATTCTGGAAATCTACCATGAGCATATCAAAATCTGCATCAAAGGAAATCCTCTGTTTGCCGCACAGCCCAGGGCGAAGATCGATACAAACATAATGATCAGGGAGAGCATCAGCCAGCATAGGGAAACGAGCAGTTTTACATTAAAAATTGACATCTGGCCAACCGGCAGTGTGTGTGTCAGGTATCCCTGATCAGAATACATTGTCTTATAAAAATGTAC
>ENA-OQJH01000599-OQJH01000599.1-human-gut-metagenome-genome-assembly--contig:-NODE-599-length-18872-cov-4.998933_pt1 | contig 18872 bp, 34 predicted proteins | sample MGYA00242597_ERZ504763 | MGnify/ENA primary metagenome ERZ504763 (study PRJEB26092, sample SAMD00036359) | human gut metagenome | host: Homo sapiens | study: EMG produced TPA metagenomics assembly of...
TCGTCCAAGCATCCATCCAGCGACCACCGCCGTGTCAGCTTCAAACGCAACGGCTAATTACCGCCGAGTGGGAAGAGGAAGCAGCACGCCGCGGCCTGCCCAACAAGAAGAATACCCCCGCCGCTCTGCCCGCACTGATCGATCCGAAGAACATCCAGCTGATGGAGGATTTCGCGTTCTGACCAAGGTAGAGATGCACAGCCGTTACGAGGTCGAGATGGAGCACTACTCCAAGATCATCAACATCGAGGCTCTGACCATGCTGGAGATGGCCCGCAAGCAGCTGCTGCCCGCCATCAATGCCTACATGAGCGAGGTTGCCAACACCGCTGCATCCAAGCTGGCCGTCAGCGAGGCTATCAGCGTGCGCAGCGAGACCAAGACCCTCACCCGCCTGTCCACCGATGCCGATGCCATGAGCGATGCCATCGATGCCCTGCAGGCTGCCGTGGATACCGCTGAGGCCATGACCGATGAGAGTGCCAAGGCTGTCTCCTTCCACGATGACGTTCTGCCCAAGATGGATGCTCTGCGCGCCGCTGCTGACGATGCCGAGACCATCTGCGGTGAGGACTACTGGCCTCTGCCCAGCTACAGCAAGATGCTCTACTACGTCTGATTTTTCTGACATAGCTTGATAAGCATCGCTGGGTTGTTGGATTTTTAAGCCATTCCCCTTTTCCTATTTCTTACACCAGCCTAAAGACCTGCTTTGCGCATACGAAGCAGGCCTTTTAGCGTTTTTTAAGGACGCAAGCTGATTTTTCCAGCTTTGCATCGTTGTGCCATTTGCCGCGCCCTGCGGCTCGGAGGGAACCACTATGAGCTATAATACCCAACAGGACATCCTTGATTTTGTGGAGGACAACAATGTCAAATTCGTCCGCTTTGCCTTCTGCGATATCTTTGGCACCCAGAAAAACATCGCCGTGCTTGCCAGCGACCTGCCCAAGGCCATGGAGGATGGTGTCTGCTTTGACGGCAGCTCCATTGCCGGTTTTATGAAGGTGGAGGAGAGCGATCTTGTGCTCCGGCCCGATCTTTCCACCGTGACCATCCTGCCCTGGCGGCCCACCGAGGCCGGGTGATGCAGTTCTTCTGTGACGTGGAAAAGCCGGACGGCGCTGCCTTTGGCGGCAACTGCCGCGGCTTCCTGCGCCAGATGAGCCGCAGCTTCCGCAAACTGGGCATGACCTGCAACGTGGGGGCCGAGTGCGAGTTCTACCTGTTTGAGAATGACGACCGGGGCCGCCCCACCCGCATTCCCATCGACTTTGGCGGCTACTTTGATGTAGCCCCGCTGGATGCAGGCGAGAACCTGCGCCGGGACATCTGCCTGACCATGGAACAGATGGGCATGAGCCCCCAGCACAGCCACCACGAGAGCGGCCACGGCCAGAATGAGATCGACTGCCACTACGCCGGCCCCTGAAAACAGCCGACCATGTGATGATGTTCAAGCAGATCGTGCGAGCTGTTGCCATGCGCAACGGCATCCACGCCAGCTCCTGCCCAAGCCCCTGCCGGATCAGGCAGGCAGCGGCCTGCACATCAACCTTTCGCTCTGCATGGACGGCCGCAATCTGTTTGAGGGCGACATTGCCCCGGACAGCATTGCTGGCAGCTTCATGGCAGGTGTTCTGGCCCACAGCCGGGAGCTGACCGTGTTCACCAATCCCCTGCCAAACAGCTACCAGCGCTTTGGCTGTGACGAGGCCCCCCGCTATGTGAGCTGGAGCCGCCAGAACCGCAGCCAGCTGGTGCGCATCCCGCAGGTCAAGGGCAACAACTGCCGCATGGAACTGCGCAGCCCTGACCCTGCCTGCAACCCCTATCTGGCCGTGGGTCTGGTGCTGGCCGCCGGTCTGGACGGCATCGAGCACCGGATGGTGCTGCAGGCCCCATCAACAAGAACCTGTTCGATTCCACCGAGGCCGCAGGTCTTGGGCTGGAAAGACTGCCTTCCACGCTGGAGGAGGCCGTGCAGGCCGCGCAGGAGAGCGAATTTCTGCACCGCGTGCTGCCGGAAGAGCTTTCGCACCGGTACTATGAGGAAGAGCTGAAGCGCTGTGCTGCCTGAAGGCTGCCGCCGACCCGGCAGAGTACGAGCGGGTGCACTACTTCAACGCCATCTGAACCGCTTTTGAGGGAAAGTACGAAGGGGCAATGATTCGGCCCTTTGCCTGGATGTAAGAGAAAGGAGCGATTCAAATGGGACGTGCTCTGATCGTGAGCGCCGGAGCAAGCTCCAACGAGTACATCTCCGCGCGGCTGGCAGAGCTGGGGTACACCCGGCCTACGATCATCCCCAGTGGTGCCGAGGCCCGGCGCAGGATGCTGGAATCTGATTTTGAGCTGATCGTGGTCAACGCGCCTCTCCCGGACGAGTTTGGCCACGAGCTGTGTTCCTCTGCCGTAGAAAAAACAGACGCAGGCGTGGTGCTGCTGGCCAAGGCAGCCGCCGCCGAGCAGCTGCTGGCCCCATGAGTGAGCAGGGGGTGCTGCTGCTGAGCAAGCCGTTCTCCAACACGCTGTTCCTGCAGGCCATCCATCTGGCCGCGGCCAGCAACCACCGCCTGCAGCTGCTCCGGCAGGAAAATGCGCGGATGCAGGAAAAGATCGCACAGGTACGGCTGGTCAGCCATGCAAAATGCTGTCTGGTAGAACGGGAGCAGATGAGCGAGGATGCCGCCCACCGCTACATTGAAAAGCGCGCCATGGACACCCGGCGCAGCCGTGCAGAAATTGCACAGGAAATCCTTGATTCTTACGAGGATTAGGATTATAATTTGGTGTTGTATGTTTTGTTTCGGATGCAGTTGCATCCGTATCGGGAAAGAATGATCTCTGAAAGATAAAATAGAGGAGGACTGAACAAATGGCAAAATTCATCTTTGTGACCGGCGGCGTTGTCTCCGGTCTGGGCAAGGGCATCACGGCGGCTTCTCTGGGCCGCCTGCTCAAATGCCGCGGACTGAAGGTCGCAGCCAGAAGCTGGACCTTATGTAAACGTGGATCCGGGTACCATGAGCCCCTGCAGCACGGTGAGGTGTTCGTGACCGATGACGGCACCGAGACTGACCTCGATCTGGGCCACTATGAGCGCTTCATCGACGAGAACCTGAACAAGTATTCCAATCTGACCACCGGCAAGGTGTACTGGAACGTGCTGAACAAGGAGCGCCAGGGCGCTTATCTGGGTCAGACCGTCCAGATCATCCCCCACATCACCAACGAGATCAAGAATTACATCTACAACATGGCATCCTCTACCGATGCCGATGTGGTCATTACCGAGATCGGCGGCACCACCGGCGATATTGAGAGCCAGCCCTTCCTGGAGGCCATCCGTCAGGTGGGCCTGGAGCAGGGCCGCGACAACTGCTGCTACATCCATGTTGTGCTGGTGCCCTATATCTCCGGCTCCGACGAGTACAAGTCCAAGCCGGCCCAGCATTCCGTCAAGGAGCTGCAGGGCATGGGCGTGAACCCCGATATCATCATCTGCGTGCTGACGGCAGCGTGGGCGGCGATATCCGCCGCAAGATCAGCACCTTCTGCAATGTCAAGCCTGAATGCGTCATTGAGAACCTGACCATGCCCAGCCTGTACCAGTGCCCGCTGATGCTCCACACCAACGGCCTGGATGATGTGGTGGTGGAAAAGCTCAAGCTGGACGTGCCCCCCGCCGACCTGACCGAGTGGAAGGGTGTGGTCTCCCGCATTGCCACCCGCAGCAAGACCTGCACCATTGCGCTGGTGGGCAAGTACGTCAAACTGCACGACGCTTATCTTTCCGTGATGGAGAGCCTGTACCACGCCGGTTTTGAGAACGACAGTCAGGTAGACATCAAGTGGGTGGAAAGCGAGGACCTGATCGATCAGGATGCCTGCAAAGAAGTGTTTGCTGATGTGGACGGCATCATTGTGCCCGGCGGCTTCGGTGACCGCGGCATCGAGGGTATGATCCAGGCTGCACAGTATGCCCGTGAGAACCAGATCCCCTACTTTGGCATCTGCCTGGGAATGCAGATCATGGTGATGGAGTTCGCACGCGGCGTGCTGGGCTATGCCGATGCCAATTCCAGCGAGTTCACCCCCGATGGTGCCCACAATGTCATTGCCCTGATGGCCGACCAGCAGGGCAACATCCCCAAGGGCGGCACCATGCGTCTGGGCAAGTATCCCTGCACTGTCAAGCCCGGCACCAAGATGGCCGAATGCTACGGCGAAGCTGAGATCTGGGAGCGTCACCGTCACCGCTACGAGTTCAACAACGAGTTCCGTCAGGAGATGGAGGATGCAGGACTGGTCATTTCCGGCACCAGCCTGACGGCCGTCTGGTGGAGACCGTGGAGCTGCCCGGCCGTGACTTCCATCTGGGCGCACAGTTCCACCCGAGTTCAAGAGCCGCCCCAACCGCGCTCATCCCCTGTTCAAGGGCTTTATCGCCGCCGCACTCAAATTCCGCATCCATGCACAGCGCGGCATGATGCACGTCTGACCTTCTCAGGCGTTTCGTTCCAGTTCTCCTCGCAGGAGAGACCTGTAAGATCGCAACAAAAAAGCAGCTGCACTCCGTGTTTTTACGGAATGCAGCTGCTTTTTGCTTGTATTACTTACTTTTTAGCGGCAGCGGCCTTTTTGCGGGCGGCGCGGCTGGTCTTTTTGGCGGCGGGCTTCTTTGTGGGAGCTTGGCAGCGGGAGCAGCGGCCTTGACAGGCTCCGCCTTCACCTCTTCGGCCTTAACAGGCTCAGCGGGCTTTTCCTCAGCCTTTGCAGGCTCCTCCACGGGCTTTTCCTCCACAACGGGCTCTTCCTTGACCTCCGGCTTTGCTCCTCTGTAGGAGCGCTCTCGACCACAGGTGCAGCCTCCACAGCGGGCTCCTCTGCCTTCTTGGCAGGGGCACGCTTTGCACGGTCCTTCACCTCGGAAATGGTCCACAGCTGGTCATCGCCTGCGGCCTCTTGCCAGATCTGCAGGATGGCACCATCGTTGGCACCCATGCCCACGGTATCGATGCACTTGCCGCTGGCCCAGGAAGAACGCAGACGGACGGTGCCGGCGGGGGTGGGCTCCACGGCCCACATCTGGGAGGTGCCGCCCACATCCTCCCACAGGTGCAGCCAGGTGCCATTGGCGGTGCCGGTCATCATCAGGTCGATCAGCTTGCCGGATGCGCGGTTGCGGATGCGGTACACGCCGTCACCCTCGCGCACAAAGGCCCACTCCTGCTCGGGCTTGTGCTCGTACTTGCCCAGGCGGATATCGCCGCCGTTGGTGGCCTTCTCCACGGCCTGAATGACACTGCCGCCCTTGGCAGCGATGGTATAGAAGCGATCTGCTCGATCACGGTCTGCGCTACAGTTTTCATGTAAATCCCTCCAAGTTTGTTTCTTTTGAGCCAATCATTTTCGTTTTACAGGTAAATTATACCACCTGCTGTTATTTTTTACAAGGATTTCGCCATTTCTTTAGCACTATTCACAAAAGGGCCCCGCTTTTCAGCCCGTTTTGCACCGTTTGCGAAAACTTTTCGCCCCGTTTCTCCCCATAAAGCAGCAGCACCCCGCCATTTCTGGTGAGGTGCTGCTGTCGTTTTGGAAAACATCAAGAGGGTTCTGGCAGAGCTCCCTTACTGCTTTGCCTGACTGGGATGCGGCTGCACAGGCATTTTAGTAAACAGCGCTTTCAGGACCAGCGGAGTGGCCACACTGGACACGACAATGAGCAGGATGACGGCGGTGAAGTAGACGGAATCCACCACGCCGATGTCCAGGCCCTTCTGGGCCACGATCAGGGCCACCTCGCCGCGGGTCATCATGCCAACACCCACCTTGAGGGAATCACCCCAGCTGAACCTGCAGACCTTGGCCGCCAGCCCGCAGCCGATGATCTTGGTGATCAGGCCACCACCACGAAGCACACGCTGAACAGCAGGATCTCCGGGGTCAGGCCGCTGATATCTGTCTTCAGGCCGATGCTGGCGAAGAAGATAGGAGCAAACAGCACATAGTTGCTGATGTCCACCCGGCGCTCCACATAGGGGGCATCCTCCAGAGTGCACAGGACGATGCCCGCGATGTAGGCACCGGTGATGTCTGCAATGCCGAAGTAAGCCTCAGCGATGTAGGCCATGGCAAAGCAGAATGCCATACTGACGATGGTGATGCGCTGGGTGTGGGGGTTGCGCTTGTCCAGCCACTTCATGGCGTAATGGGTAATGATGCCCACGCCGATGGCGGTGGCGAAGAACAGCACGGTGTTCATCAGCACCTTGCCCAGCCCCGTACCGGTACCGGAGCTGGCTCCCAGCACACAGGTCAGCACCACGATGCCGATGACATCATCGATGACGGCGGCGCTGACGATGGTGGTGCCAAGGAAGCTCTTCAGGTGGCCCAGCTCCTGCAAGGTAGCCACGGTGATGGACACGCTGGTGGCGGTCATAATGGTACCGATGAAGAGAGCACGGTAGAACTCCTGGCTGCCCAACGCCGAGAAGCCGTAGAACAGACTATAAAGGAGCGTGCCCCCTGCCAGCGGCACCGCCACGCCCACACAGGCGATCAGTGTGGCGATGGGGCCTGCTTTGATCAGCTCCTTCAGATTGGTGCCAAGCCCGTGGAGAACATCAGCAGCACCACGCCGATCTCTGCAAAGATAGAGATGGTATCGCTGATATGCACAAGGTTCAGCAGGCAGGGCCCAATGATCAGGCCCGCAATGATCTCGCCCACCACCTGCGGTGCCTTGAACTTGCGGGCCACCAGCCCGAAGAACTTGGCACTGAGGATGATGATGGCAAGGTTCCGAAAAACAGAATACATAAATTTGTCTTCCTCCGTTCTATTTCTTTATACAGGGCGGCCGGCCGCGCCCGCCATCCTATTTTTTTATTATATCGCCGCTCATTGCCAAAATCAAAATGATTCTCAATTTTTCTCGTTAAAAAAACAGACAAAGTTCACCAAAGCTTCAGTACAAATTTTTGTGCGGATTTTTGGCCCGTAGGGCTTGACAAAATAGCAGGGACTTGCTATAATAAATTGCTGTCTGAACAGACACGCCGCACACGGCAGGCGATGCCGCATGTCGTGTGTACCCTTGGCCTCATAACCTTGAGGCCCTTAAGTCCAAAAGGAGGTGCTACAAAATGGCAAAGTACGAAACCATGCTGATTACCAGCGCCGCTCTCGATGAGGAGCTACCGCCGCTCTGGTTGGTAAGTTCAAGACCCTGATCGAGAACAACGGTACGATCGATTCCATCGACGAGTGGGGCAAGCGCCGTCTGGCCTACCCCATCAACGACGAGGAGGAAGGCGTTTACACTGTGATCAACTTCACCAGCGAGCCCAGCTTCCCCGCTGAGCTGGACCGTGTGTACAAGATCACTGAAGGTGTTATGCGCAGCCTGATCGTTGCCCACGAGGAGTAATCTTTTCGTGACAGAAAAGGAGACCGTAAAATGTTGAATGTTGTTGCTATCATGGGCCGTCTTGTGGCGGATCCTGAACTCCGCACCACGCCCCAGGGCACCAATGTGTGCAGCTTCCGCATTGCCTGCGACCGCAATTTTGTGCGTCAGGGTGAGCAGCGTCAGGCTGACTTCATTGATATCGTTGCCTGGCGTTCTCAGGCCGAGTTTGTTTCTAAGTATTTCCAGAAAGGCAGTCTGATCGCCATCGAAGGCTCTCTTCAGACCCGCCAGTATCAGGATAAGAACGGCAACAATCGCACGGCTGTGGAAGTCGTAGCCAACAACATCAGCTTTGCAGGCCCCAAGAGCAGCAATCAGGCGGTGGAGCAAATTATCAGAATTCTGCTCCCGCCTACCAGAACGCAGCCCCTGCCCGTCCGGCTGCTGTGGAGGCAGCTCCCAGCTATTCCGCCGGCAGTGCAGATGATTTTGCTGTCATTGATGACAGTGATGACCTGCCGTTCTGATTCCGTAACGGTCTGACCGTTCAATTCTTATAGGAGGTAATAAGCAATGGCTTTTGAAAGAATCGAAGGCTCTCGCCCCGCACGCCCCATGCGTCGCGGCCGCAAGAAGGTTTGCAGCTTCTGTGTCGATCGCATCGACACCATCGATTACAAGGACGTGCCCCGTCTGCGTAAGTACGTCTCTGAGCGTGCTAAGATCATTCCCCGCCGTGTGACCGGCACCTGCGCTTATCATCAGCGCGCACTGACCACCGCCATCAAGCGTGCTCGTCACGTTGCTCTGATGCCCTACGTCAGCGACTAATCAGAACTTTATCAACCCATTCAAAATAATCAGCAATCAGCAAAGCGCTTTCACCGATGACAAGGTGAAAGCGCTTTTTTGTTGTGTCTTTCGTTTGTGCAGTGCTCCCGGCACTCAGTAGTCTGCCTGTTTCTTTTTGCTGCATTCTGGGAACATCTTATGGAACCGTTCCCGCAGTTTCCGGGCAGATCACCCTCGTCCATAAAATTGCATCAACCGGTCAAAAAGTTACAAACCGGTACGGTTTTTCCGGCATTTCATGATATTTTACCGGGAATTTCCGAAATCAACCGGTGTTTTGATGTGTTGGCAAATCAATCTGCACAAATGCAAGTCGATTCTTTGTACACCTTTTACGAAATTACTTCCACACGATTGATTTTTTGAACAAATTGTGCCATACTATAGCCACTGGAAACGTTCCCGACACCGTTCCCGAAAATCCAACCGAAAGCGAGGGCACGCGATATGACGATCAAGGACATTGCCCGCATCAGCGGCTGTTCTGTCAGCACCATTTCGCGTGTCATCAATGACCGGCCGGATGTCCGGCCCGAGACCAAGGAGCATGTGCTCAAGGTCATGCGGGAGGCAGGCTTTACCCCCAACACCAACGCGCGGCAGCTGAAGATCCAGCAATCCCGCAGCCTGGTGTTCGTGGTCAAGGGGACCCGGAACATCTTCTTCTCCGGCTTCCTCGTTCAGCTGCAGCGGGCCGCTACCCTGTATGGGTACAACGGCATCGTCTCCTACCTGGACGAGAACGCCAACGAGATCGATGCTGCGAGAAGATCCTGCGGGAGATCAAGCCCAAGGGCATGATCTTTCTGGGCGGCAGTGTCACGAACTTCCAGAACGGCTTTGCTAACATCTCCGTTCCCTCCGTGCTGGCCACGCTGGTTTCCAATGAATTGGACTTCCCCAACCTCTCGATGGTGGGTGTGGATGACCGGGCCGCAGCAAAAGCGGCAGTCTCCCATCTCATCGCACAGGTCACCGCAAGATCGCGGTGCTGGGCGGCCCGGCCACCAGCTTTCCCAGCCGGATGCGCCGCTTGGGTGCGCAGGATGCCATGGAGGACGCAGGGCTTGTCCTTGACGATAAGCTCTATGGCCTGTCCAACTACGATTTCGAGTCCGCCTACCACGCCATGAACAGTCTGCTGGCCCGCCGGGCCGAGTTCACTGCCCTGTTTGCCATGAGCGATGTGATCGCCTTTGGTGCCATCCGGGCGCTGGTAAGCGCAGGGTTGCGGGTGCCGGAGGATGTCTCAGTGATTGGCTTTGATGGCATCACGATGTCCCGCTACTGCGTGCCGGTGATGACCACCATTGTCCAGCCCAGTGAACAGATCGCACTGCAGAGCATCGAGCTGCTGGTGCGGCAGATCGAACACGGAGCCCCGGCCCAGACCGTCACGCTCCAGCCGGAATTGCAGCAGGGCGAAAGCGTTTGCCCCTGCCGCCGGAACTATTCAGTCTAACTTCCGTCCTCATGCTGTGGACGGTGGCAGATATTAACCAAAAGAAGAAGGAGTACTACTATGAAAAAGATGATCTCTCGTCGTAACTTTCTGAAGGTCGCAGGCGCTTCTACCGCTGCTCTGGGCCTGGCCGCCTGTGGTGGTTCGTCCAGCTCCACCGCTTCCTCCACTGCCAGCTCTGCTGCCGGTTCCGAGCCCGCTGCAAAGGCTGACGGCAAGGTCTACTACCTGAACTTCAAGCCCGAGCAGGATCAGCCTGGCAGGACCTGGCTGCTGCGTACACCAAGGAGACCGGCGTGCCTGTGACCGTTGTGACCGCTGCTTCCGGTCAGTACGAGACCACCCTGATGAGCGAGATGGAGAAGAGCGAGGCTCCTACCCTGTTCCAGGTCAACGGTCCTGTGGGTCTGGCCAACTGGAAGGATTACTGCTACGACCTGTCCGGCAGCAAGCTGTACGGCGAGCTGACCAGCGACTCCTTCGCTCTGAAGGACGGCGACGCTGTCACCAGCATCGCATACGTCATTGAGACCTACGGCATCATCTACAACAAGGAGCTGCTGACTGCCGCCGGTTACACCCAGGACGACATCAAGGGCTTTGACGATCTGAAGAAGGTCGCCGATGATATCCAGGCACGCAAGGCCGAGCTGGGCGTGGATGGTGCTTTCACTTCCGCCGGTATGGATGCTTCTTCTGACTGGCGCTTCAAGACCCATCTGGCAAACCTGCCCATCTACTACGAGTACAAGGCAGACGGCATCAGCTCCACCGATGCCATCAAGCACCTACCTCGACAACTACAAGCAGATCTGGGATCTGTACATCACCGATTCCACCTGCGATCCCACGCTGCTGGCTTCCAAGACCGGCAACGATGCCGTGGCCGAGTTTGTTGGTAAAAAGGCTGTCTTCTATCAGAACGGCACCTGGCTTACAGCGACGTGAAGGATCTGGGTGACGACAATCTGGGCATGCTGCCCATCTACATCGGCGCTGAGGGCGAGGAGAACCAGGGCCTGTGCACCGGTTCCGAGAACTTCTGGTGCGTGAACAACACCTCTTCTGACGAGGACATTCAGGCCACTCTGGACTTCCTGTACTGGTGTGTCACCTCCGAGACCGGCACCAGCGCAATGGCTGATGATATGGGCTTTGTCATCCCCTTCAAGGCTGCAAAGGATTCCACCAACCCCCTGATCGCCATTGCAAACGACTACGTTGCAGCTGGCAAGACCAGTGTTGACTGGTGCTTCTCCACCATGCCTTCCGAGGAGTGGAAGAACGGCGTTGGTTCCGCTCTGACCGCTTACGCAGCAGGCACCGGCGATTGGAACGGCGTTGTGACCGCTTTCGTCGATGGCTGGGCTAAGGAGTACAAGCTGGCAAACGGCTAAGCATTCTCGGTTTTCTCTTTCCCCTTTTATTTGTGTAAACCGTAATGGGAGGCGGGCGAGCTGTTCGCCCGCCTCCTTTTGTTTTGGAGGTATATCATGCAAAAGGCCATCAGCAAATATTGGCCGGTGTTCGTGCTTCCTACGCTGATCGCGTTCATCATCGGCTTTATCTGGCCCTTTATCTGGGGCATCTTCCTTTCCTTCCAGCGCTTCACCACCGTGAGCAAGACCACCTTTGTGGGCATCCAGAACTATATTTCCGTGTTCCAGGATTCCACCTTCCTGCACGCTTTCGGCTTTACGGCAGCGTTCACTGTGGTCTCCACCGTGCTCATCAATGTCTGCGCCTTTGCCATTGCAATCGTGCTGACCCGCGGCATCAAGGCACCAACATCTTCCGTACCGTCTACTTTATGCCCAACCTGATCGGCGGCATCCTGCTGGGCTACATCTGGCAGATCCTGCTCAACGGCGTGCTGGCAAACCTGCAAAAGCCCCTGCTGGCGCTGGATGCCAAGGCCGGTTTCGTCGGTCTGGTCATTCTGATGTGCTGGCAGCAGATCGGTTATATGATGATCATCTACGTGGCCGGTCTGCAGAGCGTGCCCGGTGACCTGATCGAGGCTGCCAAGATCGACGGTGCTTCTGACCGCGAGATCCTGTTCAAGATCAAGCTGCCCATGGTCATGCCCAGCATCACCATCTGCACCTTCCTGACCCTGACCAACAGCTTTAAGCTGTTCGACCAGAACGTTGCCCTGACCGCAGGCGAACCTGCCAACGCCAGTGAAATGCTGGCCCTGAACATCTACAATACCTTCTATGGCCGCTCTGGTGCTCAGTGGAAAGGCATCGGCCAGGCAAAGGCTGTGGTATTCTTCCTGATCGTTGTGGTCATCTCTCTGGCGCAGCTCCACTTCACCCGTTCTAAGGAGGTCCAGCAGTAATGATTAAACAGAAAAAGTTGTGGGATAACATTCTCACCGTCATCATGGCCCTGCTTTGTCTGCTGTGGATCTACCCCATCGTCCTGATCCTGCTGAATAGCCTGAAAAAGAGGGTACCTTTACCACCTCTACCGTGTTCCAGCTGCCCACCAGTGAGAGCTTTGCAGGCCTTTCCAACTACGTCTACGGCGTGATCAAAATGGGCTTCCTCTCCAGTCTGGGCTACAGCCTTGTCATTACCGTTTCCAGTGTGGTCCTCATCCTGCTGTGCTGCTCCATGACGGCTGGTACCTGACCCGCGTGAATAACAAGCTCAGCAAATTTATGAACCTGCTCATCGTGTTCTCGATGGTCGTCCCCTTCCAGATGGTCATGTTCACTCTGTCCAAGACCGCAGATACCCTCAAACTGAACACCCCCTGGAACATCTGCATCATCTACCTGGGCTTTGGTGCCGGTCTGGCCGTGTTCATGTTCACCGGCTTTATGAAGAGCGTTCCCATAGAGATCGAGGAGGCCGCCATGATCGATGGCTGTAACCCCATCCAGATCTTCTTCAAGATCGTGTTCCCCATCCTGAAGCCTACCATGATCTCCACCGCCATTCTGGAAACCATGTGGGTCTGGAACGACTACCTGCTGCCCACCCTGGTGCTGGATATCAAGAAGTACCGCACCATCCCCATGGCCATCCAGTATTTCCGCGGCGGCTATGGCCGTGTGGAGCTGGCCCCCATGATGGCCTGCATCATCATCGCCATCATCCCCATCATCATCCTGTACATGACCTGCCAGAAATACATCATTGAGGGTGTTGTTGCAGGCGCTGTCAAGGGTTAAGGAGGAGTTCACCATGCGAGCATGCGGCATTCTGATGCCGTTTTTAGTCTGCCGGGGCCCTTTGGCATCGGCACGCTGGGGAAAGAAGCCTTTGCGTTCGTGGATTTTCTGGCCCGTGCAAAGCAGACCTATTGGCAGATCCTGCCCATTGGCCCCACCGGCTACGGTGACAGCCCCTACCAGAGCTTTTCCGCCTTTGCCGGGAACCCCTACTTTATCGATTTCCGTGTCCTGCACGAGCAGGGCTATCTGACCGCTGATGAGATTCCCGCTGAGGTTCCGGTTGGACCGGTGGACTACGGCGTGCTCTACCAGCAGCGCCCGGTGGTGCTGCAAAAAGCCGCTGACCGTCTGCTGGCTGCAGCCAGCGTGGAGTACAAAGACTTCTGCACGGCACAGAGCTTCTGGCTGGACGATTACGCCCTGTTCATGGCCATCAAGGCCGAACAGGGACAGGCAGGCCTGTGTGACTGGCCGGATGACCTGCGCACCCGCCAGCCCGCTGCCGTAGCCGCTGCCAGGGAGCGTCTGGCCGGGCAGGTGGATTATTTCAAGGCGGTGCAGTTCTTCTTCTACACCCAGTGGAACGCCCTGAAAGCCTATGCCAACGGCAAGGGAATCCAGCTGGTGGGCGATATCCCCATCTACGTCAGCCCGGATTCCAGCGATCTGTGGACGCGGCCGGAGCTTTTCCAGACCGACGGCCAGACCCACCTGACGCAGGTGGCAGGCTGCCCCCCGGATGCCTTTGCGGCAGACGGTCAGCTCTGGGGCAATCCGCTCTACGACTGGCCCCGCCACAAGGCCGAGGATTTTGCCTGGTGGAAGCGCCGGATGCAGCACGCTACTTCGATTTATGATGTCGTGCGCATCGACCACTTCCGTGGTTTTGAGAGCTACTACGCCATCCCTGCCGGAAACAAGACGGCGGCAGGCGGCCACTGGGAAAAGGGGCCGGATCGTGCTTTCATCAATGCCATCCACGAGACCCTGGGTCAGGGCGGCATCATTGCAGAGGATCTGGGATACCTGACCCTGAGGTCAAGACCATGCTGGCTGCCAGCGGCTATCCGGGCATGAAGATCATGCAGTTTGCCTTTGACAGCCGGGAACCGGGCAACTATCTTCCCTACACCTACCCTCACAACAGCGTGGTCTACACCGGCACCCATGACAATGTGACCACCGAAGGCTGGCGGCAGTCTGCCAGCCCCGAGGATGTCCACTATGCCTGCCGTTACCTGCGCTGCCTGCCCGAGGATCTGACAGAGGCCATGATCTGCGCCTGCCTTGCCAGTGTTTCGGATATGGCCATCATCCCCATGGCCGACTGGCTGCATCTGGGCGCGGAGGCCCGCATCAACACCCCCAGCACCCAGGGAGCCAACTGGCAGTGGCGGCTGGACACCCCGCTTACCAGTCTGCTGGCCGAGCATATTGCCGATCTGACAGCACTGTATGACCGGGCTCCGGCTGCGGCAGACCGCTAAAACGTTTCCTTCTTCTTTTCTCCCCATACACAGACGCAGGCCCCAGCCCCTCCTTTCCGGAGGAACTGGTGCCCGCCGTCTCTTTTTGCATTATTTTTCAATTTTCACACAACATTTTTTCGCCGCATCCCGCGCAGGACGTTCCATATATTTCCGCGCAGAACCGTTTCTTTTTTACAAAACGGCCACAGTATCTTCACAATTCTTTCGCATTTGGGGTTTCATCGCTCTCTTGTTGTTTTTGGGCAATTATGCTATAATCCAATTAGCTTCACGTCCGCCTTTGCGCGGATTTTACGAACGAAAGGAGTTTTCCACCATGGAATTTACCTATCAGAGCACGATGCAGCTGCCCGCGTCCTATGCGGTTCTCTCCGAAGATGAAATGGTCTACACCGTTGGCGGCGCTTTTGAGCTGAATATCAACGCGCAGGATGTCCTGAATTTCACCGTTAATGTCGGTGTCAACCTGGTACGTATGCTGGGTCAGGCTGCCATCAGCAACACCATTGCCGGTATCATTGACATGCGGAACGATGGTCTGACCACGATGGGTGCCATTGAGCATTACTGGGGCCGCCAGACTCCCGTTGGCAAGACCATGACTGTGGTTGCTGCCGGTTTTGCAGGCGTTTATGTCTACTACTGGGCTAGGTCTGCTATTGAGAGCTTCCTGTCCATTTACAATGACATGCGGAACATCTACAACGAGAGCGAAGCCAAAAATCAGGCACAGGCCGCAGGTACAGCAGCTCTGGCCGCCTGAGTAAATCTTTGAAAGGAGCCTTTTATGGAAAACTTGCGTATGCCTGCATCTTATGCAACGCTTCCGGAAGAAGAGCTGCCGGAGATCTTTGGCGGCGGAGAACTGGGAGATGCATTGGACAGCTTTACGGACAACCTTCACCTGGATGATTTCTTCTTTCAGGGGGGATCCTCTCCATCTCCATCTCGTTTGTGCCTCTGCTCCTGTTCAATGTTGTTGTTTCCGGCTACCGCTTTGTAGAGAACATTTACAAGAACCTGTCCAACTGGTTCGGTTATCACGATGATACCTTCTCTGCCGTTTCTAATTTCACGGATGAAATGCGCCAAAAACAGCAGCAGCGCGGTATCTGAGTCGTTTTTCCTGTAACATGAAAGAGCTTCACGATTCCGGCTTCTGCCGGAGTGTGAAGCTCTTTTTGTTTGGCCGCTTCCAAATGCTCAAATGACCCGCAGGGCCCCCTGCTCCCGCAGACGGAGCAGATAGCAGCTTCCCGCACCGAACACATTTTCCATGGCATTGTGATACTTTGCCGTCAGCATACCGGGTACAAACGCCTGAATGGTCCCTGCAAAGCCGCCGCCCTGCATCCGCCAGGCTCCCCCCTGCCCCTCCAGCAGAGTCTGACTGAGGCAAGCGCCACCGAGAGCCCCTGATGCCGTACGTCTGTGGAGCAGTAAACGTTCTGGCACAGGGCAAAAGAGGCATGTCCGCTTTCCAGAATCAGCTGCAGGAGGGCATTGAAATCCCCGCTGACCAGGGCATTCCGCTGGGCCAATGCGCGGGCATTCTCCTCAAAATAGTGGATCGCACGCAGAACAGCACGATCCCCGCAGGCCTTGCGCAGGCGTGGCAGAGCTTTCCAGAACTCCTGTTCCTTGACCTGCCCCAACACCTTACCGCCCAGACAGGCAGCCACCGATTCCATTTCATGCCGGATGGCCGCAAATTCACCGGTCAGCTCGCTGTGACTGCCCCGGGTATCGGTCACGCAAAGGGTCATGTCCGCCGGGAGCAGCCCTGCCGTGTGGATCTTTTCTATCCGGGGCTTCTTTGGGTCGGCAAAATCCGCAAAGATGACCCCGCCACGGCACTGGTCAGCTGATCCAACAGGCCGCTGGGTTTTCCGAAATATGTATTTTCCGCATACTGGCAGATCTTCGCCAGCTCCGGCGCAGTCAGACCACAGCCATATTCCCCGTTCAGGATGGCCGCCATCCCCATCTCAAAAGCCGCCGAACTGGAAAGCCCGCTGCCCCGGAGCACGTCGCTGGCGGTATAGGCATCGAAGCCACCCACCGTCTTTCCCTGTGCCCGGAAACCTTCCGCAATGCCCCGGACTCAGACTGGCCGAATGGGTGCTCTCGCCCTGCTGAGGCTCGGCCTCGCTCAGATCAATGACATCCAGCTTGTTGAAACCTCGGGATTTGACCCGGATAAAACCGTCGTCACTGGGGGATGCCACTGCGACAGATCCAGCGTCACCGCTGCTGCAAGCCCATACCCGTGCTGATGATCGGTGTGGTTGCCGCCCAACTCCGCCCGGCCCGGAGCCGAGTAAACATGCACCTGTCGCCCGGGGCCATAGTAAAGCTCAAACTGTTCCAGTGCAGCGGCATACCGCTGCCGCTGGCGGCCAGTACCGCCGGTTCTGTGCCATAGAGCGTGCAGAGCGCTTTGTCCCACTGCCCCGCAAGGATCTCCCGTCTGAGTTGTGCACTGGTCGCCATGGCTGTTCCTCCTCCACAACCGTTCTCCGCAAAGTCCGTGCATGAAGGCTCCATGCACTTGGGTTAGCCTTATTGTACTTCATTCCGCCCTCTTTTGCAATTTGAATCCGCAAAAATCCAATTTCAGCGTGAAAAACAAAGTTTCGGATGTACTTTTGTTGAATTTGCAGATACAGTTATGATATACTGGGAATAAGAATGCGGTCAACTGGAGGAAACGATCATGGCAGATGTCTACAAGCAGTCCTTCAAACAGAATTACACCAATAATATTGAATTATCCATCTTCAACTGTGGTCTGGAACGCTGTGCCCCGGGCCAGACCTGGGGCCCGGTATCCGGGATCACTACCTGATCCATCTGGTGGTCTCGGGCAAGGGCACCTTTGAAGTGGGCGGCAAGACCTTTGAGGTCGTGCCGGGGGATCTGTTCTTTGCCCGGCCCAGTCAGCTCATCCGCTACTCTGCCGACGAGCAGCAGCCCTGGGAGTACAGCTGGGTCGGCTTCAACGGTGCCTGCGCTCACAAACTGGCGGCACAGCTGCCCTTTACCGATACTGCTCCTGTGCACCACACGCAGGACCCGGAGGAATGCGGGCAGCTCTGACCAACATCTATTCTTCCCGTGGGTTAGAGCCTCAGGATGAGGCTGCATGGTGGGGTACCTCTACCTGTTCATCTCTGCCCTAATGAAGGAGACCAGCGAGACGCGCCCCCACAACGCTTCCTCCTCCAATCAATATGTACTGAATGCCATCAAATACATCCAGTTCAACTATTCGCACGACATCTCCATCGACGATGTCGCTAAGAGCGTGGGCGTTTCCCGCAGTCATCTGTACCGGGTGTTTATGCTCAATGTGGGCAAGAGCCCCATCGATTATCTGACCGAATACCGCATCAACGAAGCCTGCAAGCTACTGAGGGCCGGAAACCTTTCCATTGCAGAGGTCGCCATCTCGGTGGGCTTCTTTGACCAGTTCTATTTTTCCCGGGTCTTCAAGCGGGCCAAGGGATGCCGCCCAGCAAATACATTGCCGCCCAGAGTGAAAATGCAGATGCCCCCGCTTCGGAAGAAGCCTGACCCAATCCCATTCCAAAGGAGAATTTCCATGCCCTTACAAAAAAATCAGGTGCTGACCCTGACCATTGAGCGCCTGTCCAACGATGGCAGCGGCGTTGCTCACAGCCCGGACGGTGAGGCTGTGTTCATACCCGGCACCGCCCCCGGTGACGTTGCCGCCATCCGCATCGTCAAAGATTGCGGCCGCTACGCTTTCGGTATTCTGGATGCCATTCAGACTCCCTCGCCTGACCGTATCCCGGTAGATTGTGCAGTGGCCGCCCCCTGCGGTGGCTGCAGCCTGCGGCATCTGGATTATGCAGCCGAACTGCGCGCCAAGGGCGAAAGCGTTACCGATGCTTTCCGCCGCATTGGCGGGCTGGACGTACCGGTGCTGCCGCCCCTCCCCTCCCCCGAGATCGACCGCTACCGCAATAAGGTTCAATTCCCGGTGGGCCGTGATAAGAATGGCAAGCCCTGCATCGGTTTCTACGCCGGGCGCACCCACCGCATCGTTCCCTGCCCCGACTGCAAGCTGCAGCCGGATGTGCTGAACGAGATCGGCAATACCTCTGCGATTTCTTTGCCGCCCACAACATCCAGCCCTACGATGAGCAGACGGGCAAAGGGCTGGTTCGTCATGTGTTTCTGCGCCGGGGTGTCCACAGCGGCCAGATCATGGTCTGTCTGGTCTGCACCCGGGCAAAGCTGCCCAACGCAGAGGAGCTTTGCCGCGCACTGACTGCGCAGTTTTCCGATATCGCCACCATCCTGATCAATGTCAATGCCAGAAACACCAATGTGATCCTGGGCAGCGAGACCCACGCCCTGTACGGCCCCGGTTCATCGAGGACACCCTCTGCGGCGTTCCGGTGCAGCTGGGCCCCTTGTCGTTCTATCAAG
>ENA-OQJH01000600-OQJH01000600.1-human-gut-metagenome-genome-assembly--contig:-NODE-600-length-18827-cov-1.754545_pt1 | contig 18827 bp, 21 predicted proteins | sample MGYA00242597_ERZ504763 | MGnify/ENA primary metagenome ERZ504763 (study PRJEB26092, sample SAMD00036359) | human gut metagenome | host: Homo sapiens | study: EMG produced TPA metagenomics assembly of...
ACCAAGCCCGTTGGACATATGAGGATGGGGAAACCCTATGACCTCGTTTTTACCACAAAGATAGTCGCGGTCTTGACTTTCTTATTTACCGGGCGTAAAAAATCTGTTTTTTTATATACCTTTGTATAGTATTCGCACTAAAACAAAGTACATCATGGAAAATGAAAAGAAATTAACCCGTTCTTCCAACCGAATGATCGCAGGTGTATGCGCCGGAATAGCCGAATATTTCGGATGGGATCCTACCTTATTAAGAATAGTGTATATATTAGCTACATTCTTCACTGCTTTCGCCGGAGTAATCATATATATAATCCTGTGGATTGTCATGCCGGGAAAAAAGACCTTCAGACGGATACGAAGACCGTATGAATCAACGTTTACATTAAGATAAAAAATCAAAAGTATAGACCATATTTTCATACCGGTATCCGATATAGATAAAAGCCTTCGTTCCTGGAAGATGATAATCCGAGAGAAATAAGTACATTAGTATAGCTCCAGTCCGAACTCATCTTTCAGCTGCATCAACGCCTGATTCTTTTGAGCCATCATCTGGAATTTCTCGACACGTCCCACAGGACGTATTGTTTCCGTTGCCTCACTTACCCGCACTGTCATCACCACTTTGCTGTTTTTCAGTCTGCCACGAAGATAATCCTGCAATTCGGGAATCAAAGCTGTAAAATCCTTTGCAGCAAACTCATTATCAACTACCACTTCAAAAGTCGTTGAGTTATTAAGCAATACCGGACGGAGCATCTGCATACGTTTAGTAAGAGCATCCTGTTCTTTCGGCAACTGACCGGCATATTCCTGCCAATAGTAATTCAAATCCCGGTCATTGAAAATAAAATCCTCTTCCGGTTGCTGCACTCTGGGAACATGAGTGGTAGCTGTATTCTGCGTTGCCTGATCGCGCTGCGGATTCTTAATAGACACGCCCAAATTAGACATCTTCATCACCGGAATCTTCCGCTCTTCCTTGACAGTTGGGGCAACTCCCACTCCTTGCGACGGAGCAGACGAAGCCGCACCAGACGAAGCCGATGCTCCCGGTTGCACTGCTGCAGATGCTTGCGGATGCCGGGCAGTAGTGCCATTAACAGCCTGTGTTGTTACTGAAGACGGAGACGTATGAAGGGAAGCCTGCTGAACCTGGGTTGCAGAAGCGACCTGCGGCTGCTGAGCTGCGGCAGGTTGGGTGAATACGGGTTTTATGGTCTGCTTAGGGCCACGCCCACCACTTACGTCATCCCCCTCGGTGGTAAGCTGTGCAACCTGTATCAAGGTCAGTTCTACCAGCAAACGCTTATTTTTGCTGATGCGGTAATTCAAATCACACTCATTACAAAGCTTCATGGCCCGGTACAAGAAAGGTAACGGACATTTCTGCGCCTGTTCCTGATAGCGTTGGCGTATGCTCGCTCCCACTTCCAGTAGAGGCAATGTCACCGGGTCTTTCCCCACCAACAGGTCACGGAAATGAGACGATAATCCGGTAATAAAATGACTTCCGTCAAAGCCTTTATTCAATATATCATTGAAAAGCAACAAAGCATCACTTACCTTGTTTTCGAGGAAACAATCCGTCAGACGGAAATAATATTCATAATCAAGAACGTTCAGATTATCAATCACACTCTTATAGGTGATATTTCCTCCGGTGAAACTTACAACCTGATCGAAGATAGACAAAGCATCACGCATACCACCGTCTGCCTTCATAGCTATCACGTTCAGTGCTTCCGGCTCCGCCGTGATTCCTTCTTTCGAAGCAACATACGACAGATGATTCACCGTATCTTCCACGCTTATCCGGTTAAAGTCATAAATCTGACAACGGGAAAGAATGGTAGGGAGAATCTTATGCTTCTCCGTCGTAGCCAGGATAAAGATAGCATGACGGGGAGGTTCTTCCAGCGTTTTCAGGAACGCATTGAAAGCAGATGCCGAAAGCATGTGCACCTCGTCGATGATATATACCTTATACTTACCAATCTGCGGCGGGATGCGTACTTGCTCCACCAACTGGCGAATGTCATCTACCGAGTTGTTGGAAGCAGCATCGAGTTCGTGAATATTGTATGATCGCTGTTCGTTGAAAGCTACACATGACTCACACTGATTGCAAGCCTCTCCGTCGGCAGTAGGCGTCATACAATTGATGGTTTTGGCAAAGATACGCGCACAAGTGGTCTTTCCTACCCCACGTGGTCCGCAAAACAAATAAGCATGAGCCAGTTTTTGGGTAGCAATTGCATTTTTCAGCGTAGTAGTCAACGCCCGCTGTCCTACCACCGATTCGAACGTGGACGGACGGTACTTACGGGCTGAAACAATATAGTTTTCCATATCCGGGATTCTCTCTGTTTTTTGAATTTTCGCTTACTCTGCAAATGTACACAAAAAAGTGAGATGTAATAAGGGATAAAGAGAGAAGTTTTGAAGCTAAAGCGATAAGTTTTTAAGTTATTAGTTTTATCTTTGCGGATATTAAAAGGAGAAATTATGGGTAAACTAATCAGTATCTGGAGTTTCATACGCAGACGAAAGTATCTCATTACGGTCGTTGCGTTTGCTGTTATCATTGGCTTTCTGGACGAGAACAGCCTGGTTCGTCGTTTCGGATATGAACGGGAGATCAGCCAGTTGAAAGAAGAGATAGAAAAGTACCGGGCAGATTACGAAGAGAACACCAAGCGTCTCAACGAAATAACGACCAATCCGGACGCCATCGAGCAAATCGCCCGTGAAAAGTATCTGATGAAGAAACCCAACGAAGATATTTACGTTTTTGAAGATTAAAGAATGAAACAATTAGTACCCGCCCTTTTCGTTGTAGGCGCTATCATGGCTCTCACCGGAGCAGCTGTATTTATCACCGGATGGATCTATGCTCCTTACATATATACTATCGGAGCCGGACTTTTCGCTTTGGCACAAGTGAACACGCCTGTCAAAGGAAAAGGCAAAACACTGAAACGCCTACGCGTTCAGCAGATATTCGGAGCATTGGCGCTGATCCTGACTGGAGCCTTTATGTTTACCACCCGAGGCAATGAATGGATTGCCTGCCTCACGATTGCTGCTATCCTCGAACTTTACACTGCTTTCCGTATTCCGCAGGAAGAAGAAAAAGAAAGGGCATAAAAAAAAGCCTGTTCATAGCTTTACAGTCTTGAATAGGCGGAAATCGAAAAAATATTGAATAACGTTCCGTCCTTTTTATCAGGAAACGGAACGTTTATTTTTTATCCTTCACTATTATTTCTTCACAGGTGAATATCTTGCATTCAACCCGTCAACAATTTCTTTTGTGATATTAAAAGTGCTGTCAGCATAAAGCAGGTTATCAAAACCTGTGTTGCTGAAAATCAGGCTATATCCGTGAGTCTTATTATATTCTTTCAGGAAAGCGTTGATAGAATCGCGGAATTGCAAGCTGTTCTTGTTGTTCTCTTCCATCAAACCATTCTGAAGTTTGTTGCTCAACTCTTGCAAGTCTTGTTCCATTTTAGCCAAACGGTTGTATTCTTGCTGGGCTCTTTCCGGTGACAGGAAAGCATTGTTTTCATACTTCTTCTGGAAGTCTTGTTTTTCCTTGTTCAAAGAGGTAGCCTTCTGATTCAATGTCATGCGAACGTTCTCGCTCTTCTTTACCATCGCCTCATTCAAGTCAATACAGAAATTGTATTTGGCAAGCAGCGTATCTATTTCAACATAGGCAATTTTCATTCCTGACAGTTCGGCATTAGCCTGTGCCGGAGTACTTGTAGTTTGATTGTCAGTTTTGCCAGCACATTGTGAAAATAAAACGATAAACGCAAGAGCAGCCAAACCGTTCATGAGGTAGTTCATTCTATTCATAATTAATAAGTATTGTTTTTAATAAATTTAATTCATACTATCGTTCAAGGCTTTTTCCAACTCATCAATAGAAAAAACGCGGTTTCTTTTGTGCTTCGCGATCCTGCGACTGTGCGCATCCGATTCCTTTCTGACGCAACGTTTTATTCCCGCTCACATGACCATTCGGGAATTTTCCACCCTTCGTAAAGATACTTTCACCCCTAATAATACCAGGGAAATAGCAACTATTAACAAAGTTATCAGTATAGTCTCAACCATTTCTATTAATTTTGTGAGTGCAAAGATAGGCTTTAATGAGATATGAGTTCAGATAAGTCAATCAAATTAACCATATTTAGCAATAGAAGAAGCGAAAACAGCCCTTCTATTCCTATTATAAAATAAAAACAGCATGGAAAAAAAAGACTTAAAGCCGGCTGGCGTATTCAAGTATTTCGAAGAAATCTGCCAAGTGCCACGCCCTTCGAAGAAGGAAGAGAAAATGATTGCCTACCTAAAGGCATTCGGAGCAAAACATAACCTGGAAACCAAGGTGGACGAAGCCGGCAACGTATTGATTAAAAAACCCGCTACTCCGGGAAAGGAAAATCTTCAAACCGTCGTATTGCAATCACATATCGACATGGTGTGCGAAAAGAACAATGACGTTCAACATGACTTCCTCACCGATCCCATCGAAACGGAAATTGACGGTGAATGGCTGAAAGCCAAAGGCACTACCCTCGGAGCCGACAACGGTATCGGTGTAGCTACCGAACTGGCTATTCTGGCTGACGACAGCATTGAACATGGTCCGTTGGAATGTCTGTTTACCGTAGACGAAGAAACCGGACTTACCGGAGCTTTTGCCCTGCAAGAAGGTTTTATGAGCGGTGATATTCTTCTGAACCTCGATTCGGAAGATGAAGGGGAAATCTTTATCGGCTGTGCCGGAGGTATTGACTCCGTTGCAGAATTTACTTATAAGGAAGTGGAAGTTCCTGCCGGATATTTCTTCTTCAAGGTGGAAGTGAAAGGTTTGAAAGGCGGTCACTCCGGTGGTGATATTCATTTGGGACGGGGAAATGCCAACAAAATACTGAACCGTTTCCTTTCACGCATGGCTGGCAGGCATGATCTGTATCTTTGTGAAATCAACGGTGGTAACCTGCGCAACGCTATTCCCCGCGAGGCATACGCTATCTGTGCAGTTCCTGAAGATGCCAAACATGATGTCCGCACCGAACTGAATATCTTCACCAGCGAAATGGAAGACGAATTATCCGTTGTAGAGCCCGACTTAAAGTTGGTTCTCGAATCGGAAACTCCCCGCAAGACGGCTATCGACCAGGATACCACTACCCGTTTATTAAAAGCTCTGTATGCAGCTCCTCACGGTGTATACGCCATGAGCCAGGATATTCCCGGACTGGTGGAAACTTCTACCAATCTGGCATCTGTCAAGATGAAGCCGAATCATGTCATCCGCATTGAAACTAGTCAGCGGAGCTCGATACTATCCGCACGCAACGATATGGCGAACACGGTTCGTGCCGTATTCCAACTGGCGGGAGCCAATGTTACGTTTGGCGAAGGTTATCCGGGATGGAAACCGAATCCCCACTCGGCTATCCTCGAAGTGGCTGTTGAATCTTACAAGCGTCTGTTTGGTGTAGACGCGAAAGTTAAAGCCATTCATGCAGGATTGGAATGTGGCCTGTTCCTTGATAAATATCCAACGCTGGATATGATCTCTTTCGGACCGACACTGACAGGTGTTCACTCTCCTGACGAACGGATGCTTATTCCTACCGTTGAGAAATTCTGGAAACATCTATTGGATATCTTGGCACATGTTCCTGCCAAGAAGTAACAGACAGATAAGTCAACATAAAGAAAGAGTATGGTAACAGTGAAAAGAGAGTAGCTGTTGCCATGCTCTTTTTTGCAATGAATTTAATAGCTGTAAGTTTCTTTGCTCCTTCTTATGCTATCGCACAAGATTCTCACGAAGGACAAGGCTATCACGACACACAAGTCCCCTCTCAACAAGAAAGAATCCCTTTCCGCGTTGTAAGTTGGAACATAGAAAACCTGTTCGACACTCGTCATGATAGTTTAAAGAACGATCACGAATTTCTTCCCGACGCGATGCGTCATTGGAATTATAGCAGATATAAAAAAAAGCTGGTTGACGTTGCCCGTGTAATAACTGCTATTGGCGAATGGAGTCCGCCTGCATTAGTCGGATTATGTGAAGTAGAAAATGATACAGTGCTTCGTGACCTGACCCGCCGTTCTCCTTTAAAAGAGCTTAGTTATCGTTACGTAATGACCCACTCCCCTGATTTAAGAGGAATTGACGTAGCCTTGCTTTATCAACGGGATTTATTCAAACTATTATCTTCCCGTTCCATTTCCATCCTCCGTTGAAGCAATACCGCCCGACAAGAGATTTGCTACACGTCAGCGGACTTCTACTGACGGGAGATACGCTCGACGTATTTGTCTGCCACCTCCCCAGCCGTTCGGGTGGAGCCAAAGAATCGGAACCCTATCGCTTATATGCAGCTCACATTCTACGTATGGAAGTTGATAGCATTATGAACATTCGTTCTCTTCCGCAAGTCATTATTATGGGGGATTTCAACGATTACCCGACGAATCAATCTATTCAGAAAATACTGGAAGCCGAAGCGCCTCCTGTTATGCCCAATGACCTAGCCTCAACAACCGGCTCCACCAACTTCTCAACAGTTGCCCCCTCCTCATTAAGACTATATCACCTACTCGCCCGGAAAGCTAAATCAAAAGACTTCGGTTCTTACAAATATCGTGGTGAATGGGGATTACTCGATCACTTGATTGTATCAGGCACTCTATTAAATCAATCAAATCACTTTCACCAGCGAAGAAAAAGCAAATGTGTGCCTTCTCCCCTTTTACTGAAAGATGACGAAAAATATGGTGATAAAGAACCTTTCCGCACTTATAAAGGAATGAAATATCAAGGAGGTATCAGTGACCATCTTCCTATCTATACAGACTTGAACTGATTCTACATTAATTATAAGAAACGGTAGCAGCTAATAATATCCGGTTATTACAAAGAAAGAAAGTCAACCATTATCAGGGAAGTACAAACGCCGTTACAGTATGCTCTGACAACGGAGTATTCTCACCGTAATGAGAAAAGATTCTCATAGGTATGGAATATATTCTCATAGGATGAGTATTTTTTCTCATTAGGGATAAGTATCGTTGAGAAATATAACGCCTCATCGTAGCTCCATTAATTAGTCCGAATACTGATAAACTTTCAAATCGAACTTCGGTACCATTGCCAACAAATGATCAAAGATATCCGACTGAATACGCTCGTATTCTTTCCATACCTTATTGCGGGAGAAGAAATAAACCTGAATAGGTACTCCGTACATCGTAGCTTCTTTCTGACTGATAATCAAATCCAACTCCTGATTGACTACGGGCAGGCTACACAAATAGCGTTCAATATATACCCTATACACTTGAGAATTGGTAGGAACCACTCCTTCTTCCGGCTGGTAATCTGCCATTAGTGGAATTTCTTTCCGATAACGGTCCAGCATTTCCGGCGTACAGAATTGAAGTGTAGTCAAGTCCAATGTTATACTCTTCATCACCCGTCGTCCTCCCGACTGTGTCATTCCCCGCCAATTCTGAAAAGGACTGCTCACTAATGTATAAGGAGGAATGGTGGAAATGGTATTATCAAAATTCTGAATCTTGACTGTATTCAGCGTTATCTCCTGTACAATACCGTTTGCGTCACCGGAGGGAAGCGTCACCCAGTCCCCCGGACGAACCATATCGTTGGCAGAAAGCTGGATACCTGCCACAAAACCTAGTATGGAGTCTTTGAACACTAACATCAAAATAGCCGCTGAAGCACCCAGACCCGCAAACAAAGTGGCCGGAGACTTATTCACGATAATAGCGATGATTACAATCCCGCCTACAAAGAAAAGAAGCACCTGCAACACCTGAATAAAGCCTTTCATCGGGCGGTCTTTCATCGACTCTCTTCCGTCATAGATATCCATTATCATCAACAGAATTCCATTAATAGCCAATAGCAAGGAGAAAATAATATAAATGACACACGCTTTCTGGGAAATCAGTAACAATTCTTTTCCACGGATAAAAGCCATTGGCAACAACGAATAAACCAGAAAAGCCGGGATGGTATGAATCAAATGATGAAATACCTTGCGTTTCATTAACAACGTATTCCATTGATGAGCCTCCGCCTCGTATACTGTTTCATACCTCCGATAAGAATCGCCTGACAGAGATAATTCAGAACGATAGCAATCACTATCATCAGTAAAGCCATAATAGTCTCATCAAAACGATCGGCAACTACCGGATCTATTCCCCAGTCGATGAGGATTTTATTCATCCATTTTCCTAAATCTACTACTAACATAACTTCTGTCTTTTTTAATAAATAACAGTAAAATATTCATTTGGTTTAGAAAAAAAGAGACCGGTATCTGATTCATCAAGAATCAAGACGCCAGTCTCCACTGCTACTCTCTAAGCATATCTTTCAATGAGGACTCTATCAGGGAGTTACCATCACTCCTATTTCATTCATTTCTATTTTTGCGGTGGTTGCAGTTGGCGTAGTAGCTTCCAGTTTAATAAAACGTGCCTGTATTTTCTGTCCGAGAGTGACCGTCTGCGGCAACGAATTGTGCATAATATTACTAAACTCTCCATTAGTCGGAACTTCTTTCCACGTCTTACCGTCCTCACTCACAAAGAATTTGTAACGGAATGCCATCGTCGGTTTTGCCTCTGCCTTTGCAGGAGCATACGTGAAGCTAGCCAACGTCACTGTCTTACCTAAATCAATAGTCAACGGAGAGATAGCCACTTGTTTCCATCCGGAGCGCGGCAAGTTATTCCAGTCTTCTTTCTTTGTTTCTTCCTGCAAAGGTTCTGCATAGTAAGCGGCAACCTGACTAACGCAAGCAGTCAACCGACATTCGCCTATTTTCACCCGGAGCTTACTGGCGTTAACCGTGGGAAAACGCAACATACGTTTATATCCTATTGTCGTACCTTTCCCAACTTCTTTCCAGCCCTTATCAGTCAAGGCTTCCACAGTGAAAGCCTCTACCGCTGCCCTTTCGTTATATCTTCCTGCAACATGACCAGATTGATTTCCGATTTGGACTTCAAGGTATAAACAGTCTCACTACCCGAAGTAGCGCACCAGCATTTCCTTCCGTTTTCCACACGGTTGTCAGCAAACGTTTGCTGCCGATAGTCGGCAAACTCTTTTAACCGCTTGATATCAGCTTCATGAATCAGCCCTCTCCGGTCAGGCGGAATATTCAATAGAAGCACTGAATTATATCCTACCGACTGGAAATAAATATCCGATAAATGTTTCAAAGATTTCACTTTACCATCTTCCTCCGCATGATAGAACCATCCCGGACGGATAGATACATCCACTTCAGAAGGATACCAGAATAATTCCGTAGCTTTCTCCAAGATCTTACGACTTCCCAAATCCTCTGCTTTACCGAAAACACCCAAGCGTTTGTTATTCTCTTGCGAACGGGTGTATATACCGGGAGTAAGCACAGTTGCAGTCCATTCCGTTTCACGGCTATCCCTTTCTCGTTTCCTACCCAACGGACATCTCTCCCATAATCGCCATCACAGCTTCGGTTGAAGGCGTTGAATGGTTTTATAGAAAGCGTCCCAGTCATATATTTGTTTCTTTCCGTTCGGGCCTTCCCCATTCGCTCCGTCGAACCATACTTCGTGCACTTCACCATAATTGGTGAGCAATTCCGTCAATTGACGGACAAAAAATTCATTGTAACGGGGAGAGTCTCCATAACATTCCGCATTCCGATCCCAGGGAGAAAGGTAGACACCGAACTTCATATCATATTTATCGCAGGCTTTCCGAAGTTCTTTTACGACATCCCCCTGTCCGTTCTTCCAAGGAGAAGAGGCTATGGAATGTTTGGTGGTGGCTGTTGGCCACAGGCAGAAACCGTCGTGATGCTTTGCGGTCAGAATAACCATTTTGAAACCTGCATTTTTCAAACTCTTCACCCATTGTTCAGCATCGAGTTCTGAAGGATTAAAGAGTGCAGGGTCTTCTTTTCCGTCTCCCCATTCACGTCCGGTAAAAGTGTTGATACCAAAATGAAGGAAAGCGGTTAGTTCCATTTGTTGCCAAGCATATTGTTGCGGAGTGGGTACCAGCCGCGCTGCCATATCGACTTTCTGTTCGAGCGTTGCATCTTGAGGAAATTCAACATGCTTCACGTAGTAGTTTTCTTTTTTCTGTGCCTGCACTCCACCGATGAGGGTAGAAGACAATAAGAGAGAGATTAGTAGTTTATTCATAGCCTATAAATTATTGCAGTTTTACAAAAATAAAATAAAGGTACGGATTTCACGATTCTCATGGAATACTTTCTTACGATATCCCATTCAATCAGTGTACCCCCCACCTTTATATATAATCTAAATAACCTATTGATTTAGTATCTATTTCACCGGATAAAGGGTAAATTCAAAACTCTGTTTCTTTAATGGAACCAAGTATTGCGGTAACACTCCGGGACCACAAGTAGCCGTTCCCACGCCTGCCTGTTCGGCATCCAGATGCACTGTCAGCAAGCCATCACGTTCCAGTTCATTGATATGGCGGGCCTTCTCTAATAATACATCCGAGAAAGGAATCATACTAAACTGGAAAACACGATTTGATTCTACAAAGAGGCCTTCGCCGGAAGTATTTGCCAACTTCGCCCAACGTACATCGGTGCGGTTGCCCGTAGATTGCGGAGCAACATAATAATGAAACATCCGTTCCGGTATGGTCTGATATACACCGATTTTGCCGGACTGATTGCGGTCAATGTATGTTTCATTCTCTCCACGTCCGAGGTAAGAAACCTGATCGTAGGTATTCGCCACACGGAATGTCAATCCCAGACGTGCCATTGATTTCACGATGGTCGTGTCGGGCTGGAAAGTAGTATGTACTTTCAGCGCACCGTTTTTATCCAATGAATAAATAAAGTCGGCAGTTCCTATCTTTTGCGCTTTCGCATTTAGAATTTCCACCCGGGCAGTGGTCGAAGTCTTGCCCTCTTTCAGTGAAACGACCTTTTGGGTCAGATTATCCAATCCTGCATTACGCCACAGGCGTGCACCATTCTTATCCCGATTGTCATTATCCGTTGCCGGGCGGAAAAGGCTCAATGTCAGTGGAGTAGCTAATAATTCTTTGCCGTCCAGATTCAATGAAGTCAGCGCCCCTGTTTGCTTGTCAACGGTGAAAGTCGTTTCACCTGCTTTTTGCGGACGGTAACCTGTGTAATTCTTATTACCGGCAAATACAAACTGGTCGTATGCCACCTCCCAATCCTTATCTATCATTGAAGAAGCTTCACGACGGGTCCAGCTGATATTCAAATAGCCTCACGGACTGTATTCGGAAGTTTACAGCACCCAAAGTAACATCAACAGTAGCGTGCGGTGCACAATCAACCGTTTTTGTACCTTCCGCCAAAATCTTGCCATTATCTGCCGTCACATTCCAGTTCAGTACATACTCATTCAAGTTAGAGAAATCATACCAGTTCTTGACACGGATAGTCAGATTCTTCTGATTCGCCAGCGTTACTTTTATGTTCTGATATACTTTCTTTACTTCGAGCAAATGCGGGTGCGGTTCACGGTTGGCGCCCACCAAACCGTTACAGCAGAAGTTTCCGAAACTTGGAATTCCTTCCGGTCCGTAATCACCGCCATACGTCCAGTACCATTTACCGTTCTTGTCTATTTCGCGGAATGACTGATCCACCCAGTCCCAAATGCAGCCACCTTGTGCCATCGGATTGTTTTCAAATACGTCCCAGTATTCTTTCAGTCCGCCGCAACTGTTGCCCATCGCATGAAGATATTCACAAAGAATGAAAGGGCGGTAGATGTCTTTCTCTTTTACGTATGCTTTGATATCGTCTACACTGCGGTACATACGACAGTAAATATCCGTATTATAGTTCAATTCGGCACGTTCATACTGTACAGGGCGAGTTTTCTCTACCGATTTCAGCCAGTCATAAGTACGTTCGAAGTTAATTCCGTTTCCTGCTTCATTTCCCAATGACCAGATAACGATAGCCGGGTGATTCTTAGAACGTTCATACATCCGGTGAGTACGATCATGTGTGCAGTCAGCCAGGTACTATCCTTGGCTAGGGAAGCAGGACATATCCCATTCCGTGACGATTCGATTGTTGTCCTCATCAATCATGTACAAACCGTAACGGTCGCAAAGTTGATACCAGTAAGGATGCGTAGGATAATGCGAGTTACGCACCATGTTGATGTTGTGCTGCTTCATCAGTTTGATGTCCAGTTCCATCAGCTCCTTGCTCACGGTACGTCCCAGTTGAGAATGCTCGTGTCGGTTGGTTCCCTTCACCAATACCGGAACGCCGTTGATGCAGAAACGTCCGTCTTTGATTTCCGAGGTACGGAAACCGACTTCACAACCAGTCAGTTCGGTTACCTTGCCTTGTTCATCCTTCAGTTCGAGTATTAATGTGTAAAGATGAGGATGCTCTGCACTCCAAGCCTTTACATCGGGAATATTCTTTTCATCAAACTGATGAATGAATCTCAATCCGCGGGATTTATCTGGATAGCATCCTGCAGGACAGCTTTACCATTGGCGTCTTTCAGGGTATAAGCAATAGAAGTAGCTCCAGATATAGCAGAATGTCCCTCTACGGTCACTTCAAGTCCGAAAATACCATCTTTGTATTTCTCTTTTTCTAAAGAAGCATTCAGTTTATAATCCGCAATGTACTGTTTGGGAGTACTGTAAAGATACACGTCACGTTCGATACCACTCAAACGCCACATATCCTGACATTCCAGATAAGCACCCGAACTCCAGCGATACACTTCCAAAGCAACCACATTTTCGCCTTCATTGAGGACATCTGTAATATCCCATTCGGCAGCCGTCTTTGATCCCTGATTATATCCAAGTAATTTTCCATTCACCCATACATAATAGAAAGAAATGACTCCTTCACAACACAGTACTACCCTGCGTCCTTTCCAGTCAGCAGGCACTTTGAAGGTACGTCGGTAGGAGCCGACTTCATTCTCCGCATAAGGCACCAGCGCGGATTCTTCTTGAAGTTGAACATTTTATCATCAAACTCATACGTTTCGTTGACATAGATAGCCGTGCCATACCCCTGGCGTTCCCAGTTACCGGCACATTGATATCCGCCCATCCTCCTGTATAATAAGAAGGTTGGTAAAAGTCCTTCGGACGATTATCGGGATTCTTCACCCAATGGAATTTCCACTTTCCATTGAGACTCATATAAAAAGGAGACTGTTCATACCCTCCCCGGCTTTTCAATGTCGGAAGCGTTGGCATAAGGCCATACGTATGTGTGAGGAGCGAGCTTGTTCAGTCCCACCGCATACTGGCTTTGCCATTCGGGCAACGGTTGTTGCTGCGCTAAAGTGAAAGTAGCAGTCAGTCCTGACAATAGAACTAAAAGAGTTCGTTTCTTTAAGCTAATATTCATAAGCATGTCATCATAATTGGTTTATATAATAAATTAGGCACAGATTAAGCTGATTGACGCTATTATTTTATATACTCATCATTCTAAAAACCGTGAAATTCGTGTAATCCGTCTCTAATAATATAAGATTATTCTGCAAGAGCACTTAATTGCTGTTTTTAACTATTTGATTACTATTCTATAATCACTTCATCAAAATAGACTCTCGCTTCCTGACCGGGACGGACATGCTCGTCGGGACATATCCCCGCACCTTCCGCCGTCACTCGGACATAACGGGCAGATACTCCGCCCATATCTATCGAATAGTCATTTCTAAAAGTTCCTTCCAGATAGATTTCTTCCGGAGAGAAGTTCAATTCTCCCATAGTATGGTAGGTTCGATTGTCATCGGAAACTTCTACGCGAATCATCTTCGGTTTATGTGCTCCCATTCCATAATTCGTAATGCAACCGATGGCAAATTTATTCAAAATCTCCCGCCCCTGCAAATCTATCGTGAAAGATATAGAATCATTTTGATTCCAGTTACACCATTCAAAATCAGTATATTTCAGGCTTCCCCGCAATCCGTTGACTAATAACATTTCGTTCTTCTTATTGCCAAGCAAAGGTTTTGCCGTAGCTTTGTTCCATGTGAGTTGCAACTCTAAGTTTCTCCCATTTGCTTGCCGTTCATAAAGGTAGCGGCTTTCACCATTTGTGTCTTCGTCACACGGATAGTCCGTCGTAACGATGAGAAGACATTGCCGGATTACTTCCGTTCAGTGTATAATGAATCTCTACATCCGGGCGGATACATTCCAAATTCACTTCCAAATGTCCGTCCACTGATGTCACCGTCTGTTGTATGTTATACATTGAACGGGCATAGACAATTCCTTTTTCCGCAATATGCGCGTTGTATGCGTCCATCCGCTTCAAGAATCCAGACCAGTCCTTCGTTCCTGCGGCGTCCATACCACTTCTGCTAAAGCGGCCAGGCGGGGAAACAAAAGATAATCCACATCTTCGGGTTTATTACAGAACTCTGTCCACATACAAGCCTGTACTCCCATTAACAAAGACTCATATTCCGGTTTCCAATCCTTCTGTACAGGTTCGTAATCGAAAACATCTTTCAGGGTATTGTTGCCAAAATAGGTTACCGGTTCAAACCATTGCGGTCCCTGATAACGAATCAAGTATAAGACACGCGCCGGAGTCATGATAAAACGATGTCCCTTTTCGGCAGCTTTCAGAGCAGCGTACCCATTCCCTGCCAGCCTAGGATAATAGATTCTTCAGGAAGAAAAGAGCTGTTTGTCAACTCATCCCAGCCAATCACTTCACGACCTTTCTTACGCAGATAATCACTGATACGTTTCATGAAGTAACCCTGCAAATCTTCTTCATTGGCCAAACGCTGTTTTTTCATCCGTTTTTGGCAAAGCGGGCATTTCTCCCAGTTTGTCTTTCGCGCCTCATCTCCACCAACATGAATATAGCGAGAAGGGAAAAGCTCTAGAATTTCGTCAAAAACATCTTGCAAGAATGTAAATACGCTATCATTTCCCGCACAGTAGATAATCTCGGAATTTCGTCCTCCCAGTCCGGGAAGTACACCGACAAAGTCTTTCACAACCGGACAGGCAAGCTGGGATAAGCAGCCAGAGCAGAGTTACTGTGTGCCGGTACATCTATTTCGGGAATGACTTCTATCTGTCTGTCGGCTGCATAAGCTACAATTTCCCGGATGTCCTCCTGCGTGTAGAAACCGCCTATCGGAGTAGGTTCTCCCCGTTCCGGGTTGCGACGTGAGTGGAAAGGCACATCTGTACGGTCTACTCTCCACGCTCCTATTTCCGTCAAACGGGGGTATTTCTTTATTTCAATCCGCCAGCCGTTATCGTCTGTCAGATGAAAATGAAGTTTGTTTATTTTCAGCATCGCCATACAGTCAATGATTCGCAGTACATTCTTTTTAGGGATAAAAACAACGTACCGGATCCAACAGTAATCCGCGGAAACCGAAACGGGGTTCATCCTGAACCGTCATTGCCGGAACTCTCCAATCGACATTCCGGACCGGTTGTTCCGATTCTATGGCAGCCGGCAGAAGTTGGCGGATAGATTGCAGGGCATAGAAAAAGCCTTTTGTATCCGAAGCTTTAATGAGTATCTGTTCCGGCGTAATCTCCAGTAAGTAGGCTTCACTTTTTAAAGAAGAATCCGTCACAAAACGGACTTGTCCCTCTTCACGCCCGACATTCAAAGCAGGAGTTATTCCGGCAGCACGAGTAAACAAGTCAATAAAATTGCGAGCAATCACGGCTTGTTCCTGACTTTCTACCGCAAACACCGTTTGGGCTGAAAAGGTGAAGTTGCCACGGCCCCGGCACAATCTGTGTCGGGCGTGGTACTATTGAAATTAAAGGGGATGTTAAGTTATCAGCCTGCAAAAACGCTGTCAGTGGCGAAAGCAGTATGAGAATGATTAAGATGTATTTTTTCATGGCGTATGTACATTGGTATTATTCCTTGTCTCTCTCCGGTGAGAAGCGGACAGGATCATTGTATTGCTCCTGAAGTTTCAGCATTTCTTCTTTTAGTTCTTTCACTACCGGTTCATATTCAGGTTGTCCGTAGAGGTTGTGCATTTCCGACGGGTCTGCCTGCAGGTCGTAGAGTTCCCACCAGTTAATGTCATTATAGAAATGAACCAGTTTATAGCGTTCCGTACGTACACCATAATGACGTTTCACCATGTGTTCAGCGGGATATTCGTAGAAATGATAGTAGAGAGCCTTCCGCCAATCTTTCGGATGTTCGCCTTTCAGCAAGGGGACGAGGGATACACCTTGTATGTCTGAAGGAATCTCTGCTCCTGCCAATTCGAGGAAGGTAGGTGCATAATCGATGTTCTGAACCATTTCGGTGATGTCGCCCCTACGGTCGAATCCTTTCGGCAGACGCATGATGAGTGGTGTACGCATGGATTCTTCGTACATGAAACGTTTGTCGAACCAACCGTGTTCGCCCATGTAGAATCCTTGGTCGGAAGTATAGACAACAAGTGTGTTATCCAGTAATCCTTTCTCTTTCAGGTAGTCGAGTACACGACCAACATTGTCGTCCAGCGACTTCACCGTCTTCATATAATCGCGCATATAACGCTGAAATTTCCAGTTGGCTAGTTCCTTGCCTTGCAGGTTCTGTTTATAGAAGTCGTCTATTATTGGGGTGTAGAATTTGTCCCATGCAGCACGTTGTGCTTCATCCATACGACCAATATATTTCTCATATAAGGATTTCAGACGGGTCTTTTTGTCGGGACGAAGCATTTTGAGGTCATAAATCATGTCCATGTCTTTCATAATACTCATCTCTTGTGCGGCAGCGGCAGGGCGTCCTTCGTAATCGTCAAAGAAATTGTCCGGTAGCGGGAAGGTTTTATCTTCGTACAAAGCCAGGTTGCAAGTATCTGCCAACCAATTACGGTGAATAGCCTTATGGTGAATCAAAAGACAGAAAGGTTTCTCCGGATTGCGTTTGTTTTCTATCCAGTCAATGGCGTCGTCAGTGATAAGGTTCGTGATATATCCATGTTTTTGGATAGTGTCATTGTTCTGTGTGATGAAATCCGGATTGTAGTAGTCGCCTTGTCCGGGGACAATCTGCCAGTAATCAAAACCGGAAGGCAAACTTTCAAGATGCCATTTACCTACCAGTGCTGTCTGATAACCGATTTTCTGCAACAGCTTCGGAAAAGTCTGTTGCGAACTGTCGAATACGCAAGTGGTATTATCATAGAATTTATTAGCACAACTATGTTTACCTGTTATCATGCAGGCACGACTAGGACCGCTTAATGAATTGGCTACAAAACTTTGAGTAAAGCGTACACCATCGGCAGCAATACGGTCGAGATTGGGTGTTTCCATGTAGCGTGTGTCATAACAGCTCATCATTTGAGCTGTGTGGTCGTCTGTCATAATGTAGACGATATTCAAAGGTTTCTGTTCCACAGGCTTTTGCTTGTTTGAACAGGAAGCAAAGGAAGCTACAGCTGCTACTCCTGCAAAAGGAAAGAATAAGTTTGGTTGCAATTTTCCATAAAACAACTTTATATTAGATTGTAGTGACAAAGGTAGAGCCCCGTCAACAAAATCCATGTTCACAAATAACCAATTAATTTCCAATATTCTCCATTTCTACCTGTTTCAGAAAGAAAAATGGTAAAACACGATTTACAGCTCATTCCCAATCCTGCAAATCCAAGAAAATATATACAACGATTTCTATTTATAAAAGAAAACCCGAATGAAGAGCAGAAAACACTCCTCCTCTGCAATTCGGGAAATCTAAAACAACCTATTATAACTACTATTTTTAATAGCCGAAGTTATTTTCCGTAATAGCTATATTAGTATTCATTTCATCACGCGGAATGGGGAACAACAGATTCTTTTCAAAAAAGTCTCATCATTCAAATTTCCATTATTATAAATGCGTTCTCCCCAAACTCCCGTTGCATTAGGATTATTTTCCTGCCACTTTTTAGTTATTGAGTGATTATTATTCACAGTAAGTGCTTTTTTCAAATATTCAGTTCCACGTAAACGCATCATTGATACATTTCAGTTTCACCGGCACCTTCAAAAAGTCTTTCAAAGAATATCTTTTCACGTACTTGCTCCTTTGTTAATGTTGATTCCCATTTGGCTGGTTGTGCCGAAACCTTAATTCCTGACTTACGTGCACGTGCCAACACGATATCTGCTGTATTAATTGCATCGTCTTTTCTATCCAATTCATTATAGACATCAGCCAACATCAATAATAAATCTGCATAACGATATAAAATTAGATTCTTATGACTGGCAATACCGGCCATATTCATATCAAAAGCTTTTGCAAAATGAGGCCATGCTGCTCTTTCTCCTGTCCTACCCGCCGCAGTACATACATTCAAAAAATCCTTCAATCCTTTGCGATATTTCTCATCAAATTTGGTTTCATCATTTGTGATAGCCAAAATTTCATCCGCACTCGGATTCTCTTTATTAGTCAATAACTCATAAGGAATTCTACCAACTAACAACTTGTTATTTTTCCAACCTGCAGGTTTTATACCGCTATCATAAGTGAAATAAGGATATTCATAAGTAGAGTCACGGGCAGACGGTACAGGCTCTACTTGAGCTACAGGTCCGACATTGTTTGTACATTTTCTCCATTTTGCCATAAATGTAGTCTCAATACGAGGAATCTCCCCAATAGGTTCCCGCAAAGAAATCATAAAATGCTTTCGTACACTTCACTCTATGAAAGCTCTTACCATACGATGAT